>ENA-UOVV01000261-UOVV01000261.1-compost-metagenome-genome-assembly--contig:-NODE-261-length-74226-cov-6.165779_pt1 | contig 74226 bp, 76 predicted proteins | sample MGYA00238155_ERZ761577 | MGnify/ENA primary metagenome ERZ761577 (study PRJEB28898, sample SAMN06268775) | compost metagenome | isolation source: Emeryville, CA | place: USA:Emeryville, CA | collected... | reverse complement strand
CGAGCCACTCGTCGGCGGTCTCCGAGCGCCGTACCCAGTGCAGGGCGGTCCGCTCGGTGGCCAGCTGTTGGAGGAAGAACACTTCGTGCGAGGTGTCGGCGGCGCGGTAGACGAGGGTGCGTCGGATTCCGGCCTTGGCGAAGTCGTCGAGGGAGTCCCGAACGCGGGCCATGAACTCGTCGACGTCGTCGACCCGCAGGACGGCCGCCACGACGATCTCGCCGCCGGGCGGCGGAGGCTCACCGAGGTCGAATCGCTCCACCGTCTCGCCGGTGAACACCGCGGGCAGGTCGTCGATGCCGACGGCGTCGAACCAGGCGAAGAAGTGCGGTGAGCGAAGAATCTCCAGCAGCGGTCGGTCGGTGTGCACGCCGATGACGACCAGCACCTGACCGGGTTCGACGATGGACTCGTACACGAAGGCGTATCGCGCGCCCATATCACGCAGGCTCGCTTCGTGATCCGCGAGCGCGGGGCCCACGCGTTGCGATTCGGCGATGCGGAACTCGACCGCGAACACGAAGCTGCGAGCCGCGGCGGTGCCCATGAGCCGCCTCCTTCGCCCGAGCTCGCCGATTTACCGAGAATCCATGTTCTCACACCGCCCGGCGCCTCCGGAGCGACCCTGCGGCGGGGCCGCGGGGTGGAAAAGTTTCCTTTCGCATTTCGATAACGCTTATTCTCATTGGGTGACATCCGAGCTGAAGGCGCCGCCGTACTACGACCCGTTCGACTTCGAGATCGACGATGACCCCTACCCGGTGTGGCGGCGGCTGCGCGACGAGGCGCCGTTGTACCACAACGAGAAGTACGGCTTCTACGCCCTGAGCAGGCACGCGGACGTCGCCCGCGAGCTGTCCAACTGGAAGGACTACCGGTCCGGCAAGGGCACGACCGCCGAGATCATCCTCAACAACGTCGAGGTGCCCCCGGGCATCATCCTGTTCGAGGATCCGCCGATCCACGATGCGCACCGGCGGCTGCTGTCGGGGGTGTTCACCCCTCGGCGGATGGCCGCGGTCGAGCCGCTGGCCAGGGATTTCTGCAGGCGCGCGCTGGAGCCGCTGGCCGACGTCGACACCTTCGACGTCATCACCGACCTGGCCGCGTGGATGCCGATGCGCACCATCGGGTACCTGCTCGGGATTCCGGAGGACCGGCAGGTGGAGATCCGCAAGAGCACCGATCGGATGCTCGAGCTCTCCGACGGCGAGCTCGCCCAGGTGGAGCAGGACGCGCTGGTGGGCACGGGCTCGATGCTCGAGGAGTTCATCGACTGGCGCTACCAGCACCCCTCCGACGACCTGATGACCGAACTGGTCAACGCCGAGCTCGAGGAACCGGACGGCACCCGCAGGCGGTTGACCCGCGGAGAGGTCCTCACCTACGCCGGGACCCTGGTCGGGGCGGGCAACGAGACCACCGCGCGGTTGATCGGCTTCGCGGCGCAGCTGTTGTCCGACCACCCCGATCAGCGGCGTGAACTCGCGGCCGACTTCAGCCTGATCCCCAACGCGATCGAAGAGGTGCTGCGTTACGAGGCGCCGTCACCGGTGCAGGCGCGCTACGTCGCCCGCGACGTCGAACTCTACGACCAGGTGGTCCCCGAGGGTTCGGTGATGTTGCTGATCAACGGTTCCGCCAACCGCGACGAGCGGCAGTACCCGGACGCGGACCGATTCGACATCCACCGCCGGGCCTCGCATCTGTCCTTCGGCCACGGCATCCACTTCTGCCTCGGTGCGGCGCTGGCGCGGGTGCAGGCGAAGGTCGCGCTCGAGGAGGTTCTGACTCGGTGGCCGGACTGGGAGGTGGACTACAGCGCGGCCAAACGCGCGCACACCACGAGTGTGCGGGGCTGGGCCAGCCTGCCCGTGAGGGTGTGACGTGACCACCGGCCCCACCGCCACGACCGAGGCGTCCACCGCGCCGGACCAGGCCCGATACTCGCCATGGCCGGCCAGGATCGGGTGGGGCCTGTTCATCGTCGCCTACCTGATCTTCGCGGTCGTCACCGTCGCGACGATCCAGACCGGCTTGCACGGTGATCCGGAACGCACCAATCCCAATCCCGGACCCGCGCCCTATCCGCCGTTTCTCGGTTTCGACAACTGGCCGCTGGCCGTGTCGATCAGTTCGATCCCGATGGCGATCGGCCTGGTCGGCACGCTGGTGTGGCTGTCGTGGCGTCAGCGCCGGGTGCACTGGGCGGTCATCATCGCGTTCGCCGGGCTGATCACCGGTGCGCTGGATCCGCTCGCCAACTGGGCGACATTCGCGATCTTCGATCCGCGCATGCTGCACTTCCCGCTGTCGTGGCCGTACGTGAACATCTCGCCGAATCTCGAGCCCGCGTTGGCCTTCCTCGGCGGCTACGCGGCCTACTACCTGCTCAACGGGCTGGGCTTTCTGGCGATGCACGACCGCATCCTCGAACCGGTCCTGCGGCGCGTTGGGTGGCTCGCGGATCGGCGACTGCTGCGGGTGTTCCTCGGCGCGACCGTCATCGCGATCCCGATCAACGGCCTCATTCAGTTCACCTGGATGCGCTGCGGAATCTTCTTCTACACCGAGGCCGTCGGTCCGGTGCTGCAGATCGGCCACATCCACTTCCCGTTGATCATGGCGGTCTACGACTCGGTGATCTTCGGCATGGTCGCGGTGATGTGTGTGCGAGATGACTCCGGCGAGCTGGTCCTGATCAACCGCATCGCCCGCCGGCTGCCCGCACGGGCGGGGCGACCGAAGGTGAGCTTGACCCGGCAACTGCTGATTTCGGTTGTGGTGGGCCTGGTCTCGTTCGCCGTGCCGCTGGCAGTGCTCGCCGGACTGCGGGAAGCTGGGCTGTCCCGTCCCTCGTTCGACAAGAATCCGTATCCAGAGGTGAACCTCTACGACCCGTACGGCCACCTCGAAGAGGTCGGCAAGGAAGGACCGTTCTACAAATGACGCGCTACCGGGTGGTCCATGTCGGTACCGGGCTGACCGGCCGTGAGGCGTTGCGTGCCATCATCAGCGATCCCGCGCTCGAACTCGTCGGTGTCAAGGTGTCGACCCCGGACAAGGTCGGTGTCGACGCTGGAAGGCTTTGCGGGACATCGGACGTCGGAGTCATGGCCACCGACGACCTGTCCGCGGTGCTGGAGCTGGCCCCGGATTGCGTCGCGTACTGTGCGACGGCGGTCCGACGCGAAGACGACGCGATCGCCGACATGGCCGCCTACCTCGAGGCGGGCATCAACGTGGTGACCTTCGCGACCATTCCGATGGTCTATCCCCCCGCCGCGCCCGCCGAATGGCGAAGGACGCTGGAAACCGCGGCAGCCAAGGGCAATTCGACGTTCTACGCCACCGGCAGCGAGCCGGGATTCATCAGCCTCAATATTCCCACCGCGCTGCTGGCGGGGGCAGGCCGGGTCGACTCCTACCGGATGGACGAGTACGCGCTCGACCTCGACAAGGCCTATCCCATCTGGGATGTGCTGCACGAGTCGATGGGCTTCGGGAAGCCCGACGGACATGTGCCGATCCGCATCGCGTCCGGCAAGGTCAACAAGGACTGGGAGACGATCGTCCGCTACCTCGCCGACATCCTCGGGATCGAACTCGACGGCGTCGAATTGGATTGGGAGACGCTGCTGGCCCCGACCGATCTGCAGACGGCGCTGGGCGTCATCCCCGAGGGCACCATCTGCGCACACCGTTGGCAACTGGCCGGAGTGGTGGGGAAGCGACCGGTCGTCGCCGTCCAGTACTTCGCGACGGTCAGCAGCACGCCGTGGCCGGACCGATGGCCCAAACCGGCCCGCGAAGGCGAGGGCGGGATGGTCTTCCGCGTCGAGGGCAGCCCGAACATGAGCCTGGAACTGCACCTCGAACCGACGCCCGGCGAGAAGGTGAACCCCGGTGTCGCGGTGACGGCATTCGCGGCGGTCAACGCGATTCCGGCCGTCGTCGAGGCCCCCGCCGGGGTGATCGCCGAGCCGTTGGCCGGGCCGTCGATCGTCAGCAGGCAGGCGCGTTCGCACGGGTAAAGCTCGGTTCTCAATAGCGAGAACATCGGTTACCATCCGCGTGGGTGGCCGCCGGTGGCTGCCGTGACAGCGAGGAGCAGCCCTTGTTTGCTGAATTGATTCGTCTGACCTTCGCCTGGTCGGCGATGGGTGTGATCGTGTGGTTCTGGTACTGGTTGCTGTCCCGGATCGGCACGTTCTGATGAACGAGCAGGATCGGCGCAGACGCCAGGCGCTCATCGTGTTCCAGATCGTCGTCTACGGCGCGCTGCTCGCGATGTTTCTCATTCAACTGCAGATGCTGACGGTCAAGGATTGGTAGTCGCATGTCAACGCTGACACTGGACGAGCATCAAGAAGAAAGCCGAAGGGCCCAGCGCGAGGCCGACAAGTGGCTGATCGTCGGTACCATCCTGATGGGCACCCTGGTGCTCGGCATCATCGGGTTGCCGATCTTCTGCCGCGGTGTGTACCTGTTGCGCAAGGCGCAGCAGGCGGGTCTGTCGGTGCGGCCGATGATGGTCACGCTGATCGGCTACGTGGTCATCCTGGACGCCGCGATCAACAGCATCGGTTGGGGGCTGGACGTTTTCGCCAACCATGCGCTGATCACGCGGACCGTCTTCACCGCATGGGGCAACCTGATGGACGGCGGGTACTTCTGGCACTACAACGAGTTGTGGATCGGCGGTGCCGGCGCCCCGGGGGAGAAGGCCTGGATCATCGTCTGCATCGTCGTGGTGTTCCCGATGCGCATCGCCGCCGCGATCGGTCTGCTGCAGATGAAGCGGTGGGGCCACCAGTGGACGATCGTCACCTGTTGGTTCGGGTTGATCACCTGGATGGGCTACATCCTGAACATGACGATGTACGCCGACGTGCGCTACGCGGGCGTCGCGCTGCCGGTCCTCGGTTGGTGGGCCTACAACATCTTCTACATCACGCCGTTCCTGGCAATTCCGTACCTGCACACCGTGAATCGTGAAATCTTCTCTGACTGAAAGGGGCCGACCGTGAGTGAGACGTCGAAGGACGAATTGCCGCTGGGCACCGCTCCCGGGTTCGCCCGGATGCACAAGTGGCTCAAACGCGGACTCTTCTTCTGCCTGTTCGGGCTGGTCATCGAGGGCGCCCTGACCGTGCCCGTGCTGGCGGTCTGGTACGGGTGGCCGAACCTGTCGCTGACCGAGATCTGCAGTGAGCTGATGAAGGTCCGGTACTCCGACGAGACGCTGGACTGCACTGCCCCGTACCCACTTTCGGGTCCGCCGTTCGGCGGGGCGCCCGAGGCCGCCGGCCAGCAGACCGCACAGGACAAGTGGGGCATCCAGCCGGTGCCGCAGTACCCCTCAATCGGATTCCGCGACCTGGTCAGGATCCACAGCGAGCGCGAGGGGCGGTGACGCCACGCCGCGAGACTACGGTTTCTGACGGATTTCGCCCGATTTCCGTCATAAACCGTAGTCTCGGCGCGGGTCGGGATCACAGATCGGGGATCGGCAACTCCGTATTCGGTCCCTGCAGCCCGCCGTCAACGACGAACGTCGCACTGGTGGCGTAGCAGTCGCGGGTGCACAGGTAGACGGTGAGCCGTCCCAGGTCGGCCACGTCGCCGACGCGGTGCAACGGCGTGCGGTCCTTCAACTGGTCCTCGGAGCCGGGCATCAGATCGAAGCCGACCTGCAGGCCGGAGGTCAGGAACGCGCCGAGCGCGATCGCGTTGACCCGGATCTTGGGTGCGAGCTCCTGGGCCATGGCCCGGGTCAACGCCTCCAGCCCGCCCTTGGCCACGCAGTACGGCAGCAGCCCGCGGATGCCGAATCGCCCTGCCCCCGAGGAGATGTTGACGATCGAACCGCGCCCCACCGCCAGCATGTGGGGGACGACCAACTGGCTCATGTCGAACGCCGACGTCACGCAGTAGTCGAACGTTTCGCGCAACTGGTCGGACGTGAGCGACAGGAACGGGCCGACATTCGCGAATCCCACGTTGTTGACCAGGATGTCGATCCGGCCGAACTTGTCCACCGCGGTCTGCACCACCCGCTCGCTGTCCTCGCGCTTGCGCGCGTCCGCGGTCAGCGCGAGCCCGGTCCCGCCCGCGGCCTCGATGTCGGCGATCGTCGATTCGACCTCCGACGTGGTCCGCGCGGTGCCCACGACCGTCGCACCCGCCTCCGCCAACACTTTCGCGATCCCCTCGCCGACGCCGCGGCCGGCGCCCGTCACGATCGCTACCTGTCCGTCGAGCTGAAACTGTTCTAACGCCACAGCCGCGAATGTACCCAAACGAGAACGGGAATTTCCGCAGAATCGCTCAGCGCTTCGCCATCAGCTCGCTGAGTTGCTCGGCCAGGTCGGATTTCTTGACCTTGCCGGTCGCGGTGAACGGCAGCGCGTCCTTGGCGGTGATCCAGATGAACTTCGGCACCTTGTACGCCGACAGCCGATCGCGCACCTGGGCACGCAACTCCTCGGCATCCAGTTGCGCATCGCCGCGGGGCACGACGGCGGCGGCCACCACGACGCCCCTGTCGGAATCCTGTGCGCCGACGACGTACGCCTCCAGCACACCGTTGCATTCGGTGAGCGCCGCCTCGACCTCGCTGGGCGTGACGTTGGTGCCGCCGCCGGTCTTGATCAAATCGCCGAGCCTGCCGGTGAATTTGATCCAGCCGTCGGCGTACTGGACCCCGCAGTCGCCGGTGCGGTAGTAGCCGTCGGGGGTGAACACGTCCTCGCGCTCACGCTTGTACAGCCGCTGCATCAACGAGTATCCGCGCACCCAGATCTCGCCGGACGTCCCGACCGGGACCGGTGTGCCTGTTTCGGGGTCGACGATCAGGTGGCTGAGCCCCTCGATCGAGAAGCCCCCGGTCTCGGCACGGTCGGCGGGCTGCGGCGGGTACGGGTCGACCCCGATGTGGTTGCCGCACAGCTCGGTCATGCCCAGCGCGTTTGGGCCCTGCGGCCGGCGCTCCGGCGGCACCATCGCGGGCATGCTCGTGCGCTGCACCGAGCTCAGATCCCGCTTGGCGAAGTCGGGATGCTCGGCGAGCGTCTTACCCTGTTGCGGCCAGCCCAGCGTGATCGTCGCGCGATGCCGCTCGATCAGCTCCAGCGCCTCGGCCGCGTCGAATGCGGGCTGGGTGACCAGCACGGCCCCGTGATGGAGCACGGCGTGCACCCCGGTGATCAGCCCACCGACCCAGAAGAACGGCATCGCGGTGAACATCACCGTGTCGTCGGTGACGCCGTACTGGAACGTGAGGTTGTAGGTGTGGCGCACCAGCGTGCCGTGCGTGTGCACCGGCGCCTTCGGGTCCCCGGTGCTGCCCGACGTGTAGATGATCATCGCGTCGTCGGCCGGGGTGACGGCGGATTCGACGTCGATGAGGAAATCGTCGTCGAACCCGGCCGCATCCTCGGGCAGCCGGGTGGCCCACGCCCGCTCGCACGGCCCCGAAACGGCGATCGTGCGCAGATACGGCGCGGCGCGAAGCGCGATGCGGCCCGGGTCGATCTGCGCGGCGAGGCCGGGCAGCGCCTCCTCGAGCCGGGCGACGAAGTCGTGGTTACGGAAGGCCGACCACGCCAGGATGGCCTTGAGGTCCGCGTGACGGGTCGTCCACGCCAGTTCCGATGCCTTGTAGAAGGTGTTGAGCGGCACCGCGACGGCGCCGATGCGCGTCGTCGCGAACCATGCCACCGCCCAGTCGACGCTGTTGGGCATCAGGATTCCGACGTGGTCGCCCTTGCCGATGCCGGCCGCCAGCAGCCCCCCGGCCAGGCGTGCCGAGCGCAGGTCGAGGTCGGCGTAGCTCAGGGTCTGTCCGTCGGCGATCAGAAACGGTTTGTCCCCGTGCTTCGCGGCCGCCGACCTCACCAGCGCCGGGACGGTTGGAGTGATGGCCGGAAAGGGCATAGCTCAACAGGATAGTTTCCTTTCCACCAGGCGAGAACACCGGTTCTCATTTCCGGCGCCCAATTAGACTCATCGCCATGTGGACCGACCGGCTGGACCGCATCGAGTCCAGCTTGGCGATTGCCCAGTTGCCGAGCCGGTATGCCATGGCGCTGGACGCCCGCGATCTGGACGCGCTCGTCGCGCTGTTCGTCGACGACGTCGACGCGGGCGCCGAGGGGCGCGGCCGGGACGCGCTCAAGCGCTGGTACGACCGGGTGCTGCGGCGGTTCTACCGAAGCGTGCACCTGATCTGCGGGCATCAGTTCGACTTCGTCGACGCCGACCATGCGACCGGATCGGTCTACTGCCGTGCCGAGCACGAGGACGGGGACGGTTGGTATGTGATCACGATGCGCTACGACGACGTCTACCAGCGACGCGGCGGCGAATGGGGGTTCGTCAGGCGCCGCGAGCATCCCTGGTACTCCGTCGACGTGACCGAGCGGCCGGGCCCCGACTTCGTGCGGTGGCCCACCGACGTCGCGCTGCGCGCCGCGATGCCGCACCGGATGCCGACCTGGCGGGCGTTCTGGGAGGCCGGTGATCCCGCACTGCCCGCACGGCTGTCACGACGCCCCTAGCCGGTTTACAAATCGGCTCGAAAGTGCAATTCTCCCTACTGAAAACAGTCATTTTCGCAGTGCGGGAGGCCGTCATTTCTGACGAGAAGGTACTCAGCGGGGTACGCGTACTGGAGGTGGCCGCATGGACGTTCGTGCCGTCGGCCGGTGCGGTGCTCGCGGAGTGGGGAGCCGAGGTCATCAAGGTCGAGCCACGCGTCGGCGGCGATCCGCAGCGCGGGCTGGTGACCATGGGCATCGTCGACGACGGCGGCGGCGCGGTCAACTACATGATCGAGATCCCCAATCGCGGCAAGAAGTCGATCGGGGTGGATCTGACCACGCCGGGCGGCCGCGAGGTGATCCGCGAACTGGCCAAGACCTGCGACGTGTTCTTGACCAGTTACCTGCCGGAGCGCCGCAAGAAGTTGGGCATCGACGTCGACGACATCCGAGCGGCCAACCCGAACATCGTGTACGTGCGCGGTTCCGGGCACGGCCCCAAGGGGCCCGACGCCGACAAGCCGGGCTACGACGGCGTGTCCTACTGGGCCCGCGGCGGTATCGCCGTCGCGCTGACCGAGGAACAGGATGAGCTGGTCCGGTCGCGGCCGGCGTTCGGCGACCTGCTCGGCGGCCTGACCATCGCCGGTGGGATCGCGGCCGCGCTGTACAAGAAGGCCACCACCGGCAAGGGTTCGGTGGTCGACGTGTCGCTGCTGGGACTGGCCGCGTGGAACCTCAGCCCCGACGTCGCGGTCAGCCAGATCCACGGCGGCACCGCCATTCCCAAGTTCGGCCACGCGGACGCCCCTAACCCGCTGGTGAACCAGTACCGCACCAAGGACGGTCGCTACGTCCAACTGATGATGCTGCAACTCGACAAGTTCTACGCCGAGGCGATGCGGGTGATCGGCCTGCCCGAACTGATCGATGACCCGCGCTTCGCCGACCCGGCATCGCGATTCGAGCATCGCACCGAGCTCATCGCACTGCTCGACGAGGCGTTCGCCAAACGCACGGTGGCCGAGTGGCGTGAGACGCTGGCCGAGCTATCCGGCGCGTGGGGGATCGTGCAGACGCCTGGCGAGCTGTGTGAGGACCCCGCCATCACCGCGAACGGCTATGTGGCGCATACCCAGACCGTCAACGGCACGCCGTTCGCCATCCCTACCAATCCCGTGCAGTTCGACGAGCAGTCCGTGGTGCCCCCGGGCGCGCCCGAGCACGGCCAGCACACCGAGGAGGTGCTGCTGGAGGCGGGCGTCGAGTGGGAGAAGATCGAGGAGTACAAGAACTCCGGCGCCATCCTGTGAGCCCGGTCAGGACCGCTTCGCTCGGCTGACGAACGATTCGACCGGCGCGCATTCCATCGCGGCCCCGGAAGCCTTGATGGCGTGGAACTTGAAGGCCTGTGCGGCCGCACTGAGCCGGTGCTCGGTGTCGGTGCCCGAGCCGGTGCCCCAGGTGGCGACGGCGACCCGCCGTCGGGCGGCCTCGCTGACCAGTCGGCGCACACCGCGATGCCGCTCGTGCAGCGCGGCCGCGACATAGATGGCGTCGTCTGGCTCGGGCACCACGTCGAACGCCTCGGGCAGCAGGCCGGCCTCGACGCCGAGGATCTGCAGTGCGCGGCCGTCGTCGAGGGTCTCCAGGTACACCTCGACGCGAAGTCCGGCGCGCACCGAATCGCACACCAGTCCGCCCGCCGCCGAGACCGTGTCGGCGGAGTCGACGCCCAGCACGATGAGTTTCTGCGGGGTGGCCGGTGGCCGACCTATCCCCGCTCGTGACAGCCGTGGTAGGGATTCGCGCGTCGCGGATTGCACAGTCAGCTCACCCAGCCTCTCCGCCAGCGATGATAATCGCTGAACTCAGATTTGAGAATATTCATTTCCTCTGGTCATGCGGCGGGCCGTGGGGCGCAATCGAGAACTAGCGCCGTTTGCCGCGGTCTCCGACGAAGCCGTTGACGACGTAGGCCCTGACGAAGTCGGCGACCGCGTCGTCGTCGTGCATGTCGATGGTCGGCGACGGAGTAGTGAACAGCGAGAACAGCATTCGCGCGAACCACTCGGTCGCAGAGGGTACGTCGAGATCGGCGCGCACCTCACCGGTCAGCTTCGCCGCCGACACATACGGCGCGAGGAAGTCGGCGCACTCCTTCAACAGCGTCGCGCCGTTCTTGGTCATCATCAGGCTGACCTCGGCCGGGTCGAAATAGGCCTCGGGCTCGACGACGCGGCGGGCCTGGGTGACGAACACCGCCGCGCGCACCAGCCTGCCCTCCAGGGTGCTGCCGCCGTGCCGGTCGATCGCCGTGGCCATATTCCGGTAGAACCGCTGTGACGCCGCTTCGGCGCACGCCCCGACGATCGTCTCCTTGTCGCGGAAGTACTCGTAGAACGTGCTGCGCGAGACGTTCGCCTCCCTGGCGATGTCGACGATCGTCGTCTTCGCCAATCCCCGGGTTCGAAAGCAGGCGAACGCAGCCGCGATGATGGCACTGCGGGTGTCCACCGCCGTCGACTGCGTCATGCGCGGCCTGCCTTTCTACTGCCGGCTGCTCACCGGTCGGGCGCCAGGATCAGCCCGCTGGTCGGCACCCCGGTGCCCGAGGTGACCAGGACGTGTTCGACGTTGTCGACCTGGTTGTAGGAGGTGCCGCGGACCTGGCGCACGCCTTCGGTGATGCCGTTCATGCCGTGGATGTAGGCCTCGCCCAGCAACCCGCCGTTGGTGTTGATCGGCATCCTACCGCCGATCGACAAGTCCTCGACGGACACGAAGTCCTTGGCCTCGCCGCGTCCGCAGAACCCGAGTTCCTCGAGCTGGGTGAACACGAACGGTGTGAAGTGGTCGTAGAGGAAGGCGGTGGAGATGTCCTGCGGCTTCAGACCCGAGTCACGCCAGAGCTTCTCGCCGACCACGCCCATCTCGGGCAGGCCGGTGATGTCGTCACGGTAGTAGCTCGTCATCACCTCGCCGTCGTAGGCCGCGCCCTGCGCCGCCGCCGTGATCACCGCAGGCGGGTGCGGCAGATCACGCGCCCGCTCGACGCTGGTGATGACCATCGCCACCCCGCCGTCGCTCTCCTGGCAGCAGTCCAGCAGACGCAGCACCGGCTCCACGATCCACCGCGACTCCTGGTGCTGCTCAAGGGTTATCGGCTTCTGGTAGAACCAGGCGTCGGGATTGTTCGCCGCGTGCTTGCGATCGATGACGGAGACCTTGCCGAAGTCGGCATTGGTGACGCCGTAGGTGGTCATGTAGCGCTGGGCGTGCAGCGCCACCCAGGCCGCCGGTGTCATCAACGCGAACGGCGCGTAGGGGGCCATCCACAGCGGCGTCACGCCCGGCTGGCGTCCGGCGCCGCCGAACCGGAAACCGGAGCGCTCGTTGAAGGCCCGGTAGCAGACCACCGCCTGTGCCATGCCGGTCGCGACGGCCATCGCGGCCTGCATCACGGTGCCCGCCGCCGCCCCGCCGCCGTGCGGAACCCGGGTGAAGAACGTCAGATTCTGAATGCCGACGTTGCGGGCGACCTCGATTTCCTCGTTCTCGTCGACGGTGAAGGTCACCATGCCGTCGATGTCGGCCGGTCGCAGACCGGCGTCATCGATCGCGGCCTTGACCGCCTCGCACGCCAGCTGCATCTCGGTGCGGCCGGACTCCTTGGAGAACTCGGTCTGCCCGATGCCGACGATTGCCGCCTTGCCCCCGATGCCGCTCACGCATCCACCCCGTTGAGGAAGCTGAGCACCGCCGTCCCGGTGGCGTGGGGTCCGAGGCTGTTGGTGGCCTTGAACGAAACCTCAACGAACCCTTCGCCGTTCGCCGACGACTTGTCGGTGACGCTGCCTTCGAAACGCAGCGGATCGTTCGGGTACGCGGGTACGCCGAGGCGAACCGACAGCTTCTTTATCATCGCCTCCGGACCCGCCCAGTCGTGCAGGAACTTCACGCACAACCCGTTGGTGGTCAGGATGTTCAAGAAGATGTCCTTGGACCCCTGCGAGACCGCGAAGTCACGGTCGTGATGCACCGGCATATAGTCGCGCGAGGCGATGGCGCCGGCCACCACCAGGGTGGTGGTGACGGGCACATCCATCGGTGTCAGTTCGTCGCCGACGTTGATGTCGTTCCACGCCAGCGTGGTGGTGCGTCCGAGTGTGGAGGTCATTTGTTTCCTTCCGCGTACGTGCCGCCGAGCCGGACCAGCTGTTGGCTGGCCGACCCGAGCGCGAGTTCGTTCTGCTTGGCCCACAGGAAGTAACGAGACAGCGGGTAGGTCACGTCGATACCGATGCCGCCGTGCACCTGCTGGGCCGATGCCACCACCCGCGCGCCCGCCTCGGCGGCCCAGAACTTGGCGATGGCCGCCTCCCGTTCGGCGGGCCGGCCCTTGGCGATGAGCCAGGCGGCGTGCCAGGTGGTCCACCGGATCGCCTCGACATCGATGAAGGCATCGGCGAGACGCTGCTGGACGGCCTGGAACGAGCCGATCGGCCTGCCGAACTGCTCGCGCTCGCTGGTGTAGGAGGCCGCCAGCTTCAACGCCCGGTCGGTGACGCCGATCTGGACCGCGCACAGGCCGACCAGCGCCCTGGTGTACAGGTCGGTGACGATGTCGGCCCCGTCGTCCACCGAGAGCCGGCGGCCGACCGCCCCGGAGAGTGCGAGATCGGCGTGCGGTTCACCGTTGGTCGTCGTGACGGGTGTGACGGCCACCCCGTCGGTGTCCGTGTCGACCACGAACAGGCCGGGCCCGGCGTCGGTTCGGGCCGAGACGATGATCGCGTTAGCCAGCTGCGCGGCGGGCACGAGGTCCTTGGTGCCGTCGATTCGCCACACGTCACCGTCGGCGCGGGCGGTGGTGCGTGGTGAGGCGGGGTCGGAGTTGCCCGGTTCCGACAGTGCCGCCGTCAGGATCGTGTCACCGCCGACGACACCGGGCAGATACTTGCGCTGCAGATCCGAATCGCCGTGGCGAGCAATGGTATCCGCACCCAGCAGCAGCGTCGCATACACCGGCACCGGCGCCACGCTCCAACCGACCTCGGTCAGCAGCACCCCGAGTTCTAAGAAGCTGCCGCCGCTGCCGCCGACCGCTTCGGGCAGCGCGATCCCGAGCAGGTCGGACGACGCCAGTTCGGCCCACAGCGAGGCGTCGTACCGCACGTCACCGGCTTCCAGTTGCGTCAGATGCTCGGGTGTCGCGCGGTGCTCGAACAGTTGACGGGCGACCTTGCCGACGGTCTCTTGCTCTTCGGAGAAGGTGAAATCCATGATGGTGTCCTTCGGCTAACGAGCGGGCCGGAATTGGTGCAGCACCAACTCGTCGCCACTGGGCAGTGCCTCAAACTTCTCGAAGAAGACCTCGACGGGCATCCCCACCTCGATGGCCTCGGGTTCGATGTCGCAGAGGTTGGACACGATACGCACGCCCTCTTCGAGCTCGATCAAGGCCACCACGTAGGGGTACTCGATGAAGGGCAGTGGCGGGGACTTCGGCATCACGTAGCTGTACACGGTGCCGCGGCCGGAGGACACCACATAGTCCCAGTTCAGCGACTGGCAGTTTCCGCACATCGGGCGCGGCGGCACCCGCAACTTCTGGCAGTCGGTGCACCGCTGAATGCGAAGTTCGTTGTCCTTCAGGCCCGTCCAGAAGAACTCGGTGTCCGGGCTGATCGTGGGAGCGAGTCGGCTTGCCATCAGTTTCCCGTCTTGAATCGCAGGGTGCGGAACCACTGGCGACCGATGACCTCACCGTTCTGGTCGCGGTAGGTGGTGACCCAGGTGACGAAGAAGCCGTTACCCATCGCGGTCTTCTTCTCATCGGAGATCGAGTCGAACACCGTCTCGGCGGTGATCTCATCGCCCACCCGGGGATAGCGTTCGAACTCGAACTCCGAGTTCGTCGCGATGATCCCGGTGTATCCGGCGTCGGTGAGGAACTGCAGCGGATTGTGCTTGATCTCGATCGGCACGCCGCCGCGCTCGTGGATGCCCTCCAGCTTCGGCGGCTGCATCGTCCAGGTCTGCAGCATCACCGGCGGCGAGACCAGCCCGCCGTATCGAGATGACTTGGCGAACTCCTCGTCAAGGTAGGCCGGGTTCATGTCGCCCAGCGCGTAGGCCCAGTGCCGAATCATGGCCGGGTTGACCGGATCCGGCGCCTTGACCGGCTTGCCCACCCCGTCGGTCGGCTGTCCGATGAGTGCGTCGAGTTTTTCGCGCAGTTCCTCTTTGGTCAGTTCGGTCACGCTGTTTCCTTTCCCGAGGCCCGTACGTCGCGGGGTGCGCGCGGCAACCCCAGGCCGGCCATGGCGATGATGTCGCGCTGCAGTTCGTTGGCACCGCCGCCGAATGTGTTGATGACGGCGAAGCGGTAGGCGCTCTCCAGCTCACCCTTCAGCGGGCCCCCGTCGCCCTTACGGGTGCCCGCCTGGCCCACCACGTCGAGCAGCTCACGCGCCACCTGCTGGGTGAGCTCGGTGCCGAAAACCTTTGCGGCGGATGCCTCGCCCATGCCGAGGCCGCCGGAGCTCATGTTCGAGTTGACCCGCAGGTTGAGCAGCCGGTAGGCGGCGACCTGCGCCTCCACCCGCGCCAGCACCTGTTGCACCCACGGCTGGTCGATGACGTACCCGTCGTCCAGCGCTGTGGTCTTGGCCCAGGCCAGCGTCTTCTCGAACAGTGGCTCCAGCGCGCCGAGGTTGCCGAGCGCGGCGCGCTCCAGGTTCAGCTGGTTGGTCACCAGCTTCCAGCCCTGGTTCTCGCCGAGCACCACCGAGTCGGCCGGCACGCGCACGTCGTCGTAGAAGGTGTAGTACGTCGTCACCCCGGGCATGGTGGGCAGCGGCTTCCAGGAGAATCCGGGACTGTTCGTGGGCACGATGAACACGGTGATGCCCTTGTGCTTCTTGGCATTCGGATCGGTACGGGCCGCCAACCAGATGTAGTCGGCGAACTCGGCGCCGCTGGTGAACATCTTCGACCCGTTGATCACGTACTCGTCGCCGTCGCGGACCGCGCTGGTGCGCAGCGAGGCCAGATCACTGCCCGCCCCGGGCTCGGAGTAGCCGATCGCGAAGTCGATCTCACCGGCCAGGATCGCGGGCAGGAACTTATTCTTCTGTTCCTCGGTGCCGTACTCGATCAGCGTGGGGCCGACGGTGTTCAGCGTGACGAACGGCAGCGGCGCGTTCACCCGCCGCGCCTCCTCGGCGAAGATGTACTGCTCGAGCGGGGTGAGCCCGCGTCCGCCGTACTCGACCGGCCATGACACACCGAGCAATCCGGCTTCTCCGAGCGCACGCCGGCATTCGGCCACCGCGGCGCCGCCTTCCATCTGCCCGGCGATGGCGGCGCGGCGCTCCGGGGTCATCACGGCCTCCAGGCGCTCGCGGAACTCCCGGCGCAGTTGCTCCTGTTCGGGGGTGTACTCGAAATCCATCAGGCGTCCACCTTCAACCGCACCGGCATCTTCTTGACCCCGGGCACCATGGTGTCGCGCAGCCGGGTCACATCGCCGGTCAGCTCAATCGACGGGTAGGTGCCCAGCAGCACTTCGAACATCACCCGCGCTTCCAGCCGCGCCAGCTGGGCGCCCAGGCAGGCATGCTCGCCGGCGCCGAACGCGATGTGCGGGTTGGGATTGCGGGTGATGTCGAATTCCTCGCTGGTGGGGCCGAAGACCTCTTCGTCCCGATTCGCCGCGCCGTAGAGCATCACCACGGTCTCTCCGGCCGCGATGCGCTGGCCGCGGATCTCGACGTCCTGAGTGGCCTCCCGGGCCATGTGGGCCACCGGGCTGGTGTACCGCAGCATCTCCTCGACCGCGATGGGCAGCAGCTCGGGTTTCGATCGGAGCAGGGCGAACTGGTCGGGGTGATCGAGCAGCGTCTTGGTGCCCAGCGCGATCAGGTTGCGGGTGGTCTCGTTGCCCGCGACGAGCAGCAGGAACGAGAAGTTCAGCAGATCCTCGTCGGTGAGCCGCTCGCCGTCCACCTCGGCGGCGGCCAGGATGGACAGCAGATCGTCGCCGTTGACCCGACCGCTGCGGCGGTCCTCGATCAGCTTGGTGAAGTACTCGAACAGGCTGGCCAACGCCACCATGTTGTCCATCTCGATGTCGGGGTCGTTGCGGCCGACGGCGGCATCGGACCACGCCCGGAACTGCTCCCAGTCCTCGGGCGGAGCGCCCAGCATCTCGGCGATCAGCCGGGTGGGCAGCGGAGCGGCGATCTCCTCGGCGAACTCGTATTCGCGCGACGGGTCGATGTTGTCGACGATGCCCGTGACGATCGAGCGGATCTTGGGCTCCAGCAGCGACACCTGACGCCGCGTGAAGCCCGCGTTGATCAGCTTGCGCAGCTGCCGGTGCCGGGGCGGGTCGGTGAAGATCAGGTTGCCCTCCTGGACCGGGTTGGGTTGGTCCGGATCCGGGATGGTGATGCCCTTGGTCGAGGTGAACAGCTGCGGGTGGCCCGAGACGTAGCGGATGTCCTCGTATTTGGTCAGCGCCCAGAAGTTGGTGACGTCGTTCCACACCACGGGGGTGTTCTCGCGCAGTTCCCGATAGGCCGGATACGGATCGCCCGCGTAGAAGTCGGGGGAGTGCAGGGGGACGGGTGAGGTGGGTTTGGTGCTGGTGCTGGGCACGGCTGCGGGCCTTCCTCGATTCACGAGTGGGATCAGACAACTTGGGCAAATGTGTCTGGTTAGGTTGTGTCTACCGCACCGGTGCTGGACATGTCAATGACCATTACCGCAGGTAATTCGGCGAAGAGCATTGACGGTCCGAAGCCCGGGGTGTACACAAAGTAGAAAATTGTCGGAGGACCTCGCAGGCGTTCGCCGCACGCGCGTGCCGCGGAAAAACTACGGAAGCGAAGTGATGATGACCAGCCTCGTCCAGAACTATGGGGTCTATATCGACGGCACCTGGGTCGAATCGGACAGCGGTCGATACGACGTCACCGATCCGACCACCGAACAGGTCATCGCCACCGCACCCGACGCCGGGGTGGGCCAGGTCGAACAGGCGATCGCGGCGGCGCGGCGCGCCTTCGACTCCGGACCGTGGGCCGGCGCCACGCCGCAGGAGCGGTCGCGGTGCCTGCAGCAGTTGAGCGACGCGCTGTTGGCCCACGCCGACGAGTTCTACGCACTCGCCCAGACCGAGTGGGGCTGCACCGCGAACGAACGGTTGATCCAGATCGACGGACCCGCGTTCATGGCCGGTCACGCCGCCGAACTCGCCCTGGAGCCGGTCGAGGAGCCGATGGACGCCTGGGGCGCCGCGGGCACCACGCTGCTGCGGTACGAACCGCTAGGTGTCGTGGGGGTGATGACGCCGTGGAACTTCCCGCACACCCTCAACGTGATGAAGCTGCGCGCGGCGCTGGCCGCGGGCAATACCGTGGTGCTCAAGCCGTCTCCGCTGACTCCACTGGCCGGTCTGGCGCTGGCGCGAATCATCCATGAGGAGACCGACTTCCCGCCCGGTGTGGTCAACGTCGTCACCCCCAGTGGCATCGAGGCCAGCAAGGTGCTGGCCACCGATCCGCGGGTGGACATGGTGAGCTTCACCGGCAGCTCCGCCGTCGGCCGCGACGTGATGGCCGGTGCGGCGTCCACCATGAAGCGACTGCTGCTGGAATGCGGTGGCAAGTCGGCGGCGATCCTGCTCGACGACGTCGAATTCACCGACGAACTGGCGGAGCGGCTGTTGTTCGAGGGCTGCACCCTGCACGCCGGGCAGGCCTGCATCCTCAACAGCCGGTTGCTGGTGCCCGCGAGCCGGCACGACGAGGTGGTCGGCAAGCTCAGCGAACTGGCGCGGGCGGTCAAAGTGGGCGATCCGAGGGACGACACCGTCGGAATGGGCCCACTGATCAGCGCGGCGCATCTGGAGCGCGTCGAGGGCCTCGTCGACCGCGCGGTGCGCGACGGCGCGACCGTCGTCGTCGGCGGCAAGCGGCCGAAAGATGTTGATACCGGCCATTTCTACGAGCCGACGATACTGACGGACGCCACACCCGACTCTTACATCGCGCAGGAGGAGGTGTTCGGCCCGGTGCTGACCGTGCTGCGCTACGAGTCGGACGACGACGCGGTGGCCATCGCCAACAACTCGCAGTACGGGCTCAGCGGCGCCGTGTGGGGCACCGATGTCGACCGCGCGGTTGCGGTGGCGCGACGGCTGCGTACGGGCCAGGTGTCGATCAACGGGACGGTCTCGGGCGACGCCCCGTTCGGCGGCTTCAAGCAGAGCGGGCTGGGCCGGGAGAACGGGATGATGGGATTGCGAACCTATATGGAGCCTAAGGTGATCGGGGTGCCGGCATGACGGGTGCACTGGCGGGGCTGCGGGTCGTCGAGCTCGGCACCGAGATCGCCGCGCCGTACTGCACGAAGCTGCTCGTCGACCTCGGCGCCGACGTGTGCAAGGTGGAGTACGGCGACGGTGATCCGCTGCGACAGTGGGGCACCGCGGGCGCGCTGTTCGAGTACCTCAACGCCGGAAAGCGCGGTCTAGCACTGGATCTGACGTCACCAAGCGATGTGTCCCGGCTACACGACCTGATCGCCCAGGCCGACCTGCTGGTCGAGAACCTGCCGCCCGGATCCGCCGACCGTTGGGACTGGGGTCTGGACGGCGACGGCCTGCAGCGCGTCAACCCCTCGCTCGTCGCGGTGCGCATCTCCGACTACGGCCAGCAGGGGCCGCGGCGCGATCAACCCGCCACCGGTCTGACCGTCCAGGCGGCGTCGGGCTGGGTGAACACCCGTGAGCTCGAACGCCCACCGGTGCAGGCAGGCGCCCGCATTCCCGAATACGTGGCGGGTTGTTACGCCGCCCTCGGCGCGCTGACCGCGCTGCGGGTGCCGTCGGAGCGGGTGGTGGAGGTCGACGTGTCGACCTTCGAGTCGCTGTTGTCGACGCTGCCGTACCCGATGCTGATGGCCGAGCGATTGAAAAGCCTCGGCTTACCGCCGAATTCGAAGGCCGGACCCATGCTTGGCACGGTCCGGGCGGCCGACGGCTGGGTGGGCATCAACTGCCTGACCGGTCAGCACTGGTTGGATGTGTGCGCGATGGTCGGATTGCCCGAGTTCGGCGAGCACCAGATCGCGATCATGCTGGGCGGTCCCGAGCGCGACGAGTTCTTCGCCAAGGCGCAGCCGTGGTTCGACTCGATGACAGTGGCCGAACTCGTCGAGCTCAGCCAGGCCATGCGCATCCCGGCCACTCCGGTCAGCGACGGGGCGACGATCGTGCACAACCCGCAGTACCGCGCGCGCGGCTTCTTCGTCGAGTCGCAGGTCGACGGGCGCACCTTCCTGCGCCCGGGCGCGCCGTTCCGGCTGTCCGCCACGCCGGTCGACGACCCGCGTCCGGCGCCGCGTCGCGACGCGTCGGACGCGAATTGGCCCGCGCGCGCCGCGGCGCCCACCCGTCCGGAAAGCGGCGATCCGGCACTGCCGTTCGCGGGCCTGAAGGTCTTCGACCTCAGCACTTTCTGGGCGGGCGCGTACCTGACGTGCTACCTCGGCGCGTTCGGCGCCGACATCATCAAGGTCGAGTCGATCCAGCGTCCGGACGCGCACCGGTACTCGGGCTCGCTGCTGCGCAACAGCGACGACTGGTACGAGATCGGGCCGCTGTGGCAGGGCACCAACCTCAACAAGCGCGACATCACCCTGAACCTGGCCACCGACACCGGTCGGGAATTGGCGCTGCGGTTGGCCGCCGAGGCCGACGTCGTGGTCGAGAACTTCTCGCCGCGGGTGGTCGAGCAGTTCGGCCTCGACTACGACTCGCTGGTCAAGGTCAACCCCGACGTGATCATGGTGCGTATGCCCGGCTTCGGGCTGGAGGGGCCCTGGCGGGACTATGTCGGCTGGGCGCTCAACATCGAACAGCTGTCCGGGATGTCGGCCGTCACCGGCTATCCCGACGGCCCGCCCTGCAATCTGCAGGGACCCGCGGACCCGATCGTGGGCGTGCACGCCACCGTGGCCCTGCTCGCCGCGCTCGAGCACCGCCGTCGCACCGGCGAGGGCCAGCTCATCGAGATCGCCCAGATCGAGGTCGGCGCGGCGCTGACCCCCGAACCGGTCATCGAGCATTCGCTGACCGGCGAGGTGGCCCAGCGGGAGGGCAACCGGCACCGGGCGTTCGCCCAAGGCGTGTATCGCGCTGCGGGGGAGGACGACTGGGTGGCCATCTCGGTGCGCGACGACGCCGACTGGACCGCCGTGACCGAGACCATCGGGCACCCGGAACTGCGCGACGATCCGAGATTCGCGACGCCGGCCGCCCGACTGGCCAACCACGACGAGTTCGACCGGGTGCTGGGCGGGTGGACGGCCAAGCGGTCCGCCGAGGAGGCCGCGGAACTGATGCGCGGCCGCGGGGTGCCCGCGGAACGGTTGCTCACCGGTGACCGGATGTACGAGGTCGATCAGCTCGAGGCCCGCGGCTTCTACCAGGAGCTCGAGCATCCGCTCTCCGGGCGACATCGGTTCCCGGGCTGGCCGTTTCGCATCGCCCCGGGCCCGACGCACCACCACCGCACGCCGTCGCCGACCCTCGGCCAGCACAACGATGAGGTGCTGCGCGCGCTGGGGCTGTCGGACGACGAACTCGCGGAGCTGCGCGCACAGCAGATCATCGGCGAGCGCCTGCTGAACGCGTAGCGGCCCGAGACGGCCGAAAACACGTAACGCTACGGCGAAACCGTTTTCGCCGTAGCGTTACGCAGAGCTTGTCAGCCGGTCAGACGGTGACCGGGCTGAGGTTCAACTGCTTGATCGCGTTACCGCCCATGATCTTCGCCTTCGCGGTCTCCGACAACCCCTCCAGCCGGTCGACGAAGCTCAGCGGGTCGCCGATGCCCTCCGGGTGCGGATAGTCCGAACCGAACATCACGTGATCCTCGCCCATGATCTCGACGATGCCCTGGATGTCGTCCTCGAGGAACGGGTGGATGTAGACGTTGCGCTTGAACACCTCGACCGGATGCTCGTCGAACTCCTTGGGCATGGTCTTGTAGGCCTTCTCCAACAGGCGCAGCAGGTTGCGCACCCAGCCGCTGCCGTTCTCGACCACGAGCACCTTGAGGTCGGGGAAGCGCGAGAGCGCGCCGTGGCAGATCAGCGCGGCCAGGGTGTCCTCCATCGCCCGGAAGCCCATCACCACCTCGCGCAGCGCGCTGGGCTTGAACGACAGGTACTCGTCGCCGCCCTCCCATTCCTGCAGGTGTTTCTGGTAGCCGCTGTCGGCCGCGTGGAACGTCACTGGGATGCCGGCGTCGACGACCTCCTGCCAGAACGGGTCGAACTCGGGCAGGCCCATCGAGCGCGAACCCCCGAACCGGCTCGGCACCGGGGCGGGTCGCACCAGGAAGGTCTTCATGCCGCGCTCAAGGCACCAGCGGAACTCCTTGATGGCCTCGTCGACCAGCGGCAGGCAGATCACCGGAGTGGCGAAGATGCGGTCCTGGTAGTTGAACGTCCAGTGCTCGTGCATCCACTCGTTGAGGGCGTGCATGATCGCGTGGGTCAACACGACGTCGTCGGTGGTGCGTTCCTCGATGAGGCTGGCCAGCGTGGGATACATCACGCACTGGTCGATGCCGAGCTCGTCCATCAGCTCCAGCCGAGGTGCGGGCTCCTGAAACGCCGGGATGACTTCCATTGGCTCACCGACGAATTCGCGGAAGTTCTTGCCTTCGGGATTGTTGCCCAGGAAGTAGTCCTCTGCGCTGCCCGGCCGGGCCACCCGGTCGAAGGTCGGGTTCGGGATCATGTGGCTGATCCGATCCTTCACCACGAGCTTCGGCCGGCCGTTGACCTCGACGTAGCCCACCTTGCCCCGGTGCTCCTTCGGCAGGTACTTGGTGAGCGCGTCGGTGGTCTCGTACATGTGGTTGTCGATGTCGAAGACCGGATACGGCAGCGACCGGGTGGACATGAGACGGACCTCCTGGGAGCAGCGAATATGACCGTTTACGTCTAGTGAGAATGACGTTATCACCCTCGCGCGCCGCGATCCATATCGGGCCCGTGGTGAGTCAGGCCGCCAGCGACTTCCACGCCTCGATGACGGCGTCGGTCGTCGTCACCGTGGCCAGCAGCGCCAGCGTGTTGTCGATGACCGACTCGGCGTACTCGCGGGGAAACCCGGCGACCGCGTCGCGGGGCAGCACGAACTGGTAGGCCCGGTTGACCGCGTCCATCGCGAAGTTCGTGATGGCCACGTTCACCGAGACGCCGACCCCGACGATCGTGGTGACGCCCAGGTTGCGCAGCACCGAGTCCAGGTCGGTGCCGGTCATCGGGCCGACGCCGTGCAGTCGGGTCAGCACCAGATCCGAGGGCTCGGGGCCCAATTCCGGCAGCACGGACGCGCCCGGACTGCCCGGGGTCAGGTCCGCGGAGAAGGATTTTCCCGCCGCGAACAGGCGGGCGTTGTTGTTGGACCCGCGGCCGTCCGGCCGTCGCTGGATCAGGCAGTGCACCACGTGGACGTTCGCCGCCCGGGCCGCGGCAAGGAGCCGGCCGATGTTCGGGATCGCCTCGCGCCGTGCCTCTTCGGCCAGCATCGGCAGCCCCGCCTGGGGGCCGATCACGCCGCCCTGACACTCCTGGGTCACGAGCGCGGTGGTGGCGGGGTTCAGGAGTTCGGTCAGCGTGGGTTGCGGCATGAGAACAGACGTTATCGTGTGCGGCAGCTGAAATTCCACCACTTATGAATGAGAGGCCCCGATGGAGCCCTGGGAGATCGCGATTCGGGAGTCGGTGCGCCAGACGCTGTCGGACTACACCGCGGCCACCGATCGCTTCGATCTGCACGCGCTGGCGCAGTTGTTCGCGGCGGACGGTGTCCTGGAATACACCGGCGGCGCGCAACCCCTCGTCGGACCCGCGGCGATCGAGGCCGGTCTGGGTGCGGCGCTGGCGCAGCCACCCGATCCGGACCGCAGGGCGCCGACGCACGTGCGCCACCACGTGTCGAGCGTTCGCTTCGAGACGGTGACGCCGGACCGAGTCGAGGTGAGCAGCTATTTCGCGGTGCACACCGATGTCGGCCTGGACCACTGGGGTCGCTACCGCGACGTGCTGGTCCCCGTCGACGGGCGGTGGCTGTTCGCGCGCAAGCGCATCAGCGTGGACGCGTTCGCCCCCGACAGTCTCATGCGATGAACTCCTTGGCGAAGGCGTGCGCGTTGGCGAGCACCTCGGCCCGGGTGTCGCCCTTCGGGGCGATGGTCAGCCAGGTCACCCCCATCGCCGCCATCTCGGCGATGATCGCGTGACGTTCGTCGGTCGACTTGTCGTCGTCGAGCATGTTGCCCGCCGAGAAGCAGATGTCCAGGGGTTCGGTGCGGCCGATCTCCGCGGCGTACTTGCGCGCCCACGCGATCGCGGACTGCAGCTCCTCCAGCGTCGAGATCTCCGCGGTGCGGGAGGCGGTCGCGTAGCCGAAGGTGTTGAACGGCGCCCACCCCTGTGCGCGCGACACCGCGCGGCGCACCGCGGGTCGGCTGTTGCCGCCCACCCAGACCGGCGGCGACGACTTGGGCAACGGGCGCAACCGCACCCCGCGCGCGGCGAACGAGGTGCCCTCGAATGCGACGTCCTCGCCGGTGAGCACGCGCCCGAGCACGTCGAGCGACTCGTCGAGCAACGCGCCGCGGTTGTCGAAATCCACTCCGAGCGCCCGGAATTCGGGTTTGAGATAGCCGGCCGCGACGCCGAGAATCAACCGCTCACCGGAGAGCACCTGCAGGCTCTGCACCAGTTTCGCGCCCAGGAACGGGTTGCGGTAAGCGGCGATGTAGACGTTGGTCAGCAGCCGGACGTCGGTCGTCGCGGCCGCCGCGAAGGACAGTGCGACGAACGGGTCGAGCGCGTGATGGCCGCCGTGGTCGAGCCACTTGGCGTCCGGGGCGGGATGGTCGGTGACGTGCACCGCGGCGAACCCGTCGGCCTCGGCGGCGCGCGCGATCTCGGCGATGGCCTCGGCGGTGACGAACTCCGCCTCGGCCTCCACCCGGTGGGTGGGCAGTTCGAGGGAGTAGGAAATGGTCACGATCGTCCTTCCGGCTGGTGACTTGATGAGGTGACGAGGGCGGCCAGGCGCTCGGCGTGGTGGTCCGGGCTGCCGAAGATCAGCTGGCTGGCCTTGGCCCGGCGGACATACAGGTGGGCGTCGTGTTCCCAGGTGAAGCCGATCCCGCCGTGGATCCGCATGTTGTCCAGCGCGGCCTGCAGCAGGGCCTCCGAGCACGCCATCTTCGCCACCGCGGCGGTCATCGACAACTCCGGACCGTCGGCGACCTTCGCGGCGCGGGTGGCGGCCGATCGGGCCCCTTCGACCGCCACCAGCATGTCGGCGCAGCGGTGCTTGACCGCCTGGAAGCTGCCGATGGTGCGGCCGAACTGGATGCGCTCCTTGGCATATCCGACCGCCATGTCGAGGCAGCGCTGCGCGGCGCCGACCTGCTCGGCGGCCAGCGCCACCAGCGCCAGATCGGAGGTGCGCGCCAGCCCGGCGGCGGCGTCGCCCTCCGCTCCTATCAGCCGCGCGGGTACGTCGTCGAAGTTCAGGCGGGCCACCTTGCGGGTGCGGTCGAGCGTGGCCAGCGCCGTGCGGGTGAGCCCGTCGGCATCCCCCTCGACCGCGAACAGCGAGGGGCCGTTTTCCGAAATAGCCACTACCAGAACGACGTTCGCGGTGTGACCGTCCAGCACCTGCGCCGCCTCGCCACTGATCCGACCACCGCGCGCCGTCAAGGTGACCGCCTGCGGATCCCACGGCTGCAGCCGTCCGTTGAGCACCAGGGTGGCGGTCAGCGAGCCGTCGACGATCCCGGGCAGAAAGTCGCGCATGGCGGCCGTGTCACCGCTGCAGAGCAGCGCCTGGGCGGCCAGGCCGACGGTGGACAAGAACGGCGCGCACAGCAGTGCCGCGCCCATCTCCTCGAACACGACCACCAGTTCGGCCATGCCCGCCCCGGCCCCGCCGAACTCCTCGGGCACCGCGATGCCGTGCAGGCCCAGCTCGGTGGCCATCTGCCGCCACGTCGCGTCATCGAAGCCACGGTCGGTGTCCATCAGTTCGCGGACCCGCGAGCTCGGCGAGGCGATCGCGAGGAAGTCGCGCACGGCGTGGCGGAGCTCGTCGACCTCGTTTGTCGCCACGCGTTTCCTTTCGCCCCGGACTAACCCGGGATAGGCATTCCCGGGCGAGGATAGTATCTTTTCTGAAAACGGAGAATAACCATTCTCGCAGAAGGGGCCGGGTAAGTGACGACGAAGCTGGACTACGGGATATTCGACTGCGACACGCACTGCTACGAGACGCGTGACGCCTTTACCCGGTATCTGCCCAAGGAGTTTCATGATCGGGCCATCACGACCGTGCGCGGCGCGGACGGGGTGGAGGTGATCCTCGCCGGCCATCGCGTCGCGACGTTCAACAGCGAAGGGGGTCTAGGTCTGGACGTGGCCTACCGCCCCGGCTCGTTGAAGGAGATGCTGCGGCAGATGGGCTCGGGCAACCCCGAAGAGTCCTACGAGCCGCTGCCCATGCAGCCGGAATACATCCAGCGCTCGGCGCGCCTTGCGGTGATGGAGCGGCAGAACGTCGAGAAGATGGTGATCTATCCCAGCGGGATGGCGCTCGCCGCCGAGCACTACGTGGACGACACCCCGGCGCTGTATGCGAACCTGCGCTCGTTCAACCGCTGGATCAACGAGGAGTGGGGCTTCAACTTCGAGGACCGCATCTACGCGACCGCGCTGCTGTCGCTGCGCGACCTCGACTCCGCGGTCGCCGAGACCGAGGCGATCATCGAGGCGGGCGCCAAGTTCGTGATGCTGCCGACCGGTCCGGCCTACGGCCGCTCGCCGGGTGATCCGTACTTCGATCCGATCTACGCCCGGTTGCAGGAGGCCGGCTGCGTGCTGGTGTACCACATCATGCCGTTCTGGTACTTCGACGCGATCTCGCCCGCCTGGGGCCACAACCCGGATCCGGCGTCGTGGCACATGTCGGCGTGGCAGTGGATGAACATCTACGGTCAGCGGCCGATCGAGGACACCCTGTCGGCGCTGATCTTCGACAACCTGTTCGGCCGCTTCCCGAAGCTCAACGTGCTGGTCGCCGAGCACGGCGCCGAGTGGGTGCCGTACTTCCTCAAACACATGGACAAGAGCCGCGGCATGGGCCGCAACGGGCCGTGGATCGGCGGCAAGCTGACCGAACGGCCGTCGGCGATCTTCCGCAGGCACGTCCGCGTGGTGCCCTATCCGGAGGACGACATCCCCGGCATCGTCAACAGCCTGGGCTACGACGACGTGCTGGTGATGGGTTCGGATTTCCCGCATGCCGAGGGGCTGGCCGAGCCCGCCGACTTCGTCAAGCTGCTCGATCCGCTCGACGACGCCGCCAAGAAGCGGATCATGCGCGACAACGCCGAGCAGTTGTTGGGCGCCCGGAGCTAGTCGCCAGATGACCGACGCGGACTCCGCCGATCTCGAACTGCTGCGGGCATCGGCGCGGGAGTTTCTGGCGGAGCGTGGCGAAAAGGACTCCCTCGAGGACCTTGCGGCGCTGGACTGGACCGGGCTGCTCGTCGACGAGAGCCTGGGCGGCAGCGGGTGGCGTCCGGTGGAGACGACGGTCATCGCCGAGGAGCTCGGGCGCGCGGGCAACGTGTCGCCGTGGCTCGGCTCGGTGACGGCGGCGGCCGCGCTGAGCTCGGCCCCCGGCGACGTGCGCGACCGGTGGCTGCCCGTGCTGCTCGACGGGACCGTCGCCGCGGCGTGCGCACTGGATGCCGATGTCACCAGGGTGCCTCGGCCGGACGCCGTCGATCTCATTGTGACATTCGGCGACAACGGAATTCGGCTGTTCGAGCACGCCGCTGGCCTCCCTCGCGAGCCCGACGACGAACTGCTGGACGTCGAGCGTCCGGTGTGGCGGGTCAGACTCGCTGGCGCGGACGGCGTGGGTGTCGGTGATCCGGAGCGGGCGCACCGGTTGCTGGCACTGGCCAGGGTGCTGCTCAGTGCGGACTCGCTGGGGACGGTGTCGGCGACGTTCGAGCGGCTGGTCGGCTATCTGAAGGAGCGCATCGCGTTCGGCGCGCCGATCGCGAGTTTTCAGGCGGTGCAACACCGTCTGGTCGAGTTACTGGTGTTCGAGGCGAAAGCCCGCGCTGTCGTGATGAAGGCCGCCCGTGCGCTGGCCGCCGGGGACGAGGCGGCGCCGACGCTGGCGTCCGTCGCGCACGCGTTCGTCGCCACGCATGCAACCGCCGCCGTCGACGAGTGCATGCAGCTGTCCGGGGGGATCGGGTTCACCTGGGAGTATCCGTTGCACCACGAACTGCGCCGGGTCTTCACCAACGCCTCGGTTCTCGGCACCGCGCGCGCCGCCCGCGCGCAGTACGCGGACGGGGCGGGCTGGTGAGCGCCCGCAGGCCCACGCAGGCGGAGCTGGCAGAGTTCCGCGACCGTGTCCGCGCGCATATCGCCGAGCACGCACCGGCGTTCGAGGCCCGCGAGGGTCACCGGGCGCCCGAGACGCCCGAGCAGGAGGCGGCGCTGCGCACCTGGTTCGCGTCGCTGTTCGCGGCCGGGTTCGTGGGCGCGGACTGGCCCGTCGAGTACGGCGGCCGCGCCGACCACCACCCGCTGCACGACCGGATCGTCTCCGAGGAGATCCTGCGGGCTCGCGCGCCGCGCCCGGTCGACCAGGTCAACCTCGCGGCGCATGTCCTGCTGCACTTCGGGTCCGACGCGCAGAAAGCCGCACTGCTGCCGCGGATCCGCAGCAGTGAGCACGTGTGGTGCCAGCTGCTGTCCGAACCGGACGCCGGCAGCGACATCGCCGCCGTGCGGTGCCGGGGCACCCGGTGCGACGACGGGTCGTGGGTGCTCGACGGGCAGAAGACGTGGATCACCGACGGGCACTGGGCCGACATGGGTCTGGCGCTGATCCGGACCGACCCGGCCTCGTCCCGGCACCACGGGCTGTCGGTGCTCGTCGTCCCGCTGGACAGCCCCGGTGTCGAGGTCAGGCCGATCCGCACCATCAACGACGCCATCGAGGTCAACGAGGTGTGGCTCGAGGGGGTGCGCGTTTCGGCGGACAACCTCGTCGGCGAGCCGGGGCAGGGCTGGTCGATCATCATGACCGGCCTGGACTTCGAACGCTTCGGTATCGGCGGCAACGTCGTGCTGCTGGAGCTGCTCGTCGACGACCTGGTCACGGTGGCCGAGCACGGCACCATCGACGGTGTGCCCGCGCTGCGCCACGCCGACATCCGGCAAACCGTCGCCGAGTTGGCGGTCGAGGCCGAGGTGGCCAAGGCGTTCATCGACGACCATGTCGAGCGGATGGTCGCCGGTGCCGAACAGGTCGGCGACGGGTCGATCGCCAAGCTCAGTTTCGCCGAGACGTACCACCGGGTTTCGGCCTACGGCGCACAGCTGTCGACGATGGTGTGCACGGTGGCCGCGGATCCGGCCGTGGCTCTGGCCAAACAGCGTCTGCGAGAATGCTGGCTGTGGTCCCGCGCCTACACGATCTCGGGAGGTAGCTCGGAGATGATGCGAAACATCCTGGCCAAGCGGCGCCTACTGCTGCCCGGCGGCTGATGGGCGAAACCTACTGGGATCTGGTCGAAACCGCGGCCCACACCCATCCAGACCGCGTCGTACTCGCCGATGACTACGGCCGCAGCCTGACCAACGCACAACTGCGCGACGCGGCAGAGCGCACCGCGGCCGCGCTGGCGCAGCAGGGCGTGGGCAGCGGCACGGTGGTGTCCTGGCAGCTGCCCACCACGCTTGAGACGATGGTCGTCTCGGTGGCGCTCTCGCGCCTGGACGCGATCCAGAACCCCATCCTGCCCATCTGGCGCGAGGCCGAAGTCGGTTTCGTCACAGCACAACTCGGTACCGAGGTGCTTGTGGTGCCGGGAGTGTGGCGCGGCTACGACCACGTCGCGCTCGCCGCGAAGCTGACGTCGGAAAGACCGATGACCGTCGTGGTGATCGACCACGGCAAGCCGGCGGCCGACGGTCTGCGGGTTCCGGTCGGTGATCCGGTATCGCTGCCCGCACCGCCCACCGCGGCCACCACGCCGAGGTGGGTGTACTACTCGTCGGGCACCACGGCCGCCCCGAAGGGGGTACGGCACTGCGACCGGTCGGTGATCGCCGGGTCGGCCGGGGTGGTGGGCATGATCGGTGCGTCGAGCAACGACGTCAACCCGATCGCGTTCCCGGTCTCGCACATCGGCGGTGCGGCGATGCTGGCCGCCGGCCTGATCACCGGGATGCGCCTGGTGCTGTTCGACGAGTTCGATCCGGCGCGCACCCCCAAGGCGATCGCCGCCCACCGACCGACCCTGCTCGGGTCCGCGACGCCGTTCTTCGTCGCCTTCATGGCCGCGCAGCGCGAGCACGGCGCCGAACCGCTGTTTCCGGACCTACGGGGGTGCGTCGGCGGCGGTGCACCGATCACGCCGGAACTGGGCCGTGAGGTCCGCGAGACGCTGTCGGTGCCCGGTGTCGCCAATTCGTGGGGGCTGACCGAGTTCCCGGTCGCCACCTCACCGCCGCCGGACGGGACACCGGAGGTGCTCGACCACACCGTCGGACGCCCGGTGCCGGGGGTGTCGGTGCGGGTGGTCGACGACAACGAGCGTGAAGTCGCGCCGGGCGAGGAGGGTGAACTGCGGCTCAAGGGGCCCCAGTGCTTCCTGGGGTACGTCGACGAAGCCCTCAACGCCGACGCGTTCGACGCCGACGGCTGGTTTTGCACCGGCGACCGCGGGCGCGTCGACGCCGACGGCAACATCGTCGTCACCGGCCGGATCAAGGACGCCATCATCCGCAACGCGGAGAACATCTCGGCGCTGGAGATCGAAGGGGTGCTGGCCACCCACCCCGCGGTGGCCGATGTGGCGGTCATCGGTGTGCCGGATCCCCGTACCGGGGAACGGGTGTGCGCCGTCGTTGTGCCGACGCCCGGCGCGGAGGTGACGCTGCCGGAGCTGGCCGAGCACTGCCAGGCGCAGGGGTTGAGCCGGCACAAGTCCCCGGAGCGACTCGAACTCGTCGAAGCGCTGCCGCGCAACCTGACCGGCAAGGTGCTCAAGAACGAACTGCGCGCCCGGTTCAACTGACGAACCGCGCGATCTCGGCCAGCAGCGGTTTCGCCAGCGCGCGGATCTCGGTCATCGTCATCGGACGCACCGGATGCAGCGCCAGGGCGAGTCGGCTGTGACCCGTGCTGTCCAGCACCGGAGCCGAGATCGTCGCGACCGGTCGGCGACCTCGCGTGGCGTTCTCGACCGTCACCGCGGCCGTGGTGAATTCGAGCCGCAGCTGGTCGATCAGGGATCGCAGGTTGAGCGGCAGCGGGTGCTCCCGCAGCGAACCTATGGCGTGTGCGGCCCGGGCCAGCGTCGGTGTCATCCAGTCGATTTCGTAACCGCGCTCGCGGGTCTCGTCGAGCACCGCCGACAGCCGTCGCGTCAGGGCTGCGTCGCCCGCCGCCGCACGCTCGATCCAGGCCTGTTGTGAGTCGGGGGTGTCCCAGGCCGCGAACGCGACCCCGAACGGCGCCGTGTAGGGGATGCGTTCGTTGGGCGCCGTCGAGATCGCACCATCCCTCGGCTGTTCGAACGCCGTGATGACGAGGTCGTCGCCGGCGCGTTCGACCACCGATACCGGTACCTCGACGGCGGCGGCGAGGCGCCGGGCGGCATCGCGCGCGAGGTGTGTCAGCGGACGGGCCGCATCGAGCCGCGCGGCGAGCAGCGACAGCGCGGGACCCAGGGTGAACGTCTTGGCCACCGGATCACGGTGCACCCAACCGCGGTCGGTCAGTGTCTTGAGGATGGCGTGCGTGGTCGCCTGGGACAGTCCGAGTTCGCGGGCGATGTCGGAGAACCGCATCGGTCCGTTGCCGGGCAGGCTGAGCAGCTCGACGATGTCGAGCACTCGTTCGGTCGGTGCCGAATTGGCTCCGCGCACCCTTGACTCCCCGTTGGCCGCCTCTTACCGTCATTTCAGGATTTCGAGAACTATATCTCGAATAATCGAGAAGCGGGGCGGCGTTGCGCGCAGTGGTGTTGAGGGGCGGCAGGTTGGAGGTCCGCGAGACCGCCGATCCGGTGCCCGGACCGGGTGAACTCCTGTTGAAGACGCTCAGCACGGCGATCTGCGCGTCCGACGTGCACTTCATGGACCACCCCGAGTTGGGCATCGACGATCCGACCGGCCGATCGCTCTACGACCCTGACCGCGACATCGTGCTGGGCCATGAGTTCGTCGGCGAGGTGATCGGCCACGGCCCGGGGTGCGGCGACGCGTTCCCGCTCGGCGCGCGGGTCACGTCGATGCCGATCCGCCTGGTCGACGGCGGCGCGGGCGGACTTCGGATCATCGGCCAGCATCCCGAGGCGCAGGGCAGCTTCGGCGAACTGCTGGTGGTGCCCGAGGCGACCGCGAGGATCGTGGAGGGGTCGGTGTCCAGCGACGCGGTCGCCGTCGTGGATGCGTTCGCGGTCGGCGAGTTCTATGTGCGGTCGGCCAAGGTGCAACCCGGTGAGATCCCGATCGTGATCGGTGCCGGCGCGATCGGGCTGTCGGCGGTGGCGGCGTTGTCAGCGCGCGGCATCGAACCGATCATCGTGTCTGATCTCAAGGCCGAACGGCGCGAACTCGCCGTATCGGGTTTCGGCGCGCACGTCACGGTGGACCCGGCGCAGCAGTCGGTCTTCGACGTGTTCCGCGCCGAGCGTGCGCAGCGCCACCTCGCGGGCTCGCCGGTGGTGTTCGAATGTGTCGGGGCGCCCGGCCTGATCAACGACCTCGTGAAGGAAGCCGACTTCCTGACCCGGATCTACTGCGCTGGTGGTTGGTACACCGGTGACACCCTCGATATCACCGAGGCCACCCGCAACGGGCTGACGCTGCAGTTCGGCGGCGGGCCGATGCCCGAGGACTGGTACGGCGTGCTCGACGCGGTGGTCGAGGGCCGGCTGGACCCGTTGCCGAGCATCGGCAAGGTGATCGGTCTCGACGAGGTGCCCGACGCGCTGGCGCAGGCCCGCCGCTCTGACGGTCCGCCCCGGATCGTCGTCCACCCGAACGGAGATGTCGCATGAGCGACCGCGATGAGCTCGTCGATCTCACGATCCGCTACGCCACCGCGATCGACACTCGCCAATATCGATTGCTGTCAACGGTTTTCACTGCCGGCGCCGATATCGACTACGGCGTGGTGGGCAAGTGGGTCGGTGCCGCCGAGATCGCCGAGTTCATGGACGCAGCGCATGCCATGGCCGCCCACACCATGCATCGTGTTTCCAATCAGGCCATCGACATCGATGGCGATACCGCCACGATGCGTACCTACGTCGACGCGCTGATCCTTCTCGAGGACGGGTCGGGCGCGAACCCTGTCGGGTACTACGACGACTACGCGGTGCGCACCCCCGACGGTTGGCGAATCGCGCGTCGCTCCTACACGTCCGTTCGCCTGGCGGCGGTGCCCGCACCATGACCGACATCGCCCAGAAGTACGGGCCGTGGGCGCTGTTGGTCGGCGCATCCGACGGCGTGGGCGCTCTGTTCGCCGAGCGCCTCGCGAGCGAGGGGGTGAATGTCATGCTGGTGGCTCGTCGTCAGCATCTACTCGACGAGGTGGCTCAGGACATTCGCGAGCGCACCGGTGCGCAGACACGGACGTTTGCGATCGACCTCACCGTCCCCGACGCTTCGCAGCGGATCATCGACGCCACGACGGACCTCGAGATCGGCATGCTCGTGTACTGTGCTGGGGGCGATCCGAATTACCAGCCTTTCCTTGCCAATCCGGTGTCCGCGGCCGAAGCCCTACTGCAGCGCAACTGCCTGGTGCTGATGCGGTTGTGCCACCACTTCGCCGGACAGATGGCGGAGCGGGGGCGGGGCGGCATCGTGAACTTCTCGTCGGGCGCGGCGCTGGCCGGTGGCCGGAACATGGTGGCTTACGGCGCAACCAAGGCCTTCGACATGGTGTTCACCGAGGGCTTGTGGGTGGAATTGCAGGACAAGGGTGTCGACGTGCTGGGACTGGTCCTCGGCATGACAGACACCCCGGCGCTGCGGAAGCTGGAGTTCGAACGCGGTCGGTTGGCGTCTCTCGACGAGGTCCCCGCGGGCGCGGTCACCGCCGCCAGTGTCGTCGACGAGGCGTTCGCCAACCTCGGCAACGGGCCGACAATCGCCACCGGCGATGACGTCCGGATGGCCTTCGAGCTTTTCAAGTCCATGTCTCGCAACGAGGTGGTCCGCTTGATCATGCAGATGTCCGCCGAAGTCATGGGTACCGACGACCGCGAGGGGAGTTAGACGATGTTCACCCTTCGCTTCGACATGCGGGCACCATCGATCGGTGCGTCCCCGACCGAGTTGTACGCGGCAGCCTGCGAGATGTCGGCGTGGGCGGAGACCCGCGGCTGCGTCGCCGCCGTCCTGTGCGAGCACCACTGCGCTGACGACGGTTATCTGCCGTCGCCACTGCTGCTCGGCTCGGCGATCGCCGCGCGTACCAAACAGTTGATGCTGAACCTGGTGATTCTCCTGCCGTTCTACGACGTCGCGCGCTTGGCCGAGGACATGGCGGTACTCGATCACATCAGTGCCGGCCGGGCGACCTACGTATTCGGGATCGGTTACCGCAAGGAGGAATACGACCATTTCGGCCTGTCGTTATCCGATCGCGGCCGGCTGGCAGACGAGAAACTCGGACTGCTTCGGCGCCTGCTCGCGGGTGAAGAGGTCGTTCACGCCGGTCGGCGGATGAAGGTGACCCCACGACCCCGGAATGCCGAAGGTCCCATGATGAGCTGGGGCGGCGCCAGCCTTGCGGCGGCCCGACGTGCTGGGCGCAACGGCCTGGGTCTGCTCGCCAACGGCGGCGTACCGGGTATGCGGGAAGCCTACGAAGAGGCGTGTCGAGAAAATGGTTTCGAGCCCGGGTTCGTGTTGATACCCGAGCGTGATGCCGCGACCAATTGTTTCGTCGCCGAGGATGTCGACGCCGCATGGGACGAGATCGGCAAGTACCTGCTGCACGACGCGATGTCGTATTCGGAATGGAATCCCGACAACACCGTCTCTGCGAATATCACCACCGCGAAGACTGTCGATGAGTTGCGGGATCAATCGACCTCGCACGTGATCCTGTCGGTGGCGGAGGCACGTGAGCGCCTTGCCGCGGGCGAGGTGTTCAACATCAATCCGCTGTGCGGGGGGATACCCCCGGAGATCGCTTGGCGGTATTTGCAGACATTCGTCGAGTTGGGCTAGTCGAGAGGAATGACATGAGCGCCGACCGGGTAGCCTTGAACAGAGAAATCGCCTTCCAGAAATGGGAAGGCTACGCGAAGCCGATCGACCGTGGCCGCCACGTCACCTTCGGTGAGAAGTTCGTATTCGCAGCCGATTACGTGATGATGAGTCCCCATTTCAACAACGGGACCCCGCAAACGGCGTCCGAGATGTTCTCCGACGAGGTCGCGGCGGCGATGGCTGAGTACGCGCCGGACGGCGACATGCTCACCGCGGAATGGCGCATGTGGTGGAAACACATGCCGGACTATCGCCTCATCAGTCCGTTCGAATGTGTGGTAGGAGAGTGGGGTTTCTCGTCCTGCGACACCTACGCGGGGACGCTACCCGACGGGTCGGTGTTGGAACTTCGCGAGTGGGACTACATCTGGATCAACGACAACGGTGAGGTCACCCGCTGGGACTGGTTCGTCGACCCTGACAAGTGGGAGCAGTTGCTGGGACTTGTCGGGCTCGAACCCAAGGGCTTGACGAGCCAGCAGTACACGGTGCACTTCTTGCGCGAGGGTGCCGTCCGTTGAATCCCGAGTCGTGCCACGCACAACCGGACGGTGGCGGTGGTCAGACGCCGAGCAGTTCCTTCAGGTTGGCGCCCATCACCCGCGCGGTGGTGTCGGCGGGCAGTCCGCTCAACTCCTGGACGAACTCGGCGGGCTCGGCCAGCCCCTCCGGATGCGGATAGTCGGAGCCGAACATCACCCGGTCGGCGCCGAGCACATCGATGAGGTGGGCCATGTCCTCCTCGTGGAACGGGTTGACCCACACATGCCTGCGGAAGGTGTCGCAGGGATGTTCGCTGAAGTCCTTGGGCTTCTTGCGGTACACCCGGTCGAAGGCCTCCATCAGCCGTTCCGCCCACGAGCCGCCGTTCTCGACGACGCCGATCCGCAGTCCGGGGAAGCGCTCGAACACGCCGTGCGCGATGAACGCCGCGAGCGTGTCGAAGATGTGGCGGCTCTCCTCGTAGATGATTCCGCGCAGCTTGGTCAGCGAGAAGCCCTGGAACTCGGAGGGCTCTTCCCAGTCGTCGACGTAACGGTCGTAGCCGGAGTCGGAGTTGTGCATCTGCACCGAGATTCCCGACGACTCGACCAGCCGCCAGAAGTCGTCGAACTCGGGCAGCGCGGGCGAGCGTGACGTGCCGTCCTCGCGGGGCACCGGGGCCGGCCGGATCAACACCGTCTTGGCGCCGTTCTCCAGGCACCACTCGAGTTCCTTGACGCCCAGCGCCGGATCATTCAGCGAGATCGCAGGCACTGCGAAGATGCGGTCCTGGTAGTTGAACGTCCAGTCCTCGAGCAGCCAGCGGTTGAACGCGTGGGTGACCGCGTGGGTGAGCTCGGTGTCGGACCGGGTGCGTTCCTCCAGCATGCCCGCCGTGGTCGGAAACATCACCGCCCCGTCGACGCCCTGGCGGTCCATCAGCGCCAGGCGCAGGTCGGGCCTGCGGAACTCCTCGGGGCAGCGGATGGGGTTGGCCAGCTCGCGCAGCGTCTTGCCCTCGGGGTTGATGCCGCGGTAGTAGTCGGCCCATGCGCCCGGCGTGGGGATCACCTCGTAGGTGGGGTTCGGGATGCACTCGGTGACGACGCCGAGGATCTGCAGCTTCTTGCGGCCGTTGATGTCGACGAACTTGATGGCCTCGGAGTACTTCTCCGGCAGATAGCGGGTGTAGGCGTCGACGGTTTCGTACATGTGGTTGTCGGCGTCCCAGACCTCGAAGCCTTGTGTGTCGTTCACCAGCACCTCCGCCGTGCGAGAATCGTGATTCTCAACATAGCAAACGAGCGTATCCGTGGGCCACTACAGGTTCATGTAGTGGCCGCCGTCGACACCGAGTGTCTGCCCGGTGATGTACCGGGCGGAGGGTCCGACCAGGAACGCGACCGCCCCTCCGATGTCGTGTTCGGGATCGCCGATCCGTCCCAGCGGCACCCGGCGGGCCAACCGCTGCGCCATCGGCGGATCGGCTTCGATCGCGGCGGTCATCGCGGGCGAATACGCCAGCGGGGAGACCACGTTCACGGTGATCCGATGGGGCGCCCAGTCGCGGGCCAGGGCCTTGGCGAACCCGCGCAGCGCCCCCTTCATCGTCGCGTACAGCGGAAGCGTGGCGCTGCCCTCGATGCCCGCGGGCGACGTCATCACGATCAGCGTGCCGCCGCGCACCCGCAGCGCCTCGAACGCCGCGGCGGCGAAGTGTCGCGCACCGGCGATCGAGACCGCGCAGTGCTGGTCGAACAGCGCGCGGTCCACGTCTTCCAGTCGATGCGGCTGACTGGAGAGGTTGCTGGTGGCGTTGTGTACCACGGCGTCGAGACGCCCGGTGACCGTCACGGCGGTGTCCACCGCGGCGGCGACCTGCTCGGGCACCGTGACGTCGCACGCCACCCAGGTCGCTCGATGGCCGCTGGCGGTGATCTCGGTGGCCACGCCGGTGTCGGAGCGCGACGCGACGATGACGTGAGCCCCGGCGGCGGCAAGCGCCATCGCGATGCCGCGGCCCACTCCCGCGCCCGCGCCCGTCACGATCACGGTGTGCTCGGCGAGGCTCACGGCAGCATCACCGCACCCCCGTCGACCACCACCGTGTCCCCGGTCAACTGGTCGAGATCCGACCGCAGCAGAAAGCGCGCCGTTTCGACGACGGCGTGCGGCAACGTGGCGGCGTCCGGCACCGCCGGCGCGGTCAGGTGGGTGGTGTCGGCCTCGGCCGCGAACAGCGACAGCGGTGCGGCGATGACGTTCACCCCGATACCCACCGACGCCCACTGCCGCGCGGCGGATTTCGCCATCGCCCGGATGCCCTCCACGGCGGTGCACAGATCGACCAGACCCGCCGCGCCCGCCAGCCCGATCGTCGGGAGGATCAGTACGATCCGCCCACCCTCCGGCATCGACGGGCGCGCCGCCTGCAGGGCCACCAGAGTCTGCCAGATCGTCTCCTCGACGCCTTCGACGTCGATCGTCACGACCTCGCCCAGCGCGGAAAGCGCCTGCGACAGCGCCGCACCGGGGCCGACGACGATCGTGGTCACGCGTCGACCATCGCGACCAGTTCGCGTTTGACGACCTTGCCGGTGTCGTTGCGCGGCAACTGCTCGACGAACACCACCCGCACCGGCACCCGATACGGCGTCAGCCGTTCGCGGCACCACGCGATCAGATCGTCCTCGGTCACATCGTCGTTCTTACGGACGACGAACGCCCACGGTACCTCGCCGAGCCGCTCGTTCGGGATGCCGACGACGGCCGCCTCGCGCACACCCTCGGCGGCCAGCAGAACGTCTTCGACCGTGCCCGGAAACACCTTGAGGCCACCGCGGTTGATCATGTCCGAGACACGGCCGTCGAGCCACAGGAAGCCGTCCTCGTCCAGCCAGCCCAGGTCGCCGGTGTGGAACCAGCCGTCGTCGGTCAACCGGTCCAGAAACGCCGGGTCGATCTTGCGGGCCGCGGTGGTGGGCGTGCGGACCATCACCTCGTCGTCGACGATGGTGACGTCGATGCCGGGCAGCGCGCGCCCGACGGACCCGAGCTTGGTCTCGCCCCATTCGCGCGCATCGGCCGCCGACCAGCCGACCACCTCGCCGCCGAGTTCGGTCTGACCGTACGAGTTGAGCACCAGCACCCCGAACTTGTCCCGGAACCGCCTGGCCTGTACCGGGGACAACGGCGCGGTGATGGAGCGCACGATCTTCAACGGTGACAGGTCGATGACCGATTCGTCGTGCAGCACCATGGTCAGCGCCGCCGGCGGCAGCACCGTGGACCGCAACTGGTGTCGCTTGACCAGCGCGGCGAAATCCGGCGGCGAGAAGCGGTCCATCAGCACCACGCCCGAGCCCGCGCGGAACGCGAACAGCACCTGGTAGATGCCGGCCCACAGTGACAGCGACAGCGGCACCAGGTTGGGCATCGGCGGTCGATCCCGTTTGGGTGCGGAGGGTTTCGCGCCACGGAGCTTCTCGAGCAACCGGTCGATCAGGTCGACGACGGTCGCGTGCCGCAGCGGCACCGGCTTCGGCGGCCCGGTGGTCCCCGACGTGAACTGCAGCAGCGCCACATCCGCGTCGTAGCCGCGCGGATCCGACGACGGTGAGCCCGGTGCCAGGGCCCAGGACAGGTTCGTTCCCGAGATGACCGGCAGGCCGAAGCGGGTGAAGCGGTGCGCGAGTTCGGCGGTGGTGATCACCGCGGTGGGGCGCAGGGTCGCCAACTGCGAGTCCAGCTCGGGGTCGGCGGCGCGCGGGTTCAGCGGCGTGTACACCCCGCCGGCCCGCCAGGTGCCGAACAGCGCGGCGACCGTCACGGCGTCGTTGGGCAGCATGGCCGCGACCACTCGGCCCGTCGTCACCCCGGCTTCACCCAGCAGCCGCGCCGCCTCACCGGCGCTGGCGGACAACTCCTCGCGCGTCACGTCACCGCGCAGCGTGTGCACGGCCACCTCGGGCACACCGTCGAGCAGCGTGGCGAGAGTCACGAATCTGCCTCCAGCGGTTGCCAATTGGGAGCGCGCCGGTCGGCGAAGGCCAGCGGCCCCTCGTTCTGGTCGGGATGGCCCCACATCGACGTCAGGTGCTTGGCGCCCGCGCGGCAGGCGTCGGTCAAGCCGTACTCGAGCGCGCCCCACAACGCCCGCTTGGTGGCGCGCATCGCGGCGGGGGAGTTCCTGGCGATCTTCTCCGCGACCTCCTGGGCCACCTCGCGCAGCTTCTCCGGCGGGTCGACGATCTGACTCACCATGCCGAGCTCGTAGGCGCGCTGCGCGCTGAGCCGCTCATGGCTGCCGACGAGCGCCATCCTCAGCACCGCCTCGGCGGGCATCTTGCGCATCAGCGCGATGGTCTCCAGCGCGCTGACCTGACCGATCGACACGTGCGGGTCGACGAAAGTGGCGTCGGAGGCGGCGATCACCACGTCCGCGTCGGCGACCCAGTGCAGGCCGCCGCCCGCGCACACCCCGTTGACCGCGGTGATCACCGGCTTGCCCACGTTGCAGTGCCATCCGGTCAGCTTCAGATCCAGCGTGCTCATCGTCTCCTGGAACTGCTTGATGCCCTCGCCGTCCAGGTCGTCCATGTCGGCGCCGACCTGGAAGGCCCTGCCGTTGCCGGTGTGCACGATGACGCGCACGTCGGGGTCGGCGTCCAGTTCCGCCCAGGCGCGCGGGAACTCGGCGCGCATCACGGCGTCGTACGCATTGAGCCGGTCCGGCCGGTTGTTGATGATCCAGCCGACCGGGCCGTGCCGCTGAACGATGAGCCGTTGATATGTCATCAGACCTCCGCAGGGGTGAGCGGCTGCCAGCGTGCCGGGCGCTTCTCCCGCCAGGCGCGCGCGCCTTCCGCATGGTCGGGGTGATTGCGCAGCCGCCAGATCTCCTCGGCAGCCGCGGCTTTGGCTTCGGTGAGGCCGACCTCCAGGCTGTACCACAGCGCCTTCTTGGTGGCGCGCATCGCGGTGGGCGAGTTCGTCGCGATCGCCGCGGCCAGCTGCCCGGCGGCCGTCCGTAACTCCTCGACGGGCACGACCTGCGACACGATGCCCAACTCGTAGGCGCGCCGCGCCGAGATGCGTTCGCCGGCACCCACCAACGCCATTCGGGTGATCGCCTCCATCGGGGACTTGCGCAGCAGCGTGATCGCCTCGTAGGCGACCGCCTGACCGACCGAGACGTGCGGGTCGACGAACGTGGCCTGCTCGGCGGCGATCACGATGTCGGCGTCGGCGACCAGGTGCAGGCCGCCGCCCGCGCACACCCCGTTGACCGCGGCGATCACCGGCTTCCACACCTCGCAGTGCCACGACGAGATCTTCAGCGTGGCGTCGCGGGTGCGGCGGGAGTGCTTGCGCATGGCCGCCTTGTCGCGGGCCACCTGGACCACGTCCATCCCGGTGCAGAACGCCTTGCCGACGGCGGTGTTGACGATCACCCGGACCTCAGGATCGGCGTCGAGTTGCGCCCACGCCTGCTCGAGCTCGTCGAGCATCAGCGCGTCGAAGGCGTTGCCGGCGTCGGGCCGGTTCAGGATCAGCCAGCCCACGCCCTGCGACTTCTCCACGATGAGCCGCTGGTAGTCGCTCACGAGCGGGGAATCTCCTTCCAGGGCTTGCCCTTCCAGGGGTCGGGTTCCTTGTCGAGGCCGAGCACCCGCTCACCGAGGATGTTCTTGTTGATGTCGGTCGTGCCACCTTCGGTGGCATTCGCCAGGCTGCGCAACATGCCGTGCACCTCGCGCGGCAGCGCGTCGGGATCGTCGGTCGCCGGCCAGGCGACCGCGTCGGTGCCCAGCAGGTCGGCCATCAGGTCCTGGATCTGCTGGTTGAGGGTGGCCTGGTGCACCTTGCCGATGGACGACGCGGCACCGGGGGACTGGCCGGCCGACAGGGCCGCCCGCACCCGCTTGTTGGTCCACCCGCGGATCTTCTCCTGGGCCCACAGCCGGATGACCTTGTTGCGCACCACCGGATCGGCCCAGCGGCCGGTCTCCTGGGCCAGCCTGACCAGTCGTTCGGCGCTGGACCCGCCGAGCCGTCCCATTCCGCCCGAACCGGAGCCGGAGACCATCTGCCGCTCGCTGGACAGGGTCGACGCACTGACCCGCCAGCCGTCGTTGACCTCACCGACGCGATGGGCGTCGGGCACCCGCGCCCCGTCCAGGAACACCTCGTTGAACTCGGCCTCGCCGGTGATCTGGCGCAGCGGCCGCACCTCGACGCCGGGCTGATGCATGTCGAGCAGGAAGTAGGTGATGCCGCGGTGTTTGGGTGCGTCGGGGTCGGTGCGGGCCAACAGGATCGCGAAGTCCGCCTCGTCGGCCCACGTCGTCCACACCTTCTGTCCGGTGACGACCCAGCCGTCGCCGTCGCGCACCGCACGGGTGGCCAGCGAGGCGAGGTCGGACCCGGCGCCCGGCTCACTGAACAGCTGGCACCACTTCTCCTCGTTGCGCACGATCGGCGGCAAGAACCGCCGGCGCTGCTCCTCGGTGCCGTGGCTGAACAGCGCCGCGGCGGCGTTGTTGAGCCCCAACGGATTCAGCCGGGTCAGCCGCAGCGGGGCAAGTTCGGCCTCGATCGCCCGCGCGACGTCGCTGCCGATGCCCAGTCCACCGTGCTCGGGCAGCCATGTCGGAGCCACCAGGCCGGACCAGGCGAACACCGGATACCACTGCCGGTACTCCTCGGGGCTGCGGACGGCGCGCAGCGCGGCGGGCCCCTCCGCGGCGGCCTTCCGCCACGCCTCGGGAACCTCGGCGACGATCCACTCCCGCACCACGGCGACGGCGTCGTCGGCGCTGGTGTCGGCGGTGATCGGCAGCGGCGTCATGTCACCGGCCCTGGAAACGAGCGTCACGCTTCTCCTTGAAAGCGGCCAGACCCTCGCGGAAATCCTCGCTGCGGCTGGACAATTCGAGTGCCATGGCTTCGTTCTGCAGGTGGCGATCCAGGTCCAGCCCGGTACCGCTGTGCAGCAGCCACTTGGTCAGGCCCAACGCCACCGTCGGCGCCGCGGCCAGCCGGTCGACGAGTTCATCGGCGGCGGTGTCGAGTTGATCGTTCGGATGAGCGCCGTGGATGATCTCCCACTCGGCGGCGGTGTGACCCGAGATCTCCTCGCCCAGCATCAACAGTCGCCGGGTGCGCACCATGCCGATCAGCCGCGGCAGCAGCCAGGCGGCGCCGCTGTCCGGGGTGAACCCGCGGGCCATGAACGGCTCCCAGAACCGGGCGTCGTCGGCCGCCACACAGAAGTCCGCGGCCAGCGCGATGTGAAAGCCCAGTCCGGCGGCCCAGCCGCGGACCACCGCGACGATCGGCACCTGCGTCTCCAGCATCAGCGGGATGAGCCGATTCGCCTTGTTCGGCAGCCGCCGCTGGATGCTGCCCACCCGCGGTTTGCGCTCCGTTCGGGTGTTCCGCGCGATCAGATCCGAGCCGGCGCAGAAGTCGGGCCCCTCGGCGTCGATGCGGATCACCCGCACCGACTCGTCGGTGCCCGCGGCGGCCAGATGACCGACCATCGCGTCGAGCATCACGTCGTTGACCGCGTTGCGTTGGTCGGCGCGGTCGAGCGTCAGGCGCAGCACCGCACCCTGTTGGTCGGCCCGCAGGCCCGCCACGCTGTGGTAACTCATCGGCGGTCAGCGCTCGGCGAATTGGGCTGACACGGCGGTCAGCAGCTCCGACAGGTTGGTCGCGCCGCCGGGCGGCTCGGGCAGCCGCACCGGTCCGTGGGCGCGGCTGGGCAGCAGGATGGTGGCGTGGCCGGGCGCGGTGACCTGGCCGCGGTGGTTGGTCGCCGCGAGGTCGACGTCGACGGCCGGGCGATCGCCCGCGGCAAGGTATTTGCGTGTCACGGTGCCCGTGATGGTATGCAGGTCGCCCACGTAGTTGAAGAGCCGAAACTCGCAGTCCAGCTTCCACAGCCAGGCGTCGTCGCCCATCCAGTCGGTGCACAGGTGGATCAGCCAGGTCTCGCGCATCCGGCCGTAGTCGAACACCGTCGGGTTGCCCGCGTTGCGCGCAGCGGCCGGATCCCAGTGCACCCGCTGCTGCACGTCGAGCACGCCGTGCTCGTTGGGTGTGTAGAAGCGGGGGATGCGCTGCCGGTTGCGCCAGGCCAGCCGCAGCGGCCGCACCCCGTACATCCCGGTGCCCATCCCGACGTGCCAGCAGACCATGTCGGTGACGGTCAGCGGGCCCTTGGTCAGCGGGCCCAGTTCGTCGCCCTCGTTGACGTCCTCCCACCATCGCGGTTCGGCGCCGCGCGGCGCCTCGCGCGCATAGCGTTCGTCGATCTCGGCGATCTCCTCGGGGGTCCACGTCTTGAGTTCGACCGTGTCGTACTTCTTGCGCTCGCGCGCCTTGCGGCGTTCGGTGCGAATCATGTTGCGGTACTGGGCTCCGAGGATCGTGCCCTCGTCGTCGCGATACACCTGGGCCGACCACTCGTGTACGGCGCGGCCGGCGAACTCGCTGCTCTTGTCCAGGGCGGCCACCAGCGCGTTGCGTTTGAACACCCGCCGGTTGGCGCGCAGCGGGGCCCACCATTCGCGGGCCGACGACGCGTAGAACGCGTGCACGCCGCGCAGCGGATCGCCCTTGGTCAGCGCCCGCTGTTCGGGGTCCAGTTCGGTGACCTCGTCCTCGCCGATCAACGTGTCGCCGCCGACCAGGGCGGGCGGGGCGATGGACTCGCCCCACACCGTTTTCGCGGCGTAGTCCGGATCGCACCACAGCGGGTTGGGGTCGCCGTAGGCTTCGGCGACATGGCGGAAGGTGTCCTCGTTGGGGCGCAGGTAGTGCGGTGGCTGCGGTTGGGGGACGGAGATGCCGATCGTGGCCCGCAGCCGGGCCAGACCCTCGTCGGTGATCCGACCCGTCGTCGACGACTCAGCCGAGGCGTCGGACATCCAGCGCCTCCTTGTGATGGTCCGCGTCGTCCGCGCAGTGGTGGAAATTAAGATACCCGAAAAACGGAAACGCCGTTAACGCAGGGGGCAGACAGATGGTCGAAGAGCAGCCTGGCATCGATGCCTCCGTTGGCGCGGACGGCGTCTGCCGGATCGTCATCAACCGGGTAGACGTCGGAAACTCGTTGTCCCCGTTGGCTCGTGAGGCTCTCACCGAGGCCTTCGAGTGCGCGGCCGACGACCCCGCTGTCCGCGCGGTGCTACTGACCGCGGCCGGCGACCGCCACTTCTGCGCGGGCGCCGGGTTGTCCGCACAGTCGCAGCCGGCGCCCGACAAGCGGCCCGGTGACGTGGCGCGGATGCTGCAGCGGGGGTGGCAGCGGCTGATCGGCTCGGTGCTCGACTGCGACAAGCCCGTCGTCGCCGCGGTGAAGGGCACCGCCGCGGGGGCGGGCGCGAGCCTGATGCTCGCGTGCGATCTGGTGGTGATGTCGGAGGGGGCGAAGTTCATCGAGACGTTCGTCGGACGCGGGATCCTGCCCGACGGCGGCGCCGCCTACCTGCTGAGCCGAATCGTGGGCCTGCGGAAGGCCACCGAGCTGCTGATGCTCGGGGAACCCGTCGACGCCGCGACGTGCGAGCGGCTGGGGATCGTGAACCGGGTGGTGCCCGCCGCCGACACCGAACGGGTGGCCGACGAGCTGGCCCGGAAGCTGGCGGCGGGGCCGACGGTGACGCTGGGGCTGATCAAGCGCCTGCTGTCGGTGTCTGCGGAGTCGGGGCGCGACGCGGCGTTCGCGCAGGAGGCGTGGGCGCAGGAGGTGGTGTCGGGCACCGCCGACCTGCAGGAGGGCCTGCGGTCCTTCGCCGAGCGGCGCGACCCGCAGTTCCGCGGCCGCTGACGCTCAGCCCGCTGTCGGGCCGCCGCGGATGGTGAACGTCGCGGCGTCGTCGATCTCGTCGATGCGCGCGGCCACCGTCTCGGCGGTCAGTTCGGGGTTCTCGATGCCCTTGGTCTGGCCGATGAAGACCCGCGACACCTTGCCCCCGCCCACCGAGTAGATGTGGGCGGTGCGATCACAGTCGCGGTGGGCCAGATAGATGACGACGGGGGTGACCAGTTCCGGGTCCATCGCCTTGGCGGCCTCGCCCATGATCGTCTCGGTCATGCGCGTCCGCGCGATCGGGGCAATGGCGTTGATGGCGATGTTGTTTCGCGCACCCTCGATCGCGAGCACATGCATCATGCCGACGAGGCCCATCTTGGCCGCGCCGTAGTTGGCCTGCCCGAAATTGCCGAAAAGTCCAGTGCCGGAAGTAGTTTGGATGATACGCCCGTAGTTCTGCTCACGCATGATCGGCCAGACCGCGCGGGTCACGTTGAAGGCACCCGCGAGGTGTACCGAGAGCACCGCGTCGACCTGTTCGGCGGTCATGTTCTTGAACGCGGCGTCGCGCAGGATGCCCGCGTTGTTGACCAGGATGTCGACCCGTCCGAAGGCGTCCATCGCGGCCTGCACGATCGCGGCGCCGCCGGCCTCGGTGGCCACCGAGTCCCCGTTCGCGATCGCGATGCCGCCCGCGGCGGTGATCTCGTCGACGACGGCCTGCGCCGCGGAGATCGACGCGCCGCTGCCGTCCACCGCGGAGCCGAGGTCGTTGACGACCACCCGGGCGCCGCGGCGGGCGAGCTCGAGGGCGTGGCAGCGGCCGAGTCCGCCGCCCGCGCCGGTGACGATGGCGACCTGGTCGTCGAAGGTCAGCGAGGGACGGGATGAGGAGTCTTGGTTCGACGGCATGGGTGAGAGGTTACATTTACTCCAAACGAGAACCATCATTTGCATCGGAGGCACACCCATGGGCGGCCCGTCGGCGCTGCTTGGAAACGCGCCTGAGCGCGCCGCGGCGTTGCGGGCCCGCTACCGCGCGGCGGGCTTCTGGTCGGCGGAGCCGCTCGACGTCGTGCGCACCGCGGCGCAACGGACGCCGTCGCGGATTGCCGTGCAGGACAGGAACATCGCGCTGACCTACGCCGAACTCGACGAGCGTGTCGATTGGGCGTGTGCGGGCCTGGCCGCCGCTGGGGTGGGGCCGTCGACACCGACGGTGGTGGTCGCGGGCAACGATGTGGAGTCGCTGGTCGCCGTGCACGCCGTGCTGCGCCTGGACGCGGTGCTGCTGCTGGTGCCGCGCAGCGCGGGCGCCGCGCAGATCGCCGACGTCATCGCGCGCACGGGCGCGACGTTCGGGGTGGCGCCGCATTTCGCCGACCCGGCCCTGACCGGGCTGCTGACGTGGATCGATCCGGGCCGCGACGGCACGGTCAACGAGGACTTCCGGCCGGTGCGGGCCGCCGACGAGCCGTGCTTCGTGCTGTTCACCTCGGGCACGACCTCGGCGCCCAAGGGCGTGATCCACTCGCTGAGCACGCTGTGGAAGGCGTCGGTCAACTACATCGACGCCATGGGGCTGGGCACCGACGACCGGATCTTCTTGATCAGCCCGCTGGCCTCGGTGACCGGCGTGCTGCAGGGCCTGTTCGTGCCGCCGATGCTGGGCGTGCCGGTGATCCTGGAGGACCGCTGGGATCCGGCGGCCACCTGCGAGCTGCTGTGCTCTGCGGGCGCCACCTGGTACGGCGGGCCGGACCGGCTGCTGAACCGGCTGCTCGACGAGGCGGTGGCGGCCGACCGGAAGGTCCCGCTGCGCGCGGTGTGCCTGGGCGGCACGATGCTCGACCGCAGGATCGTCGAACGCGCCGAGGATGAGTTCGGCATCATCGTCGTGCGCGCGTACGGCTCGTCGGAGGTGCCGGTGAGCACGTCGGGTCTGCGCCATGAGCCGCCGGAGGTGCGCCGCGCCGACGACGGGGTGGCGCTGGCCGACGTCGACGTGCGCCTCGGCTCGTCCGGCGACCCCACCGAGTGCTGCATCCGCGGGCCGCATGCGTTTCTCGGCTACACCGACCCCGCCGCCGACGAGGGCGCGTTCGACGGCGAGTGGTTCCGCACCGGGGACGCCGCCGAACTCACCGACCGCCGCGTGCGGGTGGTGGGCCGGTTGCGCGACATCGTGATCCGCAACGGGATGAAGATCCCGGCGGCCGAGGTCGAGGAGGCGATGGCCGCGATTTCCGCGGTGCGTGACTGCGCGGCCTACCCCGTCGCCGATGACACCACCGGGGAGCGGCTCGCGGTGGCCGTCGTGTGCGAACCGGGTGCCGAACTGTCGCTGGTCGATGTGACCGACGCGCTGACCGCCGCCGGGCTGCCCAAGTACAAGCTGCCCGAGGAGCTGGTCTTCTGGGATGAGCCGCTGCCGGTCAACGCCAACGGGAAGGTGGAGCGCAAGAAGCTCGCCGAGCGCGCGGCGGGGCGGCCGCGGGTGCTCGCGGCGCGGCTGGCGGGCGGCTGATCAGGGCGCCGTTTGTGCATCCGGCGACGTTTTGAGCGCCTGAACCGTCGCTGGATTCACAAACCAGCCGGCCGGAACACCGGGACCTGGAACCCGTCGTCGTCGGTCCGGAAGGCCACCTCGAGCTCCAGGTCCGGCCTCAGGTCGGCCGCATCGCAGCCCTGGACCGACGACATGACGCGCGGGCCCTCGGCCAGGTCCACCATCGCCACCACGTACGGCTCGGCGTTCGGCGAGTGCACGACGCTCCACGTGTAGAGCCGGCCGCGCCCACTGGCGGGCCGCAGCTCGACGCTCTCGCTCCAGCAGTGCGGACAGAACGGCCGCGGGTACAGCGACGCCCGATCGCAGGTGGTGCAGTGGTTGACCATCAGCACGCCGTCTTGGATTGCCGCCCACCACTTCTCGCTGTCGAGGTCGGTCGTCGGGCGCTCGCTCATCGATCCGCTCCCAGAATCATCGTGGCGCTGTGCGTGAAGAACCCGCCCATCGCGTGCACGCACGCCAGCTTGGCGTCGGGCACCTGGCGTTCCCCGCACTCGCCGCGCAGCTGGCGCACGGCCTCGACCATCAGGAACATCCCGCGCATGCCCGGATGGCAGGAGGCCAGGCCGCCGCCGTCGGTGTTGGTCGGTAACGATCCGCCGGGGCGCAGCACGCCGGAGCCGACGAACGGGCCGCCCTCGCCCTTCTCGCAGAACCCCAGATCCTCGACGGTGAGCAGCACGGTCGAGGTGAACGAGTCGTAGAGCTGACACACGTCGATGTCGGCGGGCCGCACACCGGCCTCGGCGAAGGCCCGCGGCCCCGACACCGCCGCAGCCGATGTGGTGAAGTCGCGCCATTCGCTCATGCTGACGTGTGACGTCGCGTCCGCGGCGCCGAGTATCCAAACCGGTTCGGTGCGACAGCTTTTCGCCACCTGCTCGCTGGCCAGCACGACAGCCCCGCCGCCGTCGGTGCGCAGGCACACGTGCTTGGCCGTGAACGGTTCGGCGAGCATCGGCGCGGCGGCCACGTCGTCGACGGTGATGCGCTCGCGCTCGAACGCGTTTTCGTTCATGGCCGCCCACTCGTGTGCCGCGACCGCGATCTCGGCGAGTTGTTCGACGGTGGTGCCGTATTCGATCATGTGCCGACGGGCCGCCATCGCGTACTTGGCGATCAGCGTCGGGCCGTAGGGCGTCTCGTACTGCATCGCGCCGCCCGTGGGCACGGCCGCCGCTGAGGCCCGGACGCGGCGCTTGACGTCTGAGCGCGCCGTCGAACCGTAGGTGAGCAGCGCGACGTCGATGTCACCGGCCGCGATCGCGTCGGCGGCGTGGCCGGCCATCACCTCCCACGAGGAACCCCCGACGTTGGTGGCGTCCACCCACAGCGGCCGAAGGCCGAGGTATTCGCTGACCTCCACCGGCGGCAACAGCGCCCCGTGTCCGCCGAAACCCTGGATGTCGTCCTTGGTCAGACCGGCGTCGGCGATCGCCCGCCGCGCGGCCTGGGCCATCAGCGCCATCGCGGTCTTGTCGGGCACCCGTCCGCAGTCCGACAGCGCCGCACCGACGATCGCGACCCGCCTGGCTGCCATACGTAATGGTTACCACACCCGAAAACGCCGTTAACGACCTGGTGGAATGAACGTTCTCAGTGGGCTACCGTGAGCGTGTGCAGGGTTCCCTCCGCGAGTCGTTGCGTGGCGACCGCATGGTGCTGTGCCTGGCGTTGATGAACGCCCGCACGCCCGATGTCCCGGCCATCGCGGCGGCCTGCGGATACGACGCCGTCTATGTCGACCTCGAGCACACGTCGACCTCATTGGAGACGGCCGCGATGCTGTGCGCGAGCGCGATCGGAGCGGGAATCGCGGCACTGGTGCGGGTGCCCTCGCACGACCCGAGCGTGATCGCCAGGGTGCTCGACAATGGTGCGGTGGGAGTCATTGTCCCACATGTGAATTCAGCACAGGAAGCCAAAGCGGTTGTCGACGCGGCGAGATTCCCTCCGGTCGGTCACCGCTCGATCTCCGGTCCGAACGCGGTGAGTGGATACCAGCCGCGGCCCGCCCCCGAACTCGCGGAGTTCCTGGAGCGGCAGACGGTGGTCGCGGTGATGGTCGAGACACCGGAGGCGGTGGCCGCGAGCGATGCGATCGCGGCGGTGCCCGGCGTCGACATGGTGCTCATCGGCCCCAGCGACCTGACCGCCGAAATGGGCATTCATGGACAATATGAGAATGCTCATTTCCACCATGCCGTAGAATCGGTCGCAGCGGCTTGTCGTGCACACGGCGTGGCGCTCGGAGTGGCCGGTATCCGATCCCTTGACCTGCTGAAACGCTTCGCGGCCCTGGGTCTGCGATTCATCTCGGCGGGCACGGACGTCGGGATGATGACGGAGGCGGCCACCGCCAGGGCGCGTGACCTCCGTGAACTCGACGGCGGCAGCACGAACACAGACGAATAACGCCGAACGGCGAAAGCCTCGCCACCACAACAGGAGGACGGATGCCCACCGCGATCTACACCGAACAGGTCACCGACCCGATGGCCTGGACAGGCGCCGACTTCACGAGCAAGGAGGACTTCGCCTTCGACCTGTCGGCGCGCAATGTCGCGGCCCTGGAATCGATTCTGGCCAAGACCAAACACAAGGATCGCGACGACATCACGCCGGATGATGCCCGCCACCCCGACCTCGACGACGACCTGCGCCGGCTCTACGAGGAGATCATGTTCGGCCGGGGGCTGGCCTGCGTGCGGGGCTTTCCCGTGGAGCAACACTCGATCGACGATCTCGAGCGCATCTACTGGGCGTTCTGCACCCACCTGGGCTACCTGGTGTCGAACAACTCGTTCGGGCACCGGATGGTGCGGGTGCAGGAGGAGGTGCTGCCCAACGGGGTGCAGCCGGCCCGCGGCACCAAGTCCAGTGCGGAGCTGGCGATGCACAACGACGCCGCCGACATCCTCGGGCTGTTGTGCGTCTACCCGGCCGCCCAGGGCGGGGAGAGCCAGTTCTCCAGCGGTCCGGCCGCCCACAACCGGATCCTGGCCGAGCGCCCGGACCTGCTGCCCGTGCTCTACCAGGGCTTTCCGCACCACCGCCGCAGCGAGCAGCCGGATGACCAGCCCGACGTCACGCCCTACGACGTGCCGGTGTTCTCGCAGGTCGACGGCAAGATCTGCATCAACTTCACCTACAGCAGCATCCTGCCCGCGATGAAGACGCTGGGCCGGGAGTTCACCCCCGAGCAGGAGGAGGCGATCGAGCTGCTGCGCGTGATCCTCGTCGAGCAGCAGGTCGAGTTCCGGCTCGAGTCCGGTGAGGCCGCCATCGCCAACAACTTCGCGATGTGCCACTCGCGCTCGGATTTCGTTTCCAGCACCGACCCGAAGCGCCGGCGCTGCTTCCTGCGGGCATGGATGGAGGTGCCGGTGGCGGACCGGCGTCTGCCCATCGGCCGTGAGTACTTCCACATGGAGAACAAGGACGGCCGGCTCGGCTACGACCCGGTGCCCGGCCGCGACGGCAAGATCCCGCGCAACGACTACGCCAACGTTGACGAGGAACTGGCCCAGATGTTCAAGGCGGCGCAGGCGAAGCCCAAGCTGAACAAATGACCGACCGGGTCCGCCCGCGGTTGGTCTTCGAGAGATGGACCGATCCCGTCGCCGGGGAGATTCTCGAATCGGCCGACATCGACGTCGTCAAGCTGGATCTCGGTGGACCCGAGGACCGGTCCTGGGCCGCGCTGGAATCGGCGCACGGGTATCAGGTGGCCACCCGGACCGACGTCGCGAAGTTCCCCGACGGCGAGCAGTGGCTGGCTGGTCCGGCGCTGCTGAAGCGGTGTGATCAGCTGTTGGCGGTGTGTTCGGCGGGCGCCGGGTACGACGTGATCGACGTCGAGGCGTGCACCCGCGCGGGAATCGCGGTGTGCAACAACTCCGGTCCCGGCGCCGAGGCGGTGGCCGAACACGCGCTGGGGTTCATGCTCGACCTCGCCAAGAAGATCACCGTCGCCGACCGGGCGCTGCGAGCCGGACCGCTGGGCGACCGGATGGTGCTGCGGGGCAGCCAACTACACGGCAAGGTCCTCGGCGTGGTCGGGCTCGGCGCGATCGGGTCGCGGCTCGTCGAACTGTGCGCACCGTTCGCGATGGAGGTGCTCGCGTTCGACCCGTACGTGAACCTTCAGACCGCCGAGAGCCGCGGGGTGCGGCTCGTCGGCCTCGACGAGCTCGTCGCGCGCGCCGACTTCGTCCAGGTGACCTGCCCGCTGACCGAGGAGACCCGCGGCCTGATCGGCAGGGCCCAGTTCGACGCGATGAAGCCCACGGCGTTCTTCATCACCACCGCGCGCGGGCCGGTACACGACGAGGACGCCCTCTACGACGCGTTGGTGAGCGGGCGAATCGCCGGGGCGGGCCTCGATGTGTTCCACGAGGAGCCGCCGCGGGCCGACAATCCGCTGTTGCAGCTCGACAACGTCGTCGCCACCCCGCACACCGCGGGCATCACCGTCGAGGCGGCTCGCGACATCGCGGTGGCCACCGCGACGCAGTGGCAGACGATCTTCGCCGGCGACGTTCCGCCGCGATTGCTCAATCCCGACGTGTGGCCGCGCTACTGTGAGCGTTTCAACGACATTCTGGGGTTCCGGCCTGACGCCGCAACGGTTTTGGAGAAGGAAGGGCACAGCAGGTGACGTCCTACGACACCATTGAGTTCGAGGTTCGCGGTCGCACCGCCTGTGTGACCCTCAACCGGCCCGAGGTACTCAACGCGATCAACGACGAGATGATCGCCGAACTCGCCGAGGTGTACGCCGAGATCGAGAACCGCGAGGACATCTGGACGGTGATCATCACCGGCGCGGGCCGCGCCCTGTGCGTCGGCGCCGACGTCAACAAGGCCGCCGACCACGATATGGAGAACGCGCCCGGCATCGACAACCAGGGCGAGCCGGTGCTGAGCTCGATGCGGCAGTGGGACGCGCCGCAGGAGGCGACACCGCCGTGGCTGGCCATGACCAAGCCGATCATCTGCGCGGTCAACGGCATCGCCTGCGGGGCGGGCATGGACCTGGTCACCACCGCCGACATCACGATCGCCTCCGAGAACGCCACGCTGATGGACCCGCACGTCAGCATCGGGGTCACCTCCGGCCGCGAGGGGGTGCGGCTGGCCCGCATCCTGCCGCTGCCCGTCGCGATGCGGGTGATCCTGATGGGTAAGCACGAACGCCTCGACGCGCAGCGCTGCTACGACCTCGGCATCTTCACCGAGGTGGTCGAGCACGACCAGCTGATGGACCGCGCGTGGGAGGTCGCCGAGGTGGTGAATTCCAACGCGCCGCTTGCGGTCCGCGGGTCACGGATGGCCGTGCGCAAGGGGCTGACGCTGCCGATCTACGAGGCCGAACTGCTGGCCGAGAACTACCGGATGAAGGTCGCGCTGACCAAGGACGCGATCGAGGGACCGCGGGCGTTCCTGGAGAAGCGCAAGCCGAACTGGCAGTGTCGTTAGGCCGCCGCTAGGTCCGGGTCACACCAGGCCGAAGAACCGCTTGGCGTTGGTGGACAGCACCTTTCGCTTGGTCTCCTCGTCGAGCCCCTCGGTCGCCTTGTTGGCCACCTCCAGGCTGCGCGGCCAGTTCGTGTCGTTGTGCGGGTAGTCGGTCTCGAACATCAACTGGTCCGGTCCGACCAGGTCGAGGATCCGGAACGCCACCGGGTCGCCGAAGGTGGAGAAGTACACCCGACCAGGCACCTGCGAGCTGGGCGGTTCGGTGAGCAGCGGATGCACACCGCCCCAACCACGGCGGTCGTGCCACACCTCGTCGACGCGCTGCAGGTAGTAGGGGATCCAGCCGGCCTGCGCCTCCGCGAACGCGAGCTTGAGGTTCGGGAACTGAATCAGCTTGGCGGAGAACAGCCAGTCCACCAGCGCGATGGTGCAGTTGACCGCCATCAGCGCGCTGGTGACGACGTGCGGCGCGTCGGGGGAGGACTTCGTCAGCGACGAACTCGACCCGATGTGCAGCATGATGCCGACCCCGTTGGCCTCGCAGGCGGCGAAGAACGGATCCCAGTAGCCGCTGTGGATCGACGGCAGATCCAACCGCGACGGCAGCTCCGAGAAGCACACCGCGGTCATGCCTTTGGCGGCCACCCGCTCGACCTCCTTGGCGGCGAGCTCGACGTCCCACAGCGGGATGATGCCGAGCGGGATGAGCCGGCCGTTGGATCCGCCGGCCCACTCGTCGATCTGGAAGTCGTTGTAGGCCTGCACGCACAGCAGCGCGAGTTCCTTGTCCTTGGCATAGAGGAACCGCTGCCCGCAGAACCGCACCAGGGTGTTCGGGAAGCACGCCGACGCCTCGATGCCCGCGACGTCCATGTCGGCGAGGCGGTCGGCCGGGCGGTAGCACCCGGGCCGCATCTCGTCGTAGGTGATCGGTTCGGTGGACAGCTCGTCGATCTCGTAGCCGGCGGCCGCGCTGATCAACGGGATCGGGATGATCGAATCCTCGTAGTGCCAGATGTCGGCCTCACGGCCGTTCTCGTCCTCGATGAACGCCACGTCGTTGGTGACCGACGGATCCATCCGGCCGCGGTGCCGCACGATCCGCGGCCCGACGTCGCGGTACCGTTCGGGCAGCCGACTGGTCCACAGATCGGCCGGTTCCACCAGGTGGTCGTCCGGCGAGACGATCAAGATGTCTGTGCTCAACGCTGCACTCCTTCGAGGACGGGCCCGTCGAAACCCGGCTTCGGTGTCCTGGGTGGGACGTCGATTCCCACAAATGAGAATGATCGTTTCCACCCTAGCGTACGGACCCGCGTGGTCGCACCCCGCCGCGGCCCCGGCACGGCATTTCCTCCAACTCGGCCAACATGCACGTGTAGGTAGGGCGCGAGGATCGACCGAAGAACGCGTATTCTCAAACCATCATGACTGCTAAGAAACGCACCGCCCGGGAGTCCGACGCCGAACTGGAGCTCGTCGACACCGACGCGGAGATGCCGACCAGCTGGCAGGAGCGCACCATCGAGCGCCGGCTGTCCACCGCCAGGGCCCGGGCACTGGCCCGCAGCTCGAGATTCCTTGCCACCGCGCTGGAGCTGGTCGAGGAGTCCGGCCGCGCCGACTTCACCATCCAGACGCTGATCGACCGCTCGAACCTGAGCCTGCGCGCGTTCTACCAACACTTCGCGGGTAAGGAGGAGCTGCTGCTGGCGCTCTACGAGAACGCGACGAGCCAGTTCATCGAGGCGATCCGGCACGAGGTCGCCGCCGCGTCGGGCGACGGACCGATGGCACAACTGGAAGCGTTCTGCCGCGGCTTTTTGTCCCGCGCCGAGTCGTCGGAGGCGATCGGCGGCCGGGTGATGACGATCTACAACCTGAGCCTGGAGATCGAACGCCCCGCTGACTTCGCGAAGATCTGGGAGCCGCACCAGAAGTTGCTCACCAAGATCCTGTCTTCGTGCCAGCGCGCCGGCCTGATCCGCAAGGACCTCACCCCTGCGCAGCTGACCACCCTGCTCAACTCGACGCTGATCGCGCTGGCTCAGATCGGGGTGTTCCACCTCGGCGTCAAGGGCGCCGAGCTGTCGGAGGATCAGCTGTGGGCATGGTGTAAACAGGCGCTGATGCCGCCGGCCGAGACCCCGAAGGCCAAAGCCGCGGTGAAGGCGGTCGGCGCCAAGGCCCCGGCGAAGCGGGCCAGCGCTCGCAAGCCCAAGAAGTTAACGGGGTAGCCCGAGCCCGCGCTGGGCGATGATGGAGCGTTGCACCTCGCTGGTGCCCGCGTAGATGGTGGTGCCCAACGAGAACCGCATCAGGTACTCGAATCGCCCCTGCTGAGGGGCCGTCGGCTCGAGGAAGCTGCGCATGGCGTCGGGGCCGACGAGCTCGACCATGTCCTGGCTGGCGCGCACCAACGCCTCGGTGCTGAACACCTTCGACATCGGCCCCTCCGCGACCGGCACCTGACCCTGCTGCGCCATCCACACGCAGCGGCGCACCAGCAACCGCGACACCTCGTCCTCGATCGCGACCCGGGCGAGGCGCCTGCGCACATCGGTCTTGGCAAGCTGCGGTCGCCCGTTTTCGTCGACGGTCTCGGCGGCCCACCGCTCGGCGTGCTCCAGCAGCCGCGAGATGTGCGGGCCCCAGCTCGACGCGTGCTCGTCCTGTAGCGACATGCTCAGCACCTGCCAGCCGGCGTCGACGTCGCCGATGCGCCATTCGTCACCGATGCGCACGTCGCTGTAGAACGTGATGTTGGTGCGCTCACCCGAAAGCGTCCACACCGCTTGGGCTTCGAAGCCCGGAGTGTCGAGCGGGACCAAGAACATGGTCAGGCCCTTGTGCTTCGGCTTGTCCGGGCTGGTGCGGGCCAACAGGAACACGTAATCGGCGATGTGGCCGTTGGTGGTGAACATCTTCGAACCGTTGATGACCCACTGCTCGCCGTCGCGCACCGCTCGAGTCGTCGCGGCCGCCACGTCCGAGCCGCATTCGGGCTCGGTGAATCCCAGCGCGATGGTGATGTCACCCTTCATCGCGCCGGGCAGGATGCGGTCCTTCAGCTGCGGCGTGCCGACCGCGCGGATGATCGACGCGACCATGCGGGTGGTCTCGGACAGATACATCGGCGCGTCCGCGCGCATGAGCTCTTCCTGCAGCACTTCCTCGGCCCACGCGTCGCGATCCTGGCCGCCGTACTCGCTCGGCCAACTGGGCGCGAAGAAACCCTTGTCCACCAGCCCCTTGGCGAAGTCGTCGTCATGGGAGACCCCGCTGCGGTAGACCCGTTCCTCGACCTCGGGCGTCAACACGTTGCTGAGATGCTCACGCACCGCGTCGCGGAACGCCGCGGTGTCGGCGTCGAGCCGAAAATGCATGGATCAGAACCAATCTGTCGCAGGGACGCAATCGGACCAACAATCGCGATAATGTTACTCTCAAATCTGAGAGTAACCATATCCGCTGGATGGGGCCTGCGTGTGGATCTGAGCCTGTCGGACGAGCAGCGTCAGCTCGTCGAATCGTTTGCCGCGATGTACGCGCGGGAGTCATCGACCGAGAGGGTGCGGGCGGCCGAACCGTCGGGGTTCGACCCGCGGCTGTGGCGGGCGTTGCTAGACACCGGTGCGGTCGAGATGGCCGTCGCCGAGGACGCGGGCGGATGGGGCGCCGGCGAGATCGATCTGGCGTTGATCGCAGAACAGTACGGCCGGGCGCTGGCGTCGGCGCCGGTGATCGAAACTCAAGTCGCCGCACGGTTGCTCGCGTCCTGCGGGGCCGCGGCCGAGGGTCTGCTCGGTGAGGTGCTGGCTGGCGACAAGATCGTCGCGTTCGTCCCGCGGCCGGCGCGCGATGCCGCGTTCGGGTTGGCGCCCGCGGGCGCGGTGGCCGACGTCGTGGTGGGCCTCGACGGCCCGCGGCTGGTCGCGGTGCCCGTCGGCGAGGACCGGCGGCTGGTGCCCAACCTGGGCTCGCTGCCGCTGGCCGACGTGGCCGTCGGCGACGACGCGGTCGCGCTGGCCGACGGCGACGAGGCGCGCCGCCTGTTCGACGACGCGCTGGACCTGTGGCTGACGTTGACCGCCTCGGCGCTCGCCGGCGCCGCGAAGAAGGCCGTCGACCTCGGTGTCGAGTACGCCAAGCAGCGCCACGCGTTCGGCGTGCCGATCGGATCGTTCCAGGCGGTGTCGCATCCGTTGGCCGACAGCGCCACCGCGGCCGATGGCGCGCTGCTGCTGTCGTTCGAGGCGGCGTGCGCGTTCGCCGACGAACCGCAGCGGGTCACCGAACTGGCCGCGATGGCGTTCGCGTTCGCCGCCGAGACCGCGCGCGACGCGACACAGCGCAGCCTGCACGTGCACGGCGGCTACGGGTTCGGGATGGAGGGCGACATCCAGTTGTTCTACCGGCGCGTCCGCGGCTGGACGATGGTGTACGGCGAGCCGGCCGTCGCGCTGGACCGGGTCGCCGACGCCCGCTACGGCGCTGTGGTGGGCTGATCGCGCGGTTCCAGCACCGCGAACGTCAGTGTGGCCCGAGCGGCCAACCGGTCCCTGGCCACGTCGACCACGTCGACGGCGACGACGATCAGCCGCCTGCCCGCACGCACCAGGGTGGCCGTGGCCCGCGCCGGCCCCTCGAGGATCGGGGCGAGGAAGTGGATCGACATGTCCGCGGTGCTCGCCCCGCCGGGGGCGTACTTGACGGCCAGCCGCCCACCCGCGATGTCGATCAGGGTGGCGACCAGGCCACCCTGCAGCGCACCGCGGATGTTGACCAGATCCGGGCGGTTGTGCAGGTCGAGCACCACGGTGTCGTCGGTGTCGACGACGTCGTAGAACGGCAACTGGCCGAACAGGTGGCCGGGAAGGGTCACCTGCATCGGCGTCGGGGTGGTCGTCATGCGTCGGCACGCACCTTGTCCTTGACCGCCGACACCACCGGCGGGGCATCGCGCCAGTTCGGCACGCCGTGCGCCTCGTCGCCGACCGCGCGCCGGTCGTCGCGCACCCCGACCCAGTGCGCGTGGTTGAGCTGATGCAGGGAGAAGCAGGACTGCAGCGCGTTGTAGAAGCCCATCGCGTCGACGGACTGATTCACCGACTCCTTGATCAGCAGCGCGGCCATCGTCGGCACCGCGGCGATGCGACGAGCGAATTCCAGTGTGCGCTCGGCCAATTCCTCCCGCTTGAAGATCTTGCTCACCATACCGAGCCGGTAGGCCTCCTCGATGCCGATCGCGTCGCCGGTCAGCATCAGCTCCTTGGTCCTGCGCGGGCCGAACTCCCACGGGTGGCCGAAGTACTCCATGCCGCACATGCCCAACCTGGTGCCCACCACGTCGGCGAAGCGCACCTCCTCGCTGCCGACGATCAGGTCGCAGGCCCAGATCAGCATCAGCCCCGCCGAGAACACGTCGCCGTGCACCTGCGCAATGGTGATCTTGCGCAGATTGCGCCAGCGCAGGTTGTTCTGGAAGAAGTAGTGCCACTCCTGCAGCATGATCTTCTCGGCGCCCTCCCTGGTGCCGCCGTTGATCACCGCCGTCGGATGCTGCCCCGGCCCCGGACTGAACTCCTCACGGGCCTTCTTCGAGCCGATGTCGTGGCCGGAGGAGAACATCGGCCCCTCGCCGGCCAGGATGACCACCCGCACGTTGTCGTCGGCTTCCGCGCGGGCGAACGCCTGGTCGAGTTCGACCAGCATGCCGCGATTCTGCGCGTTGCGCTGCTCCGGGCGGTTCAGCGAGATCCGCACGATCTGGCCGTCGTCGAACGTCTCCCACTTAAGAAACTCGTAATCGCTCACGCTGCCTCCAGGTTCTCTCGTCGCGGCAATGGTGTTATCAATAATCGAGAAGGTATGTTCTCACAGTCGGGAAAGGGTGCACATGACGGACCGCCAACGTAACCCGCGAGTGATCCTCTGGGGGCCTGGTCAGGTGGGCGTTGGGGCCCTGCGCGCCCTGATCTCGCATCCGGGGCTGGACCTCGCGGGCGTCGTGGTGCACTCCGAGGCCAAGGACGGTTTGGACGCCGGCGCGCTGTGCGGGATGCCCGCGACCGGCGTCATCGCCACCCGCGACATCGACGCCGCGCTGGCCGTCGACGCCGACGCGGTGGCCTATTTCGCCTCCGGCGACTACCGCTACCACGAGGCGGCCCAGGACATCGCGCGCTGCCTGCGCGCCGGCAAGAACGTCGTGACCACCTCGCTGGTGCCGATGTGCTATCCGCCGGCCGCGGATACGGAGACCGCCGACCTGATCGCGGCGGCCTGCGCCGAGGGCGGCACCAGCTTCTTCAACAGCGGTGTCGATCCCGGCTGGGCCAACGACGTCATCGCGCTGACCATGACGGGGTTCTCCAGCCGCGTCGATTCCGTGACGATGCTCGAGATCCTCGACTACGCACCGATCAACCAGCCCGAGATCATGTTCGACTTCATGGGATTCGGGCACCCGCCTGACCATCCCGCGCCGTTGTTCGACCCCAAGCGGCTGGCCGCGCTGTGGGCGCCGATCGTGCACCTGGTCGCCGACGGCATCGGCCTGCCGCTGGATCGCGTCGACACCACCATCGACAAGTGGTTGGCCACCGAACGCTACGAAGTGGCCTCGGGCTGGATCGAACCCGGGACCATGGGCGGCATGCGATTCAAACTGGCCGGCATCGTCGACGGGGAGGAACGGGTGGTCCTCGAGCACATCACCCGGATGGGGGAGGCGTCGGCACCGGATTGGCCGCGCCACCCGTCGCCGCACGGCGGCTACCGGGTGATCGTCGACGGCCTGCCCACCTACACCGTCGACATCGAGATGCACGGCCGGGGCAGCAACATGCGCGGCCTCACGTACGCGACCGTGATGCGGGAGCTCAACGCGATTCCCGCGGTGGTGGCGGCGCCGCCCGGGGTGCTGTCCACGCTGGATCTGCCGCTGGTGACCGGCCCGGTTCGGGGCGGCACCTGGCGCGGCGTGCTACCCCCGACGGTGCGCAGATGACTTCTGGCCCTACCGACGACTTCTGGACCGTGCTGAGCACCGCGACCGCGGTGCGCCGGTATCGCGACGAACCCGTCGACGACGGCACGCTCGACAAGTGCCTGCGCGCAGCCAGTTGGGCACCGTCGGGCGGCAACCAGCAGCCGTGGCGCTTCGTGGTGCTGCGCTCCGACGAATTGCGCGCGGTCGTCACCGCCGCCGCGCACGAGTCGTGGCAGCGGCTCAAGTCGTTCTACGGCGTGACCATGCCCGACGCCGACGCCGACGATCCCAGGTCGCGGGTGCTGCGGGCGATGGCCGAACACAGCAGGGTCGGCGGCGCGGCGCCCGTGCTGGTGCTGTTCTGCGTGCAGCCGCAGGCCGGGGCGTCCGACCTGCAACAGGGCGGTTCGGTGTTTCCCGCCGTGCAGAACCTGCTGCTGGCCGCCCGCGCTCAAGGGCTCGGTGCGGCAATCACCCTGTGGCACAGTCAATGTGAAGATCAACTGCGGGAGATGATCGGCATCCCCGACGGCTGGTTGATCGCGGCGCTGGTCACCATGGGCTGGCCGCGCGGCAGACACAAGCCGGTGCGACGCAAACCGTTGACCGAGGTGGCGGTCGTCGACCGGTGGGACCGGCCCTGGTCATTCGCCCCGTGACGGGGGACAAGCCGGCGGTGGTGTTACACCCTGCCGGGACGGTCGTGACGTTCGCCGAACTCGACGCGCGCGCGAATCGGCTCGCGCACTTCCTGCGCGCCGAAGGCCTTGCGGTGGGTGACACCGTCGCGATCCTGATGGAGAACAACGAGCACATCCACGTCGCGATGTGGGCGGCGCGGCGAATCGGCTTGTACTACACCGTGATCAACACGCATCTGTCGATGCCGGAGGTCGCCTACATCGTGCACGACAGCGGTGCCAAGGCGCTGCTCTCGTCGCGGGCGCTGCGCGACACCTGCGAACGGCTGGCCGGCACCCTGCCCGCGGTGCGGGTGATCGCCGACGACGACCTGCCGGGTTGGCGGCGCTATCCCGAGTGTGTGGCCGCGTATCCGTCGCATCCGGTCACCGACCAGCGCGCCGGGCAGCTCCTGCAGTACTCGGCGGGAAGCACCGGACGGCCCAAGGGAATTCGCCGCCCACTGGATCCCGACGCGCCGGCGGCGACGCTGACCACCCCGGTGTTCGAGGCGCTCGGGGTGTCGGCCGACTCGGTCTATCTGAGTCCCGCGCCGACCTACCACACCGCTCCCGCGATGTGGACGATGGCCGCGCAGTCCGTCGGCGCCACGGTGGTGATGATGCAGCGGTTCGATGCCGAACAGGCGCTGGCATGCATCGAACGCTACCGCGTCACGCATGCCCAGTTCGTTCCGACGATGTTCGTCAAGATGCTGCGGCTGCCCGAGCCGGCGCGGCGCCGCTACGACCTGTCCAGCCTGCAGCGGGTCGTGCACGCCGCGGCGCCCTGCCCACCGGCGATCAAGCGCCAGATGCTCGACTGGTGGGGGCCGATCATCGACGAGTACTACGGATCCTCCGAAGGCGCGGGTATCTCCTTCATCCGGGCCGAGGAGTGGCTGAAACATCCGGGTTCGGTGGGCAAACCGATGCTGGGGGTGCCGCACATCCTCGACGAGAACGGTGACGAGCTGCCGCCCGGCCGCATCGGCGAGGTCTACTACGAGGGCGGGTATCCGTTCGAATACCTCAACGACTCGGCCAAGACCGCCGCATCGCGCACCGCGGCGGGCTGGGTGACCGTCGGCGACGTCGGCTACCTCGACGACGACGGTTACCTGTACCTCACCGACCGGCGCGACCACATGATCATCTCCGGCGGCGTGAACATCTACCCCCAGGAGGTGGAGAACGAGCTGGTGTCGCACCCGCTGGTGGTCGACGCCGCGGTGTTCGGCGTACCCGACGACGTGATGGGACAGTCGGTGATGGCGGTGGTGCAGCCGACCGAGCCGTCGCGAGCCGGTGACGCGTTGGCCGCCGAGTTGATCGAGTGGCTGCGACAGCGCCTGGCGCACTTCAAATGTCCGCGCTCGATCGAGTTCGAGGAGCAGTTACCGCGCACCGACGCGGGCAAGCTCTACAAGCGACCGCTGATTCAGAAGTACGCGGCGCAGTCTCAGGTCAGGTGACGGGTGCGCCACCGCTCGAACCGGTTGCGGGGCAGGTGGACAGCGGCCATCACCGCGCTCATCGGCGAGGCCACCGACTTCGCCTTCGGTGCGGGCTTCGACTCGGCCGACACCGGGCCTTCGCCCTCCCACCAGACCGGGCGCAACAGCGCCGACGTCAGCGGGATCGCCTTCTCCACGCTCTTGCTGCCCCACTCGCACGCGAGGTCGATCGCGGACGTCGACGGGGCGAGGTTCACCGGGGACAACGTCGGCTCGAACCGGATCAGGTAGTCGGCGTACGGCGCGTTGCGCACCATCTGCAACTGGATGGCCTGGGCGATCGGGATCAGCCAGAGGTGCTTGGCCTCCCACTGGGGATGGAAGCAGTCGAAGGCCAGATAGCAGGCGTTGCGGGTACCGAGGCGACCGTCGCGCACCCGCTTCCAGGCCAGTTCGACGGGCACGTTGCTGGCCGCACCGCCGTCGACGATCGCGGCGACGTCGTGCTGCTCGCACAGGCCGTCGAGGATCGGGACCATCCGCGGATCCTTCGTCTCATGGTGCAGCACACCCGGGATCGCCGACGAAAACGACGCGGCATCAACAAGATTCAGGTCACGGGTGAGGTCGTCGGCGCCGACGACGACCGCCTTGGTCACCCGGGAGTCGATGAAGGCGGCCACCTGCCACAACCGGGCGGCGACCTGCGGACCGATGCCGATCGGCAGGTGCGGCAGGAACCGCAGCCGCAGCGCGGCCAGTTCCTGGCGGCGGAACCGCGACGGCAGCGCGGAGAACGCCCGCCTGCGTACCCCGGCGACCACCACGTCCAGCGGGATCGCCGCATCCGACATGCGCATCGGCTCGCCGTCCTCGCGGGTGAACATCGCCTCGGCGAACCGGTCGAATCGCAGGGAGAACATGCCCGCCAGACCGTGTCTGCGGCGCAGCGTCTCCGGCCCGAGGATCGCCCCGTACGACACCGTCTTCGCCCAGGCGATGTAGTCCTCGACCGGTACCGGCAGCACGCGGCTGACGACGCTGCCCAGGATGGCGCCGAACGACGACCCCATCATGTAGTCGGGCACATGGCCTTCCGCCAGCAGCCGCTGCATTCCGCCGATGTAGACGAAACCGGCGCCGCCGCCCCCGCCGAGCACCGTGACCAACTTCTTGTAGCCGACCTCGGCGTCCAACTCGGCCGCGGAGAACTCGTCGCCGTGCCGCTCGATGAGCAGGCGGCGCTGCTCGTCTTGTTCGTCGGCCAGGCGGTCCAACACCTCGCGGGCGCGGGTCAGCGCGGTTGCCGGGTCGCGGGTCTCGCGCAGCGGCGCGTACAGCGCGTCGGCCACTTTCGCGCGCCACGGCGCGAGCTCGGCGCCGACCGAGACGTCGCCGCGGCCGCGGCGCCCGCCCGGCCCGGCGGCGCCGGGTTCGAAATCGCCCAGCCGAGCGAAGTTCAACATGTACCGCAGCCGGCGCAGTTGCTCGTCGCTGAGCACATCGGGTGCGGCCAGGGCGTGCCGCACCAGCCGCTTCTCCATCTTCTGCAGCAGCAGATTCGGTTCGGCGGACGGCGGCTCGACAAGGTCGACGGCGTCGGCTGCGGCCTCCTCAATGGCCGCCAGATCGGTGGCCTCGGGTGCGGAGCTACGGCTGCGGGTAGGGAGCCCAGCGGCGGTCGTAGCCCGCCTTGCGCGCCGCGAGTTGTTCGGCTCGTTGTTGCTCATTCACCACGTATTTCGGGTCATCCGCGAAGAAGCTCGCCGCGTCGGCGACGTCGATCACCTGTTGATCGAGGATGCGGGGCGGGTTCAGGTTATCGGGGTCGGGATCGAGGTCCTGGAAGCGGATCGAGATCGTACCCTGATGCAGCCCGCCGGTGTCGATCCAGTTCGTGACGCCGGGGTCGGTCGGCGAGATCACCACGGTGTAGGTGCCGTCCGGATTGGCGATCGCCTGCGCGTTGTTCAGGCTGGTCTGCTTGTTCCAGTAGTCGTCGGTGATCGTCCAGATGTCGTAGACCGGCACGATGAAGTAGTTCGCCCGCCCGGGATCGATGGTGAGCACCAGCGCCTGGCCGTCCTCGAGCAGGAAGTGCCCGTTGCTCTGCAACTGGTTGGCCAGGAACTCCGCGTTGCTCGACGGCTCGCTCACGGTGTTGACCGGCCGCGGCGCGCCGGTGTCCGGGTCAGTGGAGGCCAGCGCCATGTACTTGGCCTCCTGCGACGCGCCCCGGACCACCAGGATGGCCGCGGTGAACAGCCCCCGCAGCGTCGGCGGCAGGTACGGCAGCGGCGGTACCAGCGACACGAGCGTCGTCAACAGCGGGTTCGACGACACCAGCGAGCCGAGGAAGGCAAACCCGCCGACCTGGGCGAACAGGCTGTTCGGCGGGCCGCCGACCCGTTCGATCTCCAACGTCATGGGATCCTCGGTCGCCCAGTCGCCCAACGTATTTCGCGCGGCGATGATCGTCGATCCCGGAGTCAGCTGCAGGTGGTTGGGTCTGCCGTTGGCGGGTTCGGTGCTCACCGTGATGACGAACCGCCCGTCGTCGTCGACGACGAAGTTCTCGTCGACGGTCAGGATCGACGACGTCGTGCCCGCCAGGCCTTCGAGGACGCTGAACGTGGTGTCGGCCGGCAGTGAGCTCTTGTCGGACCAGTTGAGGAACTGACCGCGGATCACATACTCGGACGCCCCGTTGACCCCCATGAACCGGTAGATGGTGTCGGGGTTGTCGTAGAGGATCCGCCCGCCCGCGACGTCCTGCCCGAACCAGATGTGCGGCGGTGCCACCTGCGTGACGACGGTCGGGGTCATCGAGTTGAGCAGTTGTTGCTGGAAGGCCGCGGCCATCGCGTACTCCTCGACCGCCTTATCCAGCGCCGCCAGGCTGTCGGGGTGCAGATCTGCGCCGTACTGCTGTTTGGCTGCCGACAGGAACTGTTGGCGCAGCACGATCTTCATCAGCGCGACCGGCAGGGTTGCGACGGTCTGAGCGGCCAGTCGCTCGGCGGCGAGTTGCTCCTCGGTGGCCAGCGGGCTTACCGAGGTGACGGAGACGTCCTGGGCCGCCGCCGTTTCCGATGTGGTGGTGCCGAAGCCGCCGAGGAACGGCGCGACCAGGTTGCCGATCTCGCGGCGCACCCAGCCGAGCACCGCCCACAGCATCGGCGGTTGGGGCGGAGCGGTCGGCCCGCCCGTGGCGGCCTGGGGGCCCAGACCCAACACGGACAGCACGGTGTTGACCAGACCGCCCAGTCCGGTGGTGACGCGGGTCGGGGCGGCCGGGGTGGACAGCGCCGCGAACGCCGCGGTGCCCGCGGTATCGATGGCGTGGACCGCGACGTCCTCGATCGCTGAATCCTGTTGTGGGGGAGTGGACTCCGTCGTGGTGTCGAAGGTATCGCCGTCGATGGGGCGGACCTCCGGCTCGGCCGTCGTTGTCGTCTGCGCTCCGAACAGCTTGTGCGTTTCCGACTGCTCGTTCTCGCGGGCGAGTGGTTTGTCGTTCTTCTCGTCGGGTGTGTTCTCGCCGAAGTCGTCGGGATCGTCGTCACCCAGGTCGATTTCGTGCTCGTCGACGGCAACTACATCGTCGGCGTCTACATCATCGGCGTCGTCGTCGCCGGCGGCGGCGTTGTTGTTGTTATCCGCGGGGTCGGGGGTCTTCTGCTCGGGCGACGGCGACCCCGGGGTCGCCGAATCGTCCGTCTTGGTGCCCGCGTTCGCGCTGCCGGTGGTCTCGCCCCCGCCCGCCGCGCCCTCCTGGGCCAGCGCGAACCCGGGACTGGTCGCGATCGCCGCGCCCACGCCGAGGGCCACCGCCAGTGCGCCGACCCTGCCGATGAACCGTCCGTACGTACCTGGCGTCGTTGCCAACGAAGGAGTCCTTCCGCCGTTTTCCGGGCCAGCCTCGACGGTAACGGGGGTGCCGATGTTCGCGCCGCCGTTTTGGGCGCTTCCGTCCCGCGCCCCATTCATGTACCGTTTGGTACATGATTACCGCAGCCGGTATCGAGATCGACGCCCCAGCGCGGATCGTCTGGGACGTCTTCAGCGACGTCGAACGCTGGCCGGAGTGGACGGCGTCGGTGACCAGCCTGGTCGGGATCGACGGTCCCGGACTGGCCGTCGGCAAGCGGTTCGCGATCAAGCAGCCGCGCATGCCGAAGCTGGTGTGGGAGGTCACCGAGGTCGAGCCGGGCGTCGGGTGGACGTGGGTGCAGCGCTCGCCGGGCGGACTGACCGTGGCCGGCCACCGGGTCGCGCCGCTGCCCGGCGATCGAACCCGCGTCGACCAGCACATCGACCAACGCGGCCCGGTGGGCCTGCTGGTCGGTGCGCTGATGCGCCGCATGACGCGGCGCTACCTGCAGCTGGAGGCCGAGGGACTCAAGGCGCGCAGCGAACTCGTCAGTCGTGGCGCGGCCACCTGACCTGCAGCGCCGTCGGGAGCTGACCGACGCGGTCGTCGACGACTTCGCCGTGCGGGGGATCGGCGAGCGTTCGCTGCGCGACATCGCCGCCGCCGTCGGAACCAGCCATCGGATGCTGTTGCACCACTTCGGTTCTCGCGAGGAATTGCTGCTCGCGGTCGTCGGCGAGGTGGAGCGTCGTCAGATGGCGCTGCTGAGCGAGCTGCCCGAGGACCCGGCGGAGGCCATCGCCGCGATGTGGGCCAGTCTGCGCGCGCCGGAGTTGCGCCCGTTCGAGCGGCTGTTCTTCGAGTGCTACAGCCGCGGCGCGGCGGGCGAGCAGCCGTTCGTCCGCATGCTGCCGGGCGCCGTCGACGACTGGCTGGCCAGCGCCGCCGCGACCGGCCGAGACGTCGATCCGAATCTGGTGCGCCTGGGCCTGGCGGTCACCCGCGGCCTGCTGCTCGACCTGGTCGCCACCGAGGACCTGCCCGGGGTGGACGCCGCGGCCGCGGCGTTCACCGAGCTCGTGCGGCGCGCCCGATAGCCGCTCAGTCCGCGCTGCCGTGCCGGGCGCCGATGAACGCCAGCAGCCGGGGATCGTCGGAGGTGAAGCGCTCGACCTCCTCGCCGCCGTCGCAGCGCAGCAGCGCGACCGTCACCGACGACGCGGTGCGCGAGATCACCTGCCACACGGCGCCGGAATCCTGCCAGCGCTGCAGTTCCGCGACCCGGTCGATTGGCACTCGCCCACGATCTCACGGCCTGCCGGGCCCGAATCCGACCGGCCTATCCTGTAGGTATGTCTGCGGCAACGTCCGTCGCCGTGGCGGCGACGTTTGTGTGGTTGGGAATGGTGCTGGCGATCTCGTTCCTCGAGGCGCCGTTGAAGTTCCGCGCGCCGGGGGTGACCCTGCAGCTCGGGCTCGGCATCGGGCGCCTGGTGTTCAAGGCGCTGAACCTGTGCGAGGTGGCGCTGGCGGTCGCGATCGTGGTCGCGCTCGTCCTCGGCGGGCCGTCTGCGGCGGCCTTCGTGGCGGTCGGTGTCGCGGTCGTGATGCTGCTGGTCCAGCTGCTGGCGGTGCGGCCCGCGCTGAACAAGCGCTCGGACGCGGTGCTGGCCGGCGCGGAGGGGCCGCGGTCGCGGGCGCACTACGTGTACGTCGGTCTGGAGATCGTCAAGGTCGTCGCCCTGCTCGTGGCCGGGGTGCTGCTGCTGGCCACGTAGCCGACTGCGGGCGTCGTCTGGCCGGTAGGCTCGGCCCGCGATGACCGACACCGACCAGGCGCTTTCCCCGGTGCTGCCGCGCGAGTTGACGTCGCTTCCCGACGAGATACGCCAGGTGGGCGCACCGCCGATACCGCGGCTGGCCGAGCCGTACGGCATCCGCCTGGCCGACCCGGACGCCGACGCCGAGATGGTCTCGGAGTGGATGAACCGCCCGCATCTGGTGGCGGCCTGGGAGTACGACTGGCCGCCGCGGCGCTGGCACCGCCATCTGACGGCCCAGCTCGCCGGGGAGTACTCGCGGCCACTGATCGGCAGCTTCCACGGCGAGCCGTTCGTCTACCTCGAGCTGTATCGGGCCGCGAAGGACTCGATCGCCCCGCGCTACGACGCGCATCCGCACGACATCGGGCTGCACGCGGCGATCGCCGAGTTGCGGTTCGTCAACCGGGGCATCGCGCCGATCATGTTGCCGCGCTTGGTCGCCAAGATCTTCGAACTCGACCCCCAGTGCCGGCGCATCATGTTCGACCCCGACCACCGCAACACCGGGGCGCGCCGGGTGTGTGAGTTCGCGGGCGCGCAGTTCCTCGGCGAACACGACATGCCGAACCGGCGGATGGCGCTGTACGCCCTGCCCCGCCCCTAGGGGAGCTGGTTGAACTCGGCGTAGCCGTCGTAGTCCGGCCTCATCCCCGCCGCGACGAGTTCCCAGAGCACCTCATCGGTTCCGCCGCCGACGCGGGCCAGCTTCATGTCTCGCCACCACCTGCCCAGCGGGGTCTCGTCGACCAGATAGCCGGAGCCGCCGAAGATGTGCATGCACTCGTTGACCACCTCTTCACCGAGGCGTGCGGCGGTGACCTTCATCCCGGCGGCGGTGCGCAGGTCCAGCCTGCCGGTCGCGCCGACGCCGTCGAGGGCGTAGCGCAGCAGGTCGACGCGGGCCTGCAAGTCGGCCATGCGCAGCCGCAACGCCTGGTGCTCGTACAGCGTGTGCCCGAACTGCCGACGAACCATCATGCGCGCCAGGGTGATTCCCAGGACCCGCTGGGCCGACGTGGAGATCAGTCCGGCGACCGACAGGCGCTCGTGCGCCAGACCCCACGAGATCACCGCCAACCCGGTGCCTGCGCGGGCGACCAGCGCGTCGGCAGGCACCCAGGTGTCGATGTGCACGGCGGCGGTGTCGAGGGGGCCGGCGCCGACCTTGCGGTACGGCGTCTGAACCTCGCACTGCGCCAACGGGACGGCGACCACCACCACGTTGCCGTGCTTGCTGTTCGGGTCGTGGTCGACGCTGCGCGCGACGCAGAGCACGTGGTCGGCGATCGGGGCGAGCGACACGAACTTCTTGACGCCCTTGACTTCGAAACCGTCACGCATGGAACGGACTTCGGTCCCGACGATCTGCAGGTCCGACCCGCCCGACTGTTCTGAGGCGCCGATGCACAGCACCGCTTCGCCGCGGATCGCCGTCTCGGCGATGTTCTTGAGGTAGTCCGACTTGCCGAAGCGGCGCAGGACGGCGATCGCCGAGTCGTGCAGTCCCACGCCGACGCCGATACCCGCCGAGCCGAGTTCGCCGAGCTTGCGGGCGAGTTCGATGACCTTGGCGACGTCGGGGTGCTGACGGTCGGCCCACTTCGCGGCGAACACACCTGCTTCACCGAGGTACTCGATGAGCCGGCGGGGGAACCGCTCGGTGGCCTCGGCCTCTTCGGTCCACTTCCTCACCCGATCGTCGAAGACCCGATCGAGCAGGCTGCGGTAGTCGGCTGTTGCCGTCGTTTCGGTCACGGGTTCTGCTGGCCGGCAGGCACCTTCGCGAGTATCGCCGATTCGAGGTCGCCGACGGTCTGGCAGCGCAGCAGGTCCTCCTCGCTCAGCGCGACGCCGAGGCGGTCCTCGATGGCCACCATGCCGACCGCGAAGGCGACCGAGTCCAGACCGACGTCGTCGACCAGGCGGGACTCGCGGGTGACTCGGTGGATGTCGACGTTCAGGTCGTCGCGGAGGATCTCGGTGAGTGCGGCGCTGACCGCGTCTGGGGTGGACGGTTTCACGGCGAGCGACGGTACACCGCGGGCGCCCATTAGGCTAGCCTTACCTGATCAGGGTTCCTGTCCACCAACCCAGGGCCGCGGCCGCGACGCCGGCGACGAGACTGCCGACGATGTTCGCGACGGCGGGCCAGGCGCGGCGCTCCTCGGCGAGTAGTGCGGTCTGCAGCATCCATGTCGAGAACGTGGTGTAGCCGCCGAGAAACGCGACACCGATCAGGCGCGCCGCGGTCGCGTTCACCGCGAGCCCGCCCAGCAGGCCGAGCAGCAGCGCCCCGGAGACGTTGACCACGAAGATGCCCGACGGGAAGTCGCCGGGCAGCCGCCGGGACACCACGCGGTCGACAAGGAAGCGCGCCACCGCGCCCGCGCCGCCGCACAGCGCGATACCGACCCACAGCACGGCGGTCACCGGCGCGCCCATCTGGCCCCGAGCCACACCGCGAGCAGGCCGGCGCCGACGCTGGTGGCCGCGTAGCCGAGCGCGAGCGGGGGGCGGTCGAGCATGCGCAGGATCTCGACCTGCATGGTGGAGAACGTGGTCAGCCCGCCGCAGAAGCCGGTGCCCAGCAGCGGGCGGTGGTAGCCGCCCTCGGGTAACCGAGTGGCGACGTAGCCGAGGACGAACGCGCCGAGGATGTTGACCGCGAACGTCGGCCACGGCCAGTGACCGGGTGGCACGGCGCTCAGCGCCTCGACCGCGGCGCGGAGGACGGTGCCGACGGCGCCGCCGGCGAACACCGCGGCCACCTCGCGTCCGTCCACGGTCAAAGTATGGCGGCACCGGCGCGCGGCGCAGAACGGTCAGTAGCAGACTGGGAGTCATGGCGGCCAACCCACGAGCCGGGCAGCCGGCACAACCCGAGGACCTCATCGACGTGGCGCAGGTGGTCACGGCGTACTACAGCGTCGAGCCCGACCCGGAGAACGTCGACCAACAGGTGGTGTTCGGCACGTCCGGGCACCGCGGGTCGAGCCTGGATGCGGCGTTCAACGAGGCGCACATCCTGGCCACCACGCAGGCGATCGTCGAATACCGCGCGACACAGGGCATCACCGGCCCGCTGTTCATCGGTCGCGACACCCATGCGCTGTCCGAGCCGGCGTGGGTGTCGGCGCTGGAGGTGCTGGCGGCCAACGACGTCGTCGCGATGATCGACGCGGCCGACCGCTACACGCCGACGCCGGCAATCAGTCACGCGATCCTGACGTTCAACCGGGGCAGAGATGGCGACCTCGCCGACGGTATCGTGGTGACGCCGTCGCACAACCCGCCGCGCGACGGCGGGTTCAAGTACAACCCGCCCAGCGGCGGCCCGGCCGACACCGATGTCACGGGCGCAATCGCCAAGCGCGCCAACGAGATTCTGCGCAACGGGCTCAAGGACGTGAAGCGGGTGCCGTTGGCCACCGCGTTGCGCACGGCGGCGCGGCACGACTATCTGAACGCCTACGTCGACGATCTGCCCAACGTCGTCGACCTGCATGCGATCCGCGCCGAGCGGATCCGGATCGGCGCCGATCCGCTGGGCGGCGCGAGCGTCGACTACTGGGCGGCGATCGCCGAGCGGTACGGGCTGGAGCTGACGGTGGTCAACCCGCTGGTGGACGCGACGTGGCGGTTCATGACGCTGGACTCCGACGGCAAGATCCGGATGGACTGCAGCTCGCCGAACGCGATGGCGTCGCTGATCGCCAACCGGGCGTCGTACCAGATCGCGACCGGCAACGACGCCGACTCGGACCGGCACGGCATCGTCACGCCCGATGCGGGGCTGATGAACCCGAACCACTACCTCGCGGTGGCGATCGACTACCTGTACACGCGGCGGTCGGACTGGGCGGCGTCGACGGGGGTGGGGAAGACCGCGGTGAGTAGCTCCATCATCGACCGGGTGGTGGCCGGGCTGGGCCGCAAGCTCATCGAGGTGCCGGTGGGCTTCAAGTGGTTCGTCGACGGATTACTCAGCGGGACAATCGGTTTCGGTGGCGAGGAGAGCGCGGGGGCGTCGTTCCTGCGGCGGGACGGGTCGGTGTGGACGACGGACAAGGACGGCATCATCCTGGCGCTGTTGGCGTCGGAGATTCTGGCGGTGACGGGTGCGACACCGTCGCAGCATTATGAGCGGCTGACCGAGAAGTACGGCGCGCCCACGTACGCCCGCATCGACGCGCCCGCCGACCGGGAGCAGAAGGCTCGGCTGGCCAAGTTGTCGCCGGAGCAGGTGACGGCCACCGAGTTGGCGGGTGAGCCGATCACCGCGAAGTTGACCACGGCGCCGGGCAACGGGGCCGCGCTGGGCGGGCTGAAGGTGACGACGGAGAGCGCGTGGTTCGCGGCGCGGCCGTCGGGCACCGAGGACGTGTACAAGATCTACGCGGAGTCCTTCCGCGGGCCGGAGCATCTGGCCGAGGTGCAGCGGGCGGCCAGGGAAGTGGTGAATAAAGTCATCGCGTGACCTTCGCAGAGGAGGGTGACTGTCCGGCGACAGCCACCGGGAAGCCGAAGCTGCCGCGCGAAGTCTGGCTCTTGGTCGGGGCGAACGTCGTGGTGGCGCTCGGCTACGGCGTGGTGGCGCCGGTGCTACCGCAGTACGCGCGCCATTTCGGCGTGAGCATTGCGGCCGCCACGTTCGTGATCACGGCGTTTGCCGCGTTGCGGCTGGTCGCCGCGCCGCCGGCCGGCCTGTTGGTGCAGCGGATCGGCGAGCGCCGGGTCTACATCAGCGGGTTGTTGATCGTCGCGGTGTCGACGGCGGCGTGCGCGTTCGCGCAGACGTATTGGCAGCTGCTGCTGTTCCGGTCGGCGGGCGGGTTCGGCTCGGCGATGTTCACGGTGTCGTCGCTGGGACTGATGATCCGGGTGTCGCCGCCCGATGCGCGGGGACGGGTGGCGGGGTTGTTCTCGTCCGGATTCCTGATCGGGTCGGTGGGTGGGCCGGTGTTGGGCAGCCTGACCGCCGGATTCGGGCTGGCGGCGCCGTTCGTGATCTACGGGACCGCGTTGTTGATCGCTGCGGGGGTGGTGTTCGTCAGCCTGCGGCACAGTCCGTTGGCGGCGCCGGATCAGGAGAGCGAGCCTGCGGTGTCGGTGCGGCAGGTGTTGCGGCACCGGGCGTACCTGGCGGCGCTGTTCTCGAACTTCGCGACGGGGTGGGCGGCGTTCGGGCTGCGGATCGCGCTGGTGCCGCTGTTCGTGGTCGAGGCGTTGCACTACGGGGCGGGGGTCGCCGGATTGGCGCTGGCGACGTTCGCGATCGGCAATGTGTCGGCGGTGATCCCGAGCGGGTTTCTGTCGGACCGGGTGGGCCGGCGCAAACTGGTGATTCTGGGGCTCACGGTGTCGGCGGGGACGACGGTGCTGGTTGGGTTCACGGCGTCGCTGTGGGTGTTTCTGGCCGCGGCGTACGTGACCGGCGCGGCGACCGGCATCTTCATCTCGCCGCAGCAGGCCGCGGTCGCCGACGTCGTCGGCAACAAGTCGCGCGGCGGCACCGCGGTGGCGACGTTTCAGATGATGGCCGACCTGGGCTCGATCGTCGGATCCGTGGTGGTGGGCCAGGTAGCCGAACGTGCCTCCTACAGTTGGGCATTCGCGGTCAGCGGCGCGATTCTGCTGGTCGCGGCCCTGGGCTGGACGGGGGCCCCGGAGACCAGGGGTCAGCCCGCCGCAGGTCCGACGCCCGCCCGGGCGCTGGGCCCGGAGGCCGGCGGCGAAGTTCCCTGACCAGTGATTTTGAGCCCTAACCGCAGGTGGTGTAACTTCGGTGGGCACGACTTCGGGGCTATGGCGCAGCTGGTAGCGCACCACACTGGCAGTGTGGGGGTCACGGGTTCGAGTCCCGTTAGCTCCACTCTCAAAGCCCGAGGCAACTCGGCCTCGGGCCGTTCGTTTCAGCGGTCCGGCTTTCGTGCCCCCGTGCGCTTGGATTGCGCCCTTGCGCTCGAACTCGGACACCAGAGATCCCACTCGGACCACGTGCTCGATATGGGACAAGGCTGAAAAGATGACAAGGCTGAAAAGATACTGATAACCTTC
>ENA-UOVV01000259-UOVV01000259.1-compost-metagenome-genome-assembly--contig:-NODE-259-length-74730-cov-6.964660_pt1 | contig 74730 bp, 64 predicted proteins | sample MGYA00238155_ERZ761577 | MGnify/ENA primary metagenome ERZ761577 (study PRJEB28898, sample SAMN06268775) | compost metagenome | isolation source: Emeryville, CA | place: USA:Emeryville, CA | collected... | reverse complement strand
CGCTTCATGTAAAGTAAGCGGAGGTAAAATGGTGGGAAATCGCTTTGCCAGCATGGTCTTTCCCGCTCCGGGCGGACCGATCAGGATGGCATTATGTCCGCCGGCGGCGGCTATTTCCAAAGCACGCTTCACATTTTCCTGTCCCTTCACATCATCAAAATCAAGTTCAAATTCCGACTGCGCCTGAAAAAACTCTTCACGGGTATTTACCACCACAGGATTTAAGCTGGTAGTTCCTGCGAAAAAATCTGCCACTTCCCTTATGTGCGAAACACCATACACTTCAAGATTGTTGACCATAGCCGCCTCCCTGGCATTCTGCTGCGGCACGATCAATGCTTTGAACTTTTCCGCACGGGCCTGTATGGCAATGGGTAAAGCACCTTTGATCGGCTGCAGAGAACCATCAAGCGAAAGTTCTCCCATCAAAACATAGTTGCCGAGTTGCTCGTGCGGAAGCTGTCCCGAAGCAGCCAAGAAGCCTATAGCAATAGGGAGATCATAAGCCGCTCCCGCCTTCCGGATATCTGCAGGTGCCATATTGACAACCATGCGCATCCGCGGACGTTCAAAGCCGGAATTCTTTATGGCAGATGTGATCCGCTCCAGACTTTCCTTTACCGCACTGTCGGGCAATCCAACAATAGTATTGGGCAATGTACCCCCGGGTGTATCTACTTCAATGGTAATGGTGATAGCATCCACTCCATAAACTGCACTGCCATAAAGTTTTACAAGCATGATATAAAATTAATGCAAAAACCTGCGCCTTTAAAAGAATTAATTACCAGCCAGGTTCCCAAGGCTATCTCTGCCGTTGCCGACAAATACGATGGTATATCGTATTTTTAGCGCGGAACGCAGATATAATGAACAAGAATAATTACGTTGCTATCATGGCAGGCGGTATCGGAAGCCGGTTTTGGCCCGAAAGCCGCACAAGCTATCCCAAACAATTTCTCGATCTTCTTGGCACCGGCAAATCGCTGATACAGTGGACCTACCATCGCTTCAAGAACATCGTACCAAAAGAAAATATTTACTTCGTTACTAATCATACTTATGTAAATGTTCTTCGCGAACAACTACCTGAGGTAGCACCGGAAAACATCATCAGCGAACCTTCGCGTAAAAACACTGCTCCATGTGTGGCTTACTTTGCACACAAGATCATGGCGCTGAATCCGCTGGCGAACATTGTGGTTTCCCCGGCAGATCATCTTATTATGGACGAACATAGTTTCGAGCAAACTACTCTGGATGCGCTGGAGTTTGTTGCAGAACATGATGCCTTGCTTACCATGGGTATTAAACCTACTCGTCCGGATACCGGCTACGGTTACATACAATACGACCCAGAGGATGCTGTAGGAAAAGTTTTTCGCGTAAAAACTTTTACAGAAAAACCCTCGCTCGAACTAGCACAGACATTTCTGAAAAGCGGCGATTTCCTCTGGAACTCCGGAATTTTTGTATGGAATGTAAACTCTATTCTGGATGCCATCGAAAAACATCTTCCCGAGATGCATGAGATCTTTGTTCAGGCAAAAGGCGTTTACAATACTCCACGCGAACAGGAAGTGATCAACGAGCTTTATTCCCAATGCACCAATATTTCCATAGACTACGGTATTATGGAAAAGGCCAAGAACGTATTTGTGATTCCGTCTTATTTCGGCTGGTGCGACCTGGGTACCTGGGAAAGCGCTTATGAGAACTCGGAGAAAGATTATCTTGGAAATGCAGTGTATGGAAAAAACATCATGGTGATAGACGCTACCGAATGTATGGTAAAAGCGCCATCTGAAAAACTGGTGGTATTGCAGGGACTGGAGAAAATGATCGTGATCGACACACCGGATGTATTATTGATCTGCGAGCGTAGCCGTGAGCAGCAGATCAAAGAATATGTGGCAGAAGTAAAGCGAAATAAAGGAGATAAATTCCTATAACCATACTGCATCAATTTTTCAAGGAGGGAAACACCACATGGAGCACCTGATCAACAAAGCGGCGAGTTTACATCGTAATCCCTCTTCACGTACAGAAGGTTCTTCAGCCGGAGCGCATACAACCATCTTTTCGGTAATGAGTGCGCTGGCAGCAGAACACAACGCGGTAAATCTCTCGCAGGGTTTTCCTGATTTTCCTATTAATGCAACGCTAGCTGACCTTCTGCAGGAAGCTGCAAGAGAAAATTTCAATCAATACGCTCCGATGGCCGGACTTCCTTTGCTACGGCAGGCTATCGCCAAAGACTTTCAAAGAAGGTATAGTCTCGACATAAATCCGGATACAGAAATTACCATCACACCCGGCGCTACCTATGGTATTTATATAGCCTTTACTTCTTTTCTGCAACCGGGCGATGAAGTGATTGTCCTGCAACCGGCATACGACAGCTATATTCCCAACATAGAAATGAATGGTGCCAAAGCCGTTTGCGTGCCACTTGCACAACCCGGATTTTATGTGGACTGGGAGAAAGTGAGGGATGCTATCACGGAGAATACTAAAGCGATCATCATCAATACTCCGCACAATCCTACCGGTGCTGTATGGACAGAGCAGGATTGGCAGATGCTTGCTGAAACCATCCGCAATACTGATATAATCGTCGTATCAGACGAAGTATATGAGCAACTGGTCTTCGACGGACAAAAGCACTTTTCGGTGCTGGAACATCCTGAGCTGCGTGACAGGAGCCTGGCTGTTTTTTCTTTCGGAAAGGTATTTAACAACACCGGCTGGAAGACCGGCTATGTGATTGCGCCGCCGTCACTCACTACCACTTTCCGCAATGTTCATCAGTATGTTGCGTTTTCCATCAACACGCCTGCTCAATACGCGATTGCAAAGTATCTCAGTCTGCCCACACTACCTGATGTGCGTGCACTCATGCAGCAGAAGCGCGACTATTTTCTGGAACTAATCAAAGATTTGCCTTTTACCATCTATCAAAAAACTTCAGGCAGCTATTTTCAAACTGTCAGCTATGAACAAATAAGCGATCTGCCGGATATCGAGTTTGCAAAATGGCTAACAAAGGAATATGGTGTTGCAACCATACCGCTCAGTCCGTTCTACCGCAACAAGCAGGACGACAAGATGATCCGTTTTTGCTTTGCGAAAAAAGAAAGTACGCTGGCGGATGCTGTACATCGGATGGAAAGATTGAAAGGGTAAGTTATACATTCGAAGAAGGTTGAACTAACCCCTACAAATAATCCCAGCCGAGTTTTAGGATCAGCACACTTACTACTACCAAAAAGAAAATGCGAATAAAGGCACTCCCCTTTTTTAAAGCAAACTGAGCACCGAGATAATTGCCCATCATATTTGCCGCCGCAACAGGCAAAGCAATCTGCCATACAATATGCCCTTTGATAAAAAAGAAAGAAAGTGCAGAAAGATTGGTCACACAGTTGATGAGTTTGGCATTAGCCGATGCGTGAAGAAAGTTGCAGCCAAATAAAACCACAAACGCAAAAATGAGAAAGCTACCCGTGCCGGGACCAATCAGTCCATCGTAAAAACCAATGATAATACCAACAGCCGCTGCATAGAAATAGTATCTTCCTTTGGAAAGCTTCTTGTCAATATGATGTAAGCCAAGTTCTTTCTTGAAAAAGGTATAACACAACACCAGCGCCAGCGTACCGATGATGAAAGGCATAAACTGCTCTTTGCGTATATAGCTCACACAAAATGCTCCACCCATCGAACCGGCAAAAGCTGCAGCGATACAAAGCGATAATTGCTTCCATTCAATCTTCACCCGCTTTAGGTAGCGAACGGCCGCTACGATGGTTCCGAAAAATGAAGCAGTCTTGTTAGATGCCAGTGTTTGCGCCAGGCTCAACTGCGGCATCAGAATGAAAAAGGCCGGTAACTGTATCAGTCCGCCACCGCCGACCATAGCGTCTATAAATCCGGCAAGAAAAGCGAACAAACACAGCAGCAGCAACATAAGGGAATATTATTTGCCCTTAAACACAGGCGGTCTTTTCTCGAGGAAAGCGTTCACTCCTTCTTTGAAATCATAAGTTGCGCCGGCCTCTACCTGCACTTTCTTCTCGCATTCCAATTGTTGTTCCAGCGCGTTGCCGTGCGATTCATTCAGCAGACGCTTGGTAAGTCCCAAACCCTTTGTAGGCATTTGCGCCAGTTGTGCCGCAAGTTTTTTACTTTCCGTCGCAAACACATCATCTGCATAACTCCTATAGATCATGCCCATACTCATCGCTTCTTTAGCAGATACTTTATCACCTGTCATCATCAAAGCTGCTGCTCGCTGCATACCAATCAGGCGGGGAAGAAAAAACGTTCCCCCACTGTCAGGTATGAGACCAATTTTACTGAAAGCCTGAATAAAGGAAGCACTTTCTGTAGCAACTACTATATCACATGCAAGGGCAATGTTGGCACCGGCGCCTGCTGCTACTCCGTTGACAGCTGCAACAATAGGCTTTTCAATTGTACGCAAACGAAGTATGATGGGATTGTAATGTTCTTCAACAATCATCTCCATTGGCGGACCATTAGGATCGGTAGCTTCAGCAAGATCCTGTCCTGCGCAAAATGCCTTTCCGTTTCCGGTGAGGTAAATGCAGCGAACGTTCTCATCATTTTCACAAGTATCGAGATGTTGCTGCAACAGCAACGCCATTTCGCGATTAAAACTGTTGAACTTCTCCGGACGATTGAGCGTGAGGTAAGCAATGTTGTTTTCTATTTGAAAAAGAACCGTACTCATGTAACTCTTATTTAGGAGACAAATGTAATTTTTCGCCGACGAAATTCACATCTGCTACCGTTCAGCAACCTTTACTCTTATACCCTCGCTGTGACTGGAAAACTCGGGCGCATACATACACTGAATGGTGGCAATACCATTGGAAAAATCTCCAGCCTGCTGCACAAATACGGGATACTCAAACACATACTTTCCTTTCCGCAAATGGTCGAAGAAGAAGTTGGTAGAAACATCTCTGGTGCTTTCATAGTATCCCAATCCACCCTGCCATTTGTAAGCGCTGATCACATTTACCGGTTCGAAAGCCGAAGCACGCATATCTTTCAAATGCACATATTCCATATCACGATCTACGATGATCTCAATGCGGTTGATTACTTTATCACCTACTTTCAGTGTACTACCCGAACCAATCGGTTGTAACTCCGGACCACGGTCTGTGTTGCGTTCTACAAACAACTGCTTTTTTATCGCAAGCGGTGTTTTTGCAGAAGAAATTTTATCAAGATCTTCAAAATACTGCCAGTAAACTGCCCCCCATGAAGTGTTTTTGCCATTGTCTGAAACAGTAAGTTTTATATTGCCGTCATTTGACTTTACTTCCCCTCCTTCATACCTGACTTTGAAATAACCTGTTCCGGATTCCTGCTGCTCCTCACTACGCAATGTTCTATCGTCTAGCTGCAATACAACTTTCGGTTCGCGTGAAAGCCAGTCGGTACCGCCCCGCAGTAAAGCATAGCAAGCATCAGCTGTTGCTTTGGTCGTTTCCCAGCTGTTGGTTTGTTTGTGTTTCAGTAACCATATTTTCATCGCATCCACAGAAGCCTCATCGTTTGCTACCTCCCTAAAAGCTTCTATCAGCAAAGCTTGTGTCTCGATGGGTGCTTCGTACCACCGGTAGCTGTATCCGCGCTGCATCCAGTACATACCCATTTCGTCTTTGCGAACAGCAGTTTCTTTCAACGACTGTATGATAGCATTAGGTGTCTCCTTTTGATCGGCACGATGAAGCGCAATAGCAATCATACCTTTCAGATACGGACTGAATGTTGACCAGTATTTTGCAGCCTGCGACTGATAGTATTGGTAAGCTTTCAGATGACTACTTTCAAGTGGCTTGTTGAAAAAGCTGCGCATGTACAGATATTGTACTTCTGTTGCGCTGATATTTTGAACGTCAAGTTTTGCCTTGTTGCGTATCAGCAGATCGTAGCTTTCCTTCATCTTTCTATCCAGATAAGGCAATGCCTTCGTAAGTATCTGCTGCATGTGCTTGCCCTGATCTTTTACGTCCAATTGTTGCAAACGTCCGATGCCCGTGATGACATACTGTGTAATAAATCGATCCGGCTGCATGCCTTTAAACCATGGGAAACCACCTTCAGGCAATTGCATATCCTTCAGTTTGCGCATCGTTGATTCAAGCTCGCGGGAAAGCTTGTATGTGTCGAACAACTGTGCGATGCGTTTGCGTTGTTCACTTTCCGTTTTTGCTTCCAGCACCCAAGGCGTTTCTTCCAGCAGTGCTGATTTCATTTCCTGATTTTTTTCCAGCGGAGAAGACAAACTTGAAAGCGAGGATTCTGTTTTCCACTTTTCAAAAATCGCATTGATCTTAGGTGTTTGTGCAACGATGTGAGCAGCAAGCGCGGTAGCATAATAACGATTGAAAGTTTGCTCTGCACACTCATAAGGATACTCCATCAGATAAAGAAGCGATTGAACGGCATACCATGCAGGATTCCCTGTATATTCAACGTTCAACGCGTGATGCGTTAAAGTCTTACTGCTATCGGAATGTTTCAGTTTCTCAAAGGAGAAAGATTTCGAGCCATTGCCGTGAATCCATAAAGGAAGTGTTTCGGTAACCATCATTCTGTTGCTCACCACCGGAACGGCGTTTTCCTCACCATCTGTAAAATCTCCGGCACGTGCGAATATGCGTACAATGACGGGTTCGTAAAGACTTTCCGGAACATGCAGTTTCCAGCTTACAGCTGCGCTTTGACCTTGTGTAACGTTGAAGCTTTGCTCTTTCTGCTGTAGGCGAAACTGTAAATGGACGGGCTGCATTGTTACTGCATTGAGCAATTCAATAGTAGCTGTACCATTCAGGTCTTTATCACTCAGGTTGCTAATTTTTGCACTGATAGTTATTTCATCGCCCTGTCTTAAAAAACGTGGTAGGTTAGGCATTACCATCAGATCTTTTTGTGTTTTCACGCTTCCCTGCAACATGCCATAGCTCAAGTCTTTGGTGTGTGCGAAGGCCATAAGATTCCATTCTGTGAGTGCTTCGGGCATCGTGAATGTGAGGCGGATATTTCCGTCGTTGTCAGTCTTAAGGTGAGGAAAGAAGAAGGCTGTTTCAGAAAGGTTTTGACGCACTGCAATATCTTTTACAACAGGCTCTGAAGCTTCCATTATTTCTTCATCTTTTTTCAAAAGCGGAGATGTAAACACTAAGGAAGAAGCCTCGTTTACAGCTTGCTCTGCAACTTTCATTTCAGCCATAGTTCCGGCATCTGCTGCTCTTGCGCTAAATTTTCTGACAGTGAAAGGGTCGTCGTAATCAAAGTTGCCCTCATTGGAAAAGAACTTCAGACGATCATAGATCTTCCGATAGTATACAGGATCCGTTCTGAGTCCGTTCAACGCTTCGCCCGCTCTTTGTCCAAATCCTAAATCTCTTAAACGAACGTGCGCCAACAGAGAGGGAAACAGACCATACACATTCCAATGATGCGCACGAAAAGCATCGAGTGAAGCATCGTATAAAGTCGCCACCATCTCAGCTGCAATTTTCTCTTTTTTATGACCACGTACCACCATCGTCCAGGTTTCCTCGCTGCTCGGCAAAAGCTTATCGCGATGGGTTTCCCAACTGATGCTAAGATCTTTGTTGCTCCAGGGCACATTGATAAATGCCTGCTCCCGGTACACACGATTTTCCTTTACGGTGAGGTAACTTATGGCGATACCTCCTCTGTCGCTCTCAGCAATTACCTTAGACAAAATCAAAGGTTTGCCATCAAAAACTGCCTGGGAGAAAGCAGCTTTGTTGTTCATATCCTGTACCAGTCGCAGCAGATGCAATTGTTCATAACCGCTAAGTGCAAATACTTTTGCTTCTGTTGCCGGCTCAGTGTTTTGTGAAGCGGGCATGACTACTAACGCTTCCGTCAGCTTGCCTTTGTTTTGCTCACCCCATACCTGCATATATTTTTTCTCTGTCAGCTTCCTTCCGTTTGACTCTGTTGTTGTCAATTCGATTACATACCATCCATTCTCCTTCCAGCTCTTCAGCGGTATGTTTACTTTTCCTTCTTTAGTTGTAGTGAAGTTGCGTTCAAAAGTGACGCGCTCCTGCTGCCAGTTCAGATGATTGTCTTCATCCCGATATGCATCGTTGGGGAAATACGATTTGAAAGTTACACTGTCCATCACAAACTGATCGGGAACCGACCAAAGGCGCTTGCGTAGAACCTTATCCGGTGATTTCAGTTTTGCAACGCGCAATTGCACATCGGCCGGGACGAATTGTGCATTCAGATTGAACGATTGGATCGTTATGGTATCCAGCTCATCGGGGCGAGCTTTGTCAGGAACATTGATGGAAAGCTGCAATGAAGTATATCCCGCGTTCACTGTTGTATTTCCGCTTCTTATTTCTCCATTTACATCCGTTACATCTGCTATAACGCGGTATGAAAAAACAGGAAGAGATTGTGGATTAACAGAAGCATCAGGTGTGCTTTTAAATACGATCTGGAATGCACCCTTGTTATCGGTCTTGGTTACACCATTGGCTATTTCCATTTCCGGAGACTGCGGAAAGCCCCAGCGATAAGCATACCACCAATACGGAAAACGCGTCTGTCTAATCACACGATATTTTACCTCAGCATTGGCTATGTTGTTTCCTGCATAGGCAATGGCTTTGCCCGTAAGGCTTAAGGTTTCGTTCAGTGCGTAGGCTTTCTTCAGAGTATCGAACGAAACGGAGAATTTAGGACGTTTGTATTCTTCTACAGAAAAGTCCGCACCACCATTTTCATTGGAGATTCGCATGTTGCCGGTCAGTAATCCTTCCGGTGCAGTAAAGCTTCCGGAGAAAGAACCAAATTCATTTGTGGTAAACGTTTTGCTTTCTACTTTCTGTCCGTTGACATCGTAAAGCGTAACCGTTGTCTTTTCTTCTGCAACAACATTATTCTTTCTACCACCCTTTTCCTGACGAAGCATAATGCCTTTGAAGAAAATAGTTTGCCCGGGTCGGTATATGGAACGATCCGTGAAGAAAAAAGTTTTCGTCTGCGGCTTCGATTCACGCGGTTGAATAGTGCCACCGAAATAACCGGTAAGCATCACCGTATCTGCATGATTGCGGATGCGAATGAAATAGTAGTTTTCGCGGCTATCGAGATGAAATGTTCCGCTTTCATCAGTCGCTACAGAATGTGCTTTTATCAGATCATAGCCATACGTACTATTATTATAACGTTGCCGATAAAAGTCCACAGATGCATTGCTGATCGGCGTACCTGTTTTTCTATCGAGCACATAACCCTGTTCCGGCCCATGCACTACACTCAGACGCGATACCTGAAAAACGGCGTAATTAAGCACATTGTTTTCCACTGAAAAATCTTCCATAGCGCTGACGATAAGCGCATAAGCGCCATTCTTCAGTGCATCTACTTTTATCTCTGTGCTGTGCGGTTCATAATCTCCAGTTCCCGGAAGTGCAACCGTCCACTCTTTCAATGCTGGTAGTTTCCGTAGAATGCTATCGGAAATCTGGTTACCGCCATAGTATCTGCCGAAATATTTGTTCTCTGTGTGGTTGAGTTTTACCACTCTAATCCAGACCCTTTGAATGTTTCGATAGTTTAGTAACATTTTGAAAGGCTCATCAGGTAAGGTCACTTCCTCAATGGTTGTTCTCAAGTCTTTGGAAAGGATCTCCTGCAGTTTTTGCTTTGCCAAAATACCTCCTTCGCTTTCGGGAAACTTGGCAATGATTTTCGCAAGTCTTTCCTTAATTGCCGGATAATTTCGAGATTGTCGGTTTGGCGCTGCAAAAGAAAGACTATGATCGGTGGTAACAGACGCTGAATTTTCCATAAGCTCGGCGATACGTACAGAAGCGAGTGCCGAGATCGGATGATTTCCATATTGCTGTTCGATTCTTTCCAGTGCCTTTTTGTACAGTTCCTTTTTATCAGGATGTACAGAATGATGATAGACAAACTGCAAACGGTGAAGATCGGCGTCCAGAAATGCATCTTTTACAGCATCGTCTTTATGAAGATCCAGGAGACGTTGATATATTTTTAAAGCATTCCACTGCGGAGAAATAGTGTCTCGGGTTTTAAACCGGCTCGTGACAAACTGTTCTGCAGGATTAAATGCTTTGGCGTCATCCAATACAAAAGCAAAAGAAGGTTTGACTACATCTTTCTTTGTGTTTTCAAAATATTCCACTGCACGAAAAGCAAGCAGATCGAAAAGCGTGGGACGAAGGTTTCGGGTATTAACACCTTTAATCAAAAGAGGATCGTATTGCTCTATCCTGATCTGTTCCAGTTCGCGGGCGCGCGATAAAGAAGCCAGATAAAGTGTTGTTGCTTTTTCAAAAAACCGGCTTGCATCCCATTGTTCAAAATCATCCAACCTTACACTGTTGCTCACTTTTGTTCTGTCGAGAATCTTCCAGCGGTTTTGCTGATAGTAATTCCAGTAGAGTTGTGCCGCTATACTTTGCCAAATAGCTTTTTCGGGAAAAGAAACAGTGGAAACTTTCTTTTCAATTCTGGTGATTGCGTTCTGAAAAGCCGCTTCATTTCGCTGAAAGTCTGCACTCAACTTGTATAGCTCCGCTTTCATCATCTGCATAGTTTCGTTCCTTTTGCTCGCGCGATCATATATCGTCTGGATTGCTTTTTCAGCACTCTCGGGATAGCCACGCTGCAGTAGCGAATCTACTACCTTCCATTCTCTTTCATAAGGTTCTCCGGTGCTTTGTGCAGTGACTGAGCTCTGGCAAAACACCAGCAGCAACATCGCTAAAAAAGATCTGATCATAAAGGCTGAGTGTAATAACAAAGATAACGATGCACATAGACGCCGTTTCCATAAACAACATTGTTAAAATAGCGTCAGCGTCAATGTGCGAAGTTGTCGTTTAATCCCATTTAATAGGGGGAACTACACCCTGGCACGGAGGAAGATATACCCTATTTCCGGTATTGTGAGAGCGGACACCCTTTCACACATTTGCAGAAAATTCATCCTTTATGAAAAAACTTTTCAATTGCGCTTTGTTAAGCGCAGCCCTGATCGCCACCGCGCTTACCTCCTGTAAAAAGGATAGTGAATCCGGTGGAGGTGGAAATGTAAGTGCTGCCGGGTTAGGTCCGGGCAAATCTGTTGTCAAAGCAAACATCAGTGGAGCCTATTCTACCGATTATGAATCAACTGAAATAATGAGTACTGCGACGAAAGCCGGAGGTCAAATCCTGATCACCAGTACCAAACAGCCTGGCTTGGATATGAAAGTGGATCAGTTTGTTATTTACCTGCCGGCAGATATCCAACCAGGTAGTTACAAAACCACAGATATGAAAATGAGTGGCATTTTTACATTTACTCACACAGAAGGCATGGGACAAAATGCCAAAGGCTGGTCTGCTGATCCTGAGGGAGAAACGGTTTTTAATTTTACCATTACCAAAACTACCGATGCCGAGATAGAAGGCCACTTTGAGGGTGAAATGAGCAATGATAACGACAATACGAAAATCACTGCCAAAGGTAGTTTTGCCGGAAAGTACTAGAGACGATTACCCAAATAAAGAATCCCTGCCATGTGCGGGGATTTTTGTTTTTTGGAGCACGGAATTTTTGCCGGACTCTTCTAAAAGCGCCCCATAAAGCTGGATTAATCAGCAAATCATAATAGTACAGGTCTAAAAATTATTTCATTTCAGAAGTATGCTATTGCATAATTCGATCAAATATTACATATTTGCGAAAATTAAACCTATGAGAAAATTAATCCATTTTGCCTTTTTAGGCACAGCCCTCTTTGCAATGACTCTTACCTCGTGTAAGAAAGACAGTAATTCGGATGATAACAACGGCGGAGGCGGACATGTTACAACCGATGGTCTGAACACAGGACAGGCAATCATTAAAGCAAAGATTAGCGGAGCCTATACCACTGATTATGAATCTGCCGTTCTTGCCAGCGCCGCAATGAAAATGAATGACCAGATTCTCCTCAGCAGTTCCACGGCTCTTCAGGGAACTTCAAAGCTGGATCAACTTGCTGTTACACTTCCGGCAAACATTCAGTCTGGCACTTATAAGCTGAAAGACATTGACCAGGCGCTCATCATGTTCAATCATTCCAACACCATAGGAGCACTTCCGGATACCTGGACTGCTAGTGCCGCCGAAGAATCGGAACTTAGCGTTACTATTACTAAAATAACAGGTTCAGAAATCGAAGGGAATTTCAATGGTGAATTGATGAGCTCAGCAAACGGTGGCGAAAAGATTACCGCTACAGGTAGCTTCGCCGGAAAGTTCTAAACATCTTCATTCCAATAATAAAAATCCCTGCGTAATGCAGGGATTTTGTGTTTCTATGATAAATTTCTCTAAACAAGAGTGTTACATAAGTGACTGGAATATTACACATTTGCAAAAATTAAACTTATAAGAATTTTATCTATTACGCATTTGCAGGCATTGCCCTCGTTGCGATGACACTTACCTCCTGTAAGAAAGAAGACAGTAATTCCAATAACAATAATGGTGGTGGCGGTGGTGGAAAAACGACCGTATTATCTGCCGGACAAGCGATTGTTAAAGCAAAAATTAGCGGTGTGCTTATTCTACTGATTATGAATCGTTACCGGCAGGAAGTATGATCAAAAAGTGACGAGGGCATTTTCATTTTGCGCAATCAAACCCTTCTTTAACCCCGCCTTTAATGGTTATCGTTACGAAACTGACCGAATCTGAAACAGAGGGTACTTCTAGCGGCGATCTGATAGACGAATATGAAAACACTAAAATAACTGCCGTAGGAAGTTTTGCGGGAAAATTTTAGATCACTGCTCAACAAAAAATCCCTGCTTCAGAAGTAGGGATTTTTTGTTTGAAAATTGTACATCATTTCCTCTGCCCGCTCCAGATACCGCCCATATTAACGGAGTCTGCTATCCAGGTCCCGGAAACATTATTTCCGTTAAACTGGCCCTGAAAGTTAACGGAATAACCCATAAGACCAAATGAGGCTGTAAGATAACCGCTGTTCGATACGGTACCATCGATATTAATACCTATACCCGGAACCATATCAGATGAGGCGGTTCCGGTAAACTTGCCATCCTGAGCTACATCGCCCTTCCAGGTACCGTTAAGGACACCGGAATAAGTGCCTTCCCAATGTCCGTAATAGGCAAAAGCATCATTTTTGTCCTTTTTACAGGCTGTAAAAAGGAGGGTGCAAAGAATAAGTGTAAGAATGTTTTTCATATACCTCGTTTAATGTTTATCAAAACGAAATATACTTATAAATATTGAAAACAATACTTTAGTTGAGTTGCTGCTGTTCACGCTTCCAGCGCTTATCCAGCACAAACGTGCCAAATGGAAGGATTGATGCTACCATCGAACCTGCCAACCATTTAAAGCCCATCTTATACTCCTCTTTCACCCAAATAGCAAAACCAGCAAAAGCCACAAACAATAGCCCGTGTACACCACCCACCAGTGTTACAGCGGCGGGCATATCACCGAGATACTTTAGCGGCATAGCCACCAACAACAAAATCAAAAAGGAGACACCTTCCCACAAGGCAATTTTCCGGAACCAGGTAAATGAATTCATAATAGCTATTTGATGAGGATATAGCTTTCTACATCCTTTTTCGTGATCTTTTTATCGGAGAGTATAATCAGTCGCTCTACGACGTTGCGAAGTTCACGAATATTTCCGGTCCAGTTATACTCTTGCAGAAGTTTAACAGCCTCTGTCTCTATCTCTTTGGGTTGTTGTTTGTATTCTTCGCTGATCTCCTTCAGGAAATGATTTACCAGTAGCGGAATATCATCACGGCGTTCATTGAGGGAAGGAACGTGGATCAAAATCACACCCAGACGGTGATACAGGTCGAGACGAAACTTTTTGGCTTCCACCTCTTCCAGCAAATTTTTGTTGGTCGCCGCGATGACCCGGACATCCACTTTTATTTCCTTCTCGCCGCCGACTCTGGTAATCTTCCCTTCCTGTAGCGCACGCAGCACTTTAGCCTGCGCATCGAGACTCATATCCCCGATCTCGTCCATAAACAAAGTACCGCCGCTGGCCTGTTCAAACTTCCCGATGCGTTGTTTGATAGCGGAGGTAAAAGAACCTTTCTCATGGCCAAACAACTCACTCTCTATCAGTTCCGAAGGGATGGCAGCACAGTTTACTTCTACCAGAGGTGCATGACTGCGATTACTTAGTTCGTGCAACCTTCTTGCTACCAGTTCCTTTCCCGAGCCGTTTTCTCCGGTTATCAGCACTCGCGCATCGGTAGGCGCTACCTTCTCTATGGTTTCTCTTATTTTCTGCATCGGCGCAGATTCACCGATCATCTCGCTGGCTTTAGACACGCGCTTGCGAAGCTGTTTGGTTTCCGCCACCAGAGACTTTTTATCCATAGCATTGCGTATGGTAATCAGCAGGCGGTTGAGATCCGGCGGTTTCGATATATAATCGTAAGCGCCTTTTTTTACAGCTTCTACAGCCGTCTCAATGGTGCCATGCCCTGAGATAACAATAAAGGGAATATCAGGTTTTAGCTCCTGCGCCTTCTGCAAAACCTCCAGACCGTCCATCTTCGGCATCTTTATATCGCAGAGGATACAGTCGTAAGTGTTTTCTTCGATCTTCCGGATACCCTCTGCGCCGTCAGCAGCTTCATCTACTTTAAAACCTTCAAAGCTCAGAATTTCATTCAGTGTCTTACGGATCGCTTTTTCATCGTCTATGACGAGTATTGTCTGGGGCATATTTTTTATCTAAAAAATGATTGCAATAACGCAGGCATCACGGGACTACTACTGTTTTTTTCCTTTATCGTAGCGCACGGTCTTTACAAACTTGCCTTGTTCATTATACTCCTTCCATGATCCGGATTTTTCTCCATTCACATATTTTCCTTCAGCTTTCAGATTTCCGTTCTCCCAAAACTCTTTCCAGTCGCCTGTTTGCTGATTGTCTTTATAAAGACCGTACTCACTTACCTTCCCATTTTTGTAATATGCAGAAACTTCTCCGTCAATATTCCCGTCGCGATAATTGTATTCTGCTGCCTTCTCACCGCTGTCATAATACCAGATAGTCTTTCCATCGCGCTTATCCATATTATAATTGGCCTCCTCCTGAGGATTACCATTGGAATAACGCTTGTTGAGCCTACCATGCTTTTTACCTTCGGAGTAATAGATTTCTTCTGTAATAAAACTGGTGCCAAGCTGATACCGGCGCTGAGGGCCTTCCAGCAGATCATCTTTGTAGTTCTCTACCAGCTCTGTGTATCCCTGCTGGTTGATCTCGGTGTGTACACCATTTCGTTTGCCTTTTCGGTACGTGTAGATCGATCTTGGGTAGCCATTATCCCAATAGGTGATCCATGCACCTTCATCCACACCGTTGTGCCGATAGCCTTCGGCAATCGTAATGTTTGCACCACGTTTCACCTGAATAAACTCCCAGCCATCTGGGTCTTTCCTTCGCAATGTGTCAAGCGGCTGTGCATAAGTTGCCGAAACGAAGGAGCAGGAAACGGAAGCCATTAAAAGACATTGTTTCAATTTCATGCAGGTAAAATTTTTTTTCGTGCCAATTTATACTTTTTGAAAGGAAGAAATTCCATAAGCAGAATTTTTTAGCAAATTGATAGAATAGATAAAGCAGGGAGCATTCCGGCGTTAACTTGCAGATAAATCTTTTGTATGGCTAAGACTGTATTGCATCCTGCTGACTCCAGGGGACATCTCGACCACGGCTGGCTCGACACGTATCACAGCTTTTCTTTCGGCGGCTGGCACAATCCGGAACGCATTCATTTTGGAATGCTGCGGGTATTGAACGACGACTATGTAAAAGGCGGATTTGGCTTTGGAAAGCATCCGCATGATAACATGGAGATCATCACGGTGGTGCTGAAAGGTGCATTGGAACACCAGGACAGCATGGGGCATACGCAAGCCATTCACTCCGACGAAGTACAGGTGATGAGTGCGGGAAGCGGCGTGTTTCACAGCGAATACAACCACAATAAAAATGAGGATGTCAACCTGATACAGATCTGGATTTTCCCGAAAGAAAGAAATGTAACACCACGCTACGATCAACGACAGTTTGATGCTTCAGAAAGGGTCAACAAGCTGCAGATGCTCGTTTCGCCGATGGGTGCTGAAGATGAGGGTTTGAAAATTCATCAGGATGCCTGGATCTATCGCACAACGATCGAAGCAGGTGCAAGTGTGGAGCATGTGCTGCACTCGGCGCAGAATGGCGTTTATATTTTTGTACTGGAAGGGAAGTTGTCGGTAGCAGACAGTGAATTGTCGGCAAGAGATGCTATTGGCGTATCGGAAGTATCCGCTGTACATCTAGAAGCAAAAGAGTCCTGCGATGTACTGCTGCTGGAAGTGCCAATGCACTAAAAAAACCTGCGTACAATTTTTTAGAAAGAATCGGAAAAGAGGATTTTTGAAGTTCGAAGAAACTATACTGTGGCTGGAGGACAGGCTAAAGCACCCGTTGCCGGGACGCGAGGCGCATGAGCGCATGTTGGGAAGAGTGCGTTCTTTACCTTTGGAAGTTCCTGCTGATGCACGTCCCAGCGCGGTATTGAGTCTGCTGTTTCCTGTAGAAAATGAGACACACCTGCTATTGATACGCCGCACAGAAGATGGTCGTCCGCATAGCGGACAGATAAGCTTTCCTGGCGGGAAACAGGACCCTACGGATGCCTCGCTGCGGGCTACTGCTTTGAGAGAAGCTCAGGAAGAGGTAGGCATTATTTCTTCAGAAGTACAAATCATGGGAGCACTGACGCCGCTTTATATCCCTGTTAGCAACTTTATGGTATATCCCTTTGTGGCCTTTGCAGCATACAAACCGGAATATAATCTTAGCCGGTCAGAAGTTGCGGAAGTGATAGAAGCCCCACTGCAGCTCTTTCTGTCTGCTGATACCAAAACGAGAACTCGGGTGACTTCACCTGCTGATAAAAATTTTGCTGCCGAAGTAAATGCTTATCAATTGAAAAATGGCGCCATCGTATGGGGCGCCACTGCAATGATCTTATCGGAACTGGAAGAGGTAGTCCGCCAGGGTTTTTCCAATGCTAGTCCTTTTTAGGCACGGTACCAAACACCACATCCCAAAGCACAGAACTCACACCAAATCCTTTGTCCTCTGCCTTGTAGTGATGCAGGTGGTGATTGCGCCATAAAGCTTTCAGATACTTTGGCGGAGCAAAAGCATGGATGGCATAGTGCATCGAACCATACATGATATAGCCAAAAACAAAGCCCGGGAAAAAGGCCAGTGCATTCCAGCCCATCAGCGCATGCATTCCCAGAAAAATCAGTGAGGCAATGATAAGACTTGGTACGGGTGGCATAAAAAGCCTCTCCTTGTCGCGGGGATATTCGTGGTGCACCCCATGAAGTGTATAGATGAACTTTTGCGCCCTTGGATTTTCAGAAACGTAATGAAAGAGGTACCGGTGCATGAGATATTCAAACAAGCTCCAGAATAATGCACCTCCGATAAACAAAAGAATTTCCGACGTTACGGATAGATTTTTATAAGAAGCCCCATAATACAACATCAGGGCGATGATGGGAAAATAAATACTGTAAATGACTACGGGATGTGTTTTGGTCATCATCTCCATGTAGTCGCTTTTGAATAAGCGTGCCTGTCCTTTGTTCTTGATCTTGTCGAAATGCATAGTATTGGTCTTGGTAAAACAGTCAACAAAAATAATCAATGCTTTCGCTCTTTCGACTATGCCTTCGTTTCCTCAGGCTCATCTTCCAGCCACTCCGTATGAATCTTTCGTTGTTGTGTCTTGTCGATCCACAAAAGTAGTGCCGGCTGAAGAGTAAGATTGGCAACCATCGCCAAAAACAGGGTTAGAGAAGTAAGATAACCAAGAGATTTGGTACCGTCAAATTGTGACAGTGCAAAGACACCAAACCCAGCTATGAGAATCAATGAGGTATAAATGATGCTCAACCCCGTATCGTGAATCGTCCTTTTGACAGTAGCTGCTATGTTGTCATCGTGCCGCGACAACTCCTGTTTGAAGTTTACCAGGAAACGAATCGTTACGTCTATGGTAATACCCAATGCCACACTAAATACCAGCGCAGTAGATGGCTTAATGGGAATGCCCGTCCAACCCATGATTCCCGCAGTAATGAGCAACGGTACAACATTGACCACTACCGATATCGCCAGAATTTTCCAGGAACGGAACAGGAAGACCATACAACCGAAGATCATGATGAAAGCAAGAATCAGACTGTCGCGCAGACTGTTGATGATAAACTTACTGCCTTCAAGAAAAACGATACTGGTACCTGTGAACTTTACATCATAACGACTGGAATCGAAGAGCTCCATCGTTTTCGGACGAATGCTATCGAGCAACACCGGAAGTCTGCGGCTGCCGACATCGGCCATGTTGATGCTGATACGAGTCTTTTGTTTGGTACTATCCATAAAAGCTGCAATCAGCTTGTTGAACATCGTATTCTTGCCTCCATCCGATCTAAGGTAGGGTTGAATAAAAGCCGCATCAAAAATATTGGGCACCGCATAGCTGGTGCTGTCACCATCATAGTAAGCCTGGCGTGCAAATTTCACGCCTTCTGTTATCGAAAGTGAATGTCCTATTTCCGGAAACTGTTTCAGATATCCGGTCAACTCATCCATTTTTTCCAGCACCGGTAGTGATACCGCACCATTTTTCTTGCGGGTATCTATTACAATTTCCAAAGGCATTACACCCTTAAAATTCCTCTCAAAAAATTTCAGATCCTGATATACCACATCATCCTTAGGAAGGTCATCTACTATATGTCCTACACTATTCAGACGCATAACGCCTGCAACAGAGATAGCGCAGATCAGTAGGGTAAATCCATATATCCAGGGGCGATGACTGAATGCCCAGTTGGTAATGGTAGCCAGCACATTGTTCATCCACTTGCTCTCGAGGTAGCTGGTATGGCGTCCTTTAGGTGGTGGAAGAAAGCTAAACAGTGCCGGAACAAAAATGAGCGAAATGGCAAAAATCGCCATGATATTGATACCTGCTACAAGTCCAAACTCTTTGAGAATGGCGCTGCGCGTAAAGAAGAACACACCGAAACCGATTGCTGCAGTAAGGTTGGTGAAAAGGGTAACGATACCCATACGATCAACCATGCGCAGCAGTGCTTTCATCTTGTTGCCATGTTTGCTGTATTCTGCATGGTATTTATTGAGCAGATAAACACAGTTCGGTATACCGATCACAACAATAAGCGGGGGGATCAGCGCGGTAAGCAATGTGATCTTATAATCCAGAAGATGAATCGTTCCCAGCGACCATACCACGCCCGCCGCTACAACGAGCATAGAAGCCACCACCGCCATAAACGACCTGAAAAACAAAGCGAGGATCAGAGCGGTGAGCACGAAAGACATGATCAGGAACAACTTCATTTCACTCTGCACTTTCGTAGCCATGATGGTACGAATCAACGGCAGCCCTGAATAGTGAAACTCTACCTGGTGCTTTTTTGCAAATTCCTCGCTCGCTGCAATGATCTCATTGACAACACCAGTGCGATTTTTGGAGTTCAGCACTTGTTTATCAATCCGGATAGCCATCAGGTATGCCCGGGTTTCCGGATTGTAGAGAAAGCCTTTGTAAAAGGGAAGGTTGGTGAAGGTTGCCCTGGCTTCTTCCACATTGATCGCGGAAGGGTCGGGAACAATCTTCACAACCTGCAATTTATCGGTAAGCGTATCTTTCACCAGATTGATCGCACCGGGAATACTTAAAACATTCTCAACTGCCTTTACCTTTTCAAGCTTTTGAACAAGCTGCGTATATCCTGCAAAAAAATCCTGTTCGAAAAATCTGTCGGTCTGTACTCCAATCACCATCATGTTTCCATCTTCACCGAATTGCTTTCTAAACTGCTGATAAGCAACATATTTGGGGTTGTCGGTAGGAATGGCGTTGGTAAACTCATAGCTCAACTCCACCCTGGCGGCGAAATAGGCCATGACACCTGTCACTCCCAGAAGAAGGAGCAACAGCGCGATGCGAAATTTGATAATAAAGGCGGCGATGCGATGCCACATGCTTGAACAGAATTGGGCGCAAAAGTAGCAGCTTTAGCCGAAAGCGCCCAACCAGAGCCTTTAGCAACCCTCTATACAGCTATTCTGAAAAACAGGATTTTATATCAGGCTTCATCAAGCAAAGAGAGATGAAATGCTTCGCGAAAAACTGCATAAGCGGCACGATCCAGTTCACCGTGATGCTTGGGCGCACGTCTGTTGGCATCCCATAAAATCCAGCGTCCCTGCAATTTGCGAAGGTGATTTACCTGTTCGTATGCATAACCGTTGCTGCCTTTTTTCGGCAATCTGCGAAAGCTAATCGTTACGGTTTCTGCATTGTTCCTTACATACTGAAACTGACCACCGAAGTGATCGCTTCCTACCTTCACGGTAAAATTGAAATTTGAATTTACCACCTTCATTTTCAACTGTTTATTATGAATTTAAGAAACGGGGTGCACAAAACGTGCGAAGGTTTTGAGAAGGCTGTTAGCAGTATGTTATAATATCAAAAACCTGTCTGCATCTTTCAGAAATGGGAGCTCCGTACGAACTTTTTCCAGAGTTTCGCGATCAAGCGTTATGGTATGCACACAAGAGGTATTGCTTTGCTGCCACAACTTCTCTCCGAGCGGACTGAAAACGCTGCTATCGCCCGTGTAAGCTATGTTCTTACCATCTACACCTATTCTATTGACACCGACTACATAACTCTGATTTTCAATAGCCCTTGCCTGCAACAATGTTTTCCACGCTAGGCTACGTCGTTCGGGCCAGTTGGCAACATACAGCAGCACATCATAATGTTCCTGCCCGTTTCTCGCCCAAACAGGAAAACGAAGGTCGTAACAGATCAGCGGACAAATCTTCCAGCCTTTCACACTCACAATCAGCTTTTTGTTGCCGGATGTGTAGTGCTCGTCTTCTCCTGCATAACCAAACAAATGCCGCTTATCGTACACGCCAAAGACACCATCCGGCTGCATCCAAATCAGGCGGTTGAAATAATTGCCGTCTTCTTCTATGATAAGACTGCCCGTTAGAATGCAACGACATCTGGAGGCAGTTTCTTTCATCCATTTTAGAGAAGGTCCATCCATCGTTTCTGCGAGCTTTTCGGGCTGCATACTGAAACCGGTGGAAAACATTTCGGGCAATACCACCACTTCGCGTTTCTCCTTAATGCCCGCAATATCTTCTTCATATCGTTTCAGATTCGCTTCCTTATCTTCCCACACTATATCAGGCTGAATGATGGTTATGTTTAACTGACCGGCTGGCATAAATTTGATATAAGGTATCGATTGAATACTTTTGAAATCAACAATCTTTCAGATGAACAAATTACTACTTCTCTGCACAATGGTGCTTCCGGGAATTGCCCATGCTCAAAGTAATAGCCTTTCCGGCAACTGGCGCGAAGTACGTCGTACAGATGCGCGCGGTGAGGCAATGGAGTTTCAGGACACCATCAAGATAAACTTTCTGGAAGGAAATGAATACACCTGGTTGAAGAAAGGCGGCTTCATCTACCGTGGCACATACAAAATAGAAAACAATGCGCTGGATATGGGCTCACGGTATTTCAAGATCGAAAAACGGCAGTCCGACAAACTGGTAGTGAGCGATGATGCTGCCACTTATGAATTCAGACCTTATAGCGAGGCGCCAAGAACCGTAGTACCAAAAGAAGAAGATGCACGGCCGGTTCGGGAAGTAGCCGAGATAGCCGGAAAATGGAAGGTGTTTAAAGGCACCAGTACTGAAAAGATGAAGGAACTGGATTTGAGCACGCGTGTAAAAACAGTGATGATCTTTGATCGTCCTGATAGTGAAGGAAACATTGGCTATGTTTCTGCAGGAAAAGATCCGCAAGGAAAACCTTCCTGGAAAATTGAACGTCTGGAAAATGGCGTACTGTACTGCGGCGGAAAGTCTCCACGCCGATTCGAGGTTTCACACCGCGACAATGAACTCATTCTGCGTGAGGGGCACATGGTCTATTTCCTCAAGCAGTTTGTTGAGTAGTTACAACACACGCAGAAAACAATAACGTCGTACCGCTTGGGAGCGGGTTGCGGGATTGAGAAATTCCGGTGTCAGCTCGCTCACTTTGAAATATTCACCTGCGTCGAGCACTTCATACCGAAAACCTTTTTGCTGTAACGATGGCAGAAATGTTGCATCGGTGATTAGATATTCACCCGAAGTAACCAAACTACTGTCCTTTCTTCCCACTATTCCGTTAGCATAAAAATGTACTGCCTCGACCGGATCTTCTAGCGCCACAATATTTACCTGTGAAGGAGTGATGCCTTGCACACGAATCAGATGACCTAGCTTTGAGCCAACCTGATATTGCGATACAAGGGTATGATAGAAATGATTGGTAAGGATAATGTTTGCCGACATAATAGCCACTGCGCCGGACCAAAATATTCTGGCAGTTTTCAGACGCAACATCAAAATAAACCAAATCGCCAGCGAAATAATCCATGCGATGTAAACCCACACCTCACCGCGAAAAACAAACAAGAATGTCAGTCCCGCCGCTACGAACAACAACGACGACAATCCCATCTGCACAGGCTTCATGAAACGATATATCGAAACATATTTCCCTTCGAAGAAATCTTTTAAAAGCTTCGCCACCATCAGTGCTGCCAGCGGAAAGGCAACGAAGATGTAATGTGGAAGCTGATATTTAGAAGAACCCAGCGACAGGTAAGCCAGGATAAATCCGCCTGTTGTTAGCCATTCTTGTTTTGAGGAAATGCGAAACCGCTGAACAATCAGTTGTTTTACCTCAAGAATCAAAGCAAGTACAAACAATAGAATCCACGGCAGAAAAGACCAAAGCATATTTTCAAACAGGAAGCTGAAAGGTGCGCCATTGCTCCAGACATTTTCCCCTGTGATCCTGCCAAAACTCTGTGTCCAAAAGAAAAAACGCAGACCGGAAGTTCCCGTTTTTCCATCAATCACTTTTTCAGGGTGCATATCGAATTGCTCATACAGTCCGATACACATGGGTATCAAAAGCAAAGCAATCACCAGCAATGCGATCAGGTACTGCGGACGAAAAAGATTTTTCCATTCTCTTTTCAGTATCCAGTCGGAAACAAAGCAAAATACCGGCACCATCAACGCTATCGGACCTTTAGTCATCATACCAAAGGAAATAGCTGCCGCACCTAAAAGAAGATATTGCAAGCGTTTGCTTACCTCCCATTCACGAATGAGCCAGATCGCGGTAATCGTCCAGCTCATCAGAATGGTATCGGTGCGTATGTCGTTGGTCATCAAAAACATTCCCTGACAACAACCTAAGATCAGCGCTGCCATTCGTCCTGCCGCTTCGCCATAAAGCAATCTTCCCAACCGGTAGGTGGCAAACAAAGCCCAAAGTGCAAAGAGGATGGAAGGAAGTTTATAGCCAAAATTGTTTACGCCAAAGATTTTCATGCTCAGGGCACTTACCCAAAACAGAAAGGGCGGTTTGTCAAGATAGTCGCGTCCGCGGTCGTACACATGCAGATAGTCGCCGCTTTCCATCATTCCCATGCTGATCTCAGCGTATTGCGAGGCATCCACATCCATCACATCAACACGAATTGCAGAAAAATGAATGATTGCAAGGATTATGAAAACCCAGAAAGGTATTTTTGGCATGGCAAAGTTTTCCGTCGGCAAAAATAATCTCAATTTTAGCGAATGCTTCAGGTTCAACATTATGCTTTTGAGTTAGCGTTTGAATATCCTTTTACCATTTCCAAAGGGGCCAAGACACATCAGCCAACATTGATAGTCTCCTTAGGACTAGGACCTTTCCGTGGATACGGTGAAGCTCCCGCCATTAGCTATTATAATATTTCGGTGCCGGAAATGGTAGAAAGGCTTGAAGCAAAAAAACAGATGATTGCCCGTTATGCACTCACCGACCCACGTCGTTTCTGGCATTTTCTGGAACACCTTTTACCCGGACAAAATTTTCTGATCGCAGCACTGGACATGGCGGGTTGGGATTTGTTCGCAAAAATGCGCCGACAGCCTTTGTATCGTTTGTTGGGACTTAACAGGAGCAGCATACCGGTTACTGACTATACGCTGGGACTGGATACGCCGGAGATAATGCTGGAAAAAATGCGGGCACATCCTTCGCCTGTTTATAAAATAAAAGTGCAGTCGGTAAATGATATGGATCTGCTTCGCTTCCTGCGTGAACACACCGACAAGCCTTTTCGCATTGATGCCAATGAAGCTTTTTCTTTCGATGAAATAAAAAATCTTCTTCCCGAACTTAAAACGCTGGGCGTAACAATGATCGAACAACCAGTGCCGAAGAACGAATGGGAAGCAATGAAGGAACTGAAAGCCTTGTCCCCAATACCGCTCTTTGCAGATGAAAGTTGCGTCGAGGAGAAAGATGTGGCTCGTTGTGCCCAGTGCTTTCACGGCATCAACATCAAACTGACCAAATGCGGCGGTATTACTCCTGCTTTGCGCATGATAGAGGAAGCCAGAAAACTGGGCCTCAAAGTGATGATGGGTTCGATGAATGAAAGCTCCATTGGCAGTGCCGCCGTAGCTCATCTGATGCCCCTGCTTGACGAAGCAGATGTGGACGGAACACTGTTGCTAAAAGAAGATATCGCAGAGGGACTCAAAATTGAAAACGGGGTTGTTTCTGTTCACGAAACCCCGGGATTGGGTGTACAGTTTTGGAGAGAGAAACGGCCACGCTAGTTTGCATTTCAAACCATTTCATTTAACCTCCTCTAAAAACGATATAGAATAAACACGATGCAGATCCTTCAAAATACTTCGCTCAAACCTTACAATACTTTCGGCATTGATGTGCCTGCGCAGTATTACACCGAGATAACCAATGAAGCGCAACTTCGGGAACTCGGCCTTGACGCTAAACTCCCCAAACAAAAAAAAGTTTTGGGTGGCGGAAGCAATATCCTGCTTACCAAACCTGTGGAAGGTTTGGTGATCCGCAATTGCCTGAAAGGAATTACTGTGGCAGAAGAAAATGCAGAGCATGTTTGGCTGCAAGTCAATGCAGGAGAAATATGGCACGATCTGGTACTGTATGCTATTCACAAAAACCTCGGCGGACTGGAAAACCTTTCGCTCATTCCCGGCTGTGTGGGTGCTTCTCCCATGCAAAACATCGGTGCTTATGGGGTAGAAGTAAAAGAAACCATTGATGAAGTTGTTGCCTGGCACTGGGAAGAAAGGCAGTTCATCACGTTCAAAAATGCCGACTGTAAATTTGGTTATCGTGACAGTATTTTTAAGCACGAACTGAAAGACAAGGTGCTGATCACTTCTGTGATTTTCCGCCTCGACAAGATCCATTGCATTAATACCAGCTACGGAGCCATACAGCAACAACTGGAACTTATGGGCGTTTCCGAACCAAATATCAAATCTGTTTCCGATGCAGTGATTGCCATACGCAGCAGCAAACTTCCCGATCCTAAACAGATAGGAAACGCAGGGAGTTTTTTCAAGAACCCAACAATACACAATGATCATTTCAAAAAGTTACAGGAACACTATCCGTCTATTCCTTCATATCCTGTAAACAACAAACTGGTAAAGATTCCGGCGGGATGGCTAATAGAACAATGCGGATGGAAAGGTTATAAAGAAGGCGCTGCAGGTGTACATGAGAAACAGGCACTGGTGCTGGTCAACTATGGCAATGCGCAAGGGACAGACATCTGGAATCTTTCCGAAAAAGTGCTGCAGTCGGTGAAGGAAAAATTTGGAGTAGAACTGGAGCGTGAAGTAAATGTGTGGTAACTACCCTTACAACGAATACTACATCTTATCAAATGACAGTTATGCAGCTAAGTTCCTGGCAAAAAACAGAAAAACTTCTGATCTTTTTTTTCCTGGTAGTGCTTATCGTTCTTTCTCTGGTCTTTTACAAAGAGCGTATCATTTTTACGGATACGGTAGATATGTTAAGGAGTATGCTTAGAGAAGGAAGCTGGATTGTTACTACCAACCGTTACACCAGCGTTTTCGGACAGTTCCTTCCGCTGGCGGCTTTCAAACTTGGCTTGCCGTTGACACAGATCGTTATTGCTTATTCACTCAATCTGATCCTGATACCGGTAGTCTTTTGTCTTGTAAGCATGTATTGGTTTAAGGAAACGAAAACAGCCTGGAGCATATTGCTTTTCTATACGATCATGAATGCCCGGCTCTTCTATTTCCCTGTAAGTGAATTTCAAATAGGGCTTTGTTTCCTTCTGTTCTATATCGGACTGTATCAACACTACCTTCAGAAAAAAATAAACAGTTATGTGTTTTGGACATTAAGTGCATTATTCATTCCCACAGTTGTTTTTAGTCACCCCTTATCGGTACTCGTACTTTCCGGATGGATCGCTTTACAATTCTTCATAAATAAAAAACCCTGGAAGACAACAATAGGAATGGCTGCCCTTGCAATTGCAGCGGCTGTATTCAAAAATGTTTTCTACAATATCCCTTACGAGGCAGATAAGAAACAAGGATTAGAACGGTTTAAAGAATTTTCCCTTGACTATTTCAATTCGGGTCTTGCCACTCAATTCTATAAAGCAATTTGCGATGATTATTTTTTGATGCCAATATTGGCAATAGCGGCAATAGCGGCATTTATTTATACCAGAAAATATATTGCAGCCGCTCTTTTCGCAACAGCCCTTGTTGCCTTTTGGGTTTTGATAACGATCAGCTTTATGGAGGAACCGTATTACTACTATACGGAACACATGTATCAACCCATTATCTTCTTTACGGCTTTAGCGGCAGGCAGATACCTGTCAAACGTGCTTGCTCAACGTCTTGTTGTGGTGTCCTTATCTATTATTCTTATTATCTCCATCAATAAGATTTTTATTGAAAAAGAGTATTGGCAGCGTCGTCTGCGATGGTATGAAGCTGCATTTGAATTGATGGACAAAAAAGGAATAAAGAAAGCAATAATAGGAGTAGGAGATATTGATTTCTTTAGAGATGCTATGTGGATTACCGTTTTTGAATCGGCAATATTAAGCGCCTTAGAAGGTTCGGATCATGCAAAATCCATTACCATTGTGTGGAACGAAGAAGCTGCACGATCTGTTATGAATGAGAAAGAAAACCTTATCGGTGTCGGGCTGAACCTGCTTCCTATAAGTGAATTGCCTGTCAAATACTTTCATATTGGAAACGACAGCTACACCATGTTGTCGGATATTTACACAACCGAAGAGTTAAGAAAGCTGGCTTATTGCAATGAAAAGGATTAAGCTGCAACTTCGTTTTCCAGCACCGGCAACTTCACATAGAACGTCGTGCCTTCGCTGGCGCTGGTTTCAAACCAGATTTTCCCTTTCCAGAATTCGATGATGCGCTTGGTCATGGCGAGCCCTAAACCTGTACCGGAACCTTTGGTAGTAAAATAAGGACTGAACATTTTATCGATCACTTCCTGAGCAATACCACTACCATTATCTTCCACTTCAATCAACGCATTTCCTTCCTCCTCCCTGAGCCGCACGGTTATTCTTCCATCGCGGTCGTCAGGAATAGCTTCCACTGCGTTCTGAATAAGATTGGTGATGACGCGCAACAGCTGACTTCTGTCGGCATACACTTTCAACGGCTTTTCAAATGCTTCAAAGCTTACGTCGATCCGCGAACTGTTGACATAAATTTCTGCCGCTTTAAAAAGCAATTCATTAAGTTCAATTTCCTCCGGCTGCGCTTCGGGCATTTTTGCAAAATCAGAGAATGCTGAGGCAATATGCGATAAGTTGTCTATCTGCTCGATAAGCGAAGCTGAAACATTTTCTGTTAGCTGTTGAATATTCGGATGATTGTTTCGCAAAGCTTGTTGCAGATACTGAATGTTCAGCTTCATGGGCGTCAGCGGATTTTTGATCTCATGTGCTACCTGTCGTGCCATTTCACGCCAGGCGCTTTCGCGCTCGCTTTGCGCCAGCAACGATGTGCTTTCTTCCACTTTCTCCACCATGTTGTTATAAGCACGGACCAGCAATCCTATTTCATCGTCGTGCTCCCATACCAGCGGTTCGTTCTGTTGGAGATTAAACTTTTCGAAACGATCAATAATCATTTGCAATCCACGCGTGAGCCAGTTAGTAATGATTAATGCGAAAAAGCTGGAAATAAGGAAGACAAGCGCATAAAAATTGATTAGTGCAACCAGAATGTTTGATATCTGATAATTGAGTTCCTTTTGAGAAGAAAAATAAGGCACGTTGATATAACCGATTGCGTCACCACGTTCGTTGCGCAGCGGGACATAGCCTGACAAATACCTAAGCTTTCCGATCTGCTCATCTTCTATCAATAATACTCTGTTTTGCGAGGAAAGCTGGTAATAAGGGTCTGGCATCATCAGTCGCGCCAGTATCAGCTTATTGTATATCTCATCCTGAGAAGTGGTGGTAAGTGCGCCGAGTGCATTGTAGATGTTGATGTCTATGCTATGGCTGTTTGCCAGTTCGTGAATATAACGTCTGAACCAGGGCTCATCGGCTACAGAACTGAAGGCAAAGGCATCGGTATTGGCGTTTCTTTTTTCAAGTTCCTGTTGTATGGATCTTTCTATGCGTTTTATAGCCGCACGCAATTTGTTCTTGTTCGATTCATTATACCGGTCTACGAACACCCAGATAGTAACCACTCCGATGATGAGAAAGGAAATAAACACAATGCCGAGCATGGCAAGATGTATCCGCTTTCTTATAGTAGGACGAAAAAGTCTTTCGTTGCTATCCTTCCTTAGAATGTAGTAAAAGTATAAACGGAAAGCTGCAGCTACCGCTCCGAATATCATTAGTGCGCCGAGAATATATGAAAACAACGCAAGGTAGCTCGTCAGCGAAGCCTTGGAAATCACAATCGACACTGTCTTCTCCGGGTCGACTTTGTACTGCACTACATCGTATCCATCGGCTTCTATTGTGCGCATGGAACCTTCGTCCAGAGTGTCTCTTCGTCTGTAGAGTGGAAAAGGATGATCGCTCACCTGAGTAATTAGTTCACGACCGGAGTAGATTGCATAAATGTAATTGTTGTCATTTTGTATTTGTCGTAGTCGTGCCGACTGAAGAAGCTCAGGATATACGGTGGCATTGGCAGCTTTTTTCAGTGTCATATCGATGAACACATAGCCATATAGTTGCAAGCTGTCTCGCACCGGTATCGCAGCGAGGTAGTAGTGAGCATCACGGGCATTCTCCCGGAAATAAAGGCATTTACCGGCAGGCAGCGCATTGTCCGTTATCCGAAAAAAATATCCGACATCCATCGTGTCTGTATTAAACAATGGTCTTCCATCTTTATCAAAGATGTAAAACAGCATTTCATACCTGTTGAAACTTCTCAGGTATGTGGTAACCAGATTCTCCTCCACAATAGTGCGTGCTTCCTGTGAGGGCATCAGCGTAAACGCACGCAGGTTGATGTTGTTGCTGATACTATCTGCCATATCGGCAAAAAGAAATTCCATTACATCATCTCGCTGGCGCACAATGTTCTCAGCAAACAACTTTCTTTTATAACCTTCCTTTACTTCATTGAAACGCTGAATCGCAATGGTGGCGCTCAAAGCAATGAAGAACGACCAGAAGATCATCTCCGAACCAAAAAGTCCTTTGTCTTTGATAAATCTGCGGAGGTCCAAAAAGATGAGAAAGAGGATCGCCCACCCGATTGCATAATGTGGTGGCACACCCTCTTGCGTCGGCAACTTCAATGCCAATAAACCTACTACTGCTACGGACAGATATTTTATCCGGAATGCGCAAAGCTTATTGTACCTGCTATTTACCCAAAATATGAATGCGGCTGCATTTCCGGCTATAAGTGCAATCGTCAAAAGTCCTACAACCGTATAAAAGTTGCTTGCATAAAAACTGCTGACATCAAAAGATATCTTGGAATCTATCACCAGGCTCCGAAGCATGTAAAGCGGAATCAGGGTACACACTATCAGCATCACCGGATAAACCAGATACAGTACACGCGAAATAGGTCCTCCTGTCCGTTGCGTTTCTTCGTTGTAAAAGCTGAGCAGAAATATCATAATCCAGAGCACGCCCAGCATATCCAGCAGCATGATACCCAGCGAAGGGAAAAAGCTACTTGCTGAATACAGTTGAGTGGAAAAGATCGGGAGCTCCTGAAGATGAAAGGGAACGCCGAAAATATAGATAGCACTCAAAGAAAGTCCCACAAAAGCGATGATCACCAACAAACCCAGTGCTTTGGAGCGATTGTTCGCCAACCAGATCGCGATCAGATGCAGAAAAGTGATGGTAAAAAGTAAGGCTGCTAGTAAGGCCGCGATCATGAAAACATCCGAAATCCACTTTGGCGCATCACCGGCTTTGAATTCCAGGTAGAAAAGCGGATGACCATCTTTTGCTTTTACCGCATGACTATTTGCAGAGGGTATTTCTCCAATCTGGGTAGAGGAAGGAATGTATTCGGCGGCTGCAAACGAAGACCGTAGATATTCATTTTGCAGCGGGTAACTGAAAGTGATCGGATACAAAACTACCAAGGTCTGAAACGACTCCATATTGGACAGCCGAATGCATCGTTTCAGATAAAAACCGTTGTTACGAAACAGCGTATAATCATCTTTAGACAAAGCACTCTGATCGCAGACACCTACCACTTCATTGCTGTTCCAAAAAATGAGAATGTTACCTTCTACTGAATCCTGTTCAAAAGCGTAAATGTAAAACGGAGCTTCCGCCAGATCATTTACTTCCTCTACTGAAAGCGTTCCGGAGAACATCCGTTCTATAAGCCCCGGAATGCCAAGCGTTGCATTTAATGCTTCTTCACGCTCTTGCAAATCCTCACTGACAACTTCAGCCATAGCCGCAGGACGAGCCATTTGCAGATGCTGATAGTGCCTCAGTCCTGTAAAAGCCCAGCATAAAATCGCCAGGATCAGCCAACCCCAATATGGAAAGCGTCCAAACACTATTAAGATTCAGATTGTTTAGCCTGATTCCACAAAGCATCCATCTCTTCAAGCGTCATCTCATGTAGGTTTTTTCCTGAAGTACTTGCCCTTGTTTCAATCTGCTGAAACCGGCGAATGAACTTTTTGTTGGTGCGCTCCAGTGCATTTTCAGGATCCACTTTTATGAACCGGGCATAGTTTACCAATGCAAACAAAACGTCGCCAAACTCATCTTCAATTTTATCCTGATCTCCTTCTTCCACAGCATGATATAGTTCATGTATTTCTTCTTCCACCTTATCCTTTACCTGACCAACATGATCCCATTCAAAGCCTATCTGCTTCGTTTTCTCCTGAAGGCGTAATGCTTTTACAATCGCAGGCAACGAGGAAGGTACGCCACTCAAGATAGATTTCTTTCCTTCTTTCAGCTTCAGCTTTTCCCAGTTTTGTTTTACCTGTGTTTCATCCTCAGCAATCACGTTGGAATAGATATGCGGATGGCGTGCAACAAGTTTGTTGCAAACCGCTTCCACTACATCATCGAAAGTAAACTGCCCCTGCTCCGAACCTATGCGACTGTAAAACACAATATGCAACAATACATCTCCGAGTTCCTCTTTTAGCGACTGCCAGTTTTCCTCAGTAATGGCTTCTGCCAGTTCGTACACTTCCTCGATCGTTTGTTGCCTGAGCGTGCGTATGGTTTGCTTTTTATCCCAGGGACATTGCTCGCGCAACTCATTCATGATTCTTTTCAGACGCTCAATTGATTTTGAATACTCCATGCTTCTTTTTCGATAAAATGTTCTACAAAAAACAATCCGTATAACCGCATTCAATCTTCTTCCTGCCAGCGATAACTATCTATGCGAACGCCTGCCAGTTGCAATACCCTGTCAATAACCGTATCTACTGCATCCTCAATGGTCTTCGGTCTGCTGTAAAAAGATGGTGTGGCAGGACAAATAATACCCCCGGCTTCGGTGATCGTCGCCATATTTCTCAGATGAATGAGATGATAAGGTGTTTCGCGAACTACACAGATCAAGTTGCGTCTTTCCTTCAGCATCACATCTGCAGCTCGTGTAATCAGGTCATTGCTCACACCGGAAGCAATTCTGCCGATCACACCCATACTACAGGGACAGACAATCAACGCCGCATATGAAGAACTCCCGGAAGCAAAGGGTGCCATGAAGTCGTCTTTCGCATAGGTTTTGAAGGAAAAATGCTCATAACTTTTATCACCGAGCTCATGTTCCCAAACAGTAAGCGCATTGCTGCTCCATACCAACGCCACTTCCTTCACCTGAGCAGAATGCTGCTGAAGTTTTTGCAATAACTGCCGGGCATAGATAGCGCCGCTGGCACCCGTCACGGCTACTGCAATTTTCATCCTGCCAACCGTATCATCTGAAGGCTTTTCCATTCTGTCGTTGCGCATGTTGTGGGCTTTTATTATTACTTGCTTAACAAAGCTAAAGGGAATTAATTGTAATTTCGTTTGGTTCGGAATTCAGCTACAAACGTAGTTTGCAACTGAACCGTCTTTCTTTTAAAAAAAGCGCCCCAATGAAGAGAATTTTGCTTTTGAGCGTTATGCTTCTTGCCCTGTTTGCTGAGACTTCCGGGGGTGAAAAAAATAAACGAAATGCTCCCACCGACGACAGCACTGAAATACACTGGATGACGCTGGACGAGGTGCAGGTAGCCATGAAAAAACAACCCAAGAAGGTCTTTTTTGATGTATACACCGACTGGTGCGGATGGTGTAAGGTCATGGACAAAAAGACTTTCAGCAATAAGGAAGTAATACGTTACATGAACAAAAATTTCTACGCTGTAAAGTTCAATGCAGAAAGAAGAGATACGGTGGTATTCCTGGGAAAGATGTACGGATTTGAACCGACCCACGGAGCCAATCAACTGGCCGTAGAACTAATGGGCGGCAGAATGTCTTATCCCACCAGTGTAATACTAGAAGAACATTTTCTTAACCCGGCGGCGATCCCCGGCTATCTGGATGTAGTGATGATGGAAAAAGTACTGAAATATCTGGGCGAGAACATCTATAAGTCGAAACAGTTTCCTGAATACGAAAAAGAGTTTGTCGCTTCGTGGGCTACCGCCAACTAGCGTAGAAAAAAATTAAAGCAGGTAGTGATCCTGCTTTACAGTTTTTAGTCTGTCCTGACATCCCTGCGAATGGTAGTCCGATGTACATCAGTCCTGCCACCACCGCGCACCAGCGCCACCAGCAATAAGATAAACACCAGACCCCCTACGATCCACACCCATGGTTGTGCATACCAGTTGTCCATAGTGGTTGACGAAGTGGAAGTTGTCGTTTTGCTCACGGTTACACTGGCTGCACCGTCGCCTGCATTTCCACCGCCGCCGCCATCCTGGGCAAAAGCCACTGCTGTGTTGAACAACAGGAAGAAAGCCAGCAGCATCTGATACTTAAGCGATTCAATCTGCTTTTTCATAGTCTAAGGTTTGTACCTAGCTTTTTAAAAACTGTGCCATTTGGGGACTTTTAAAAGGAGAATCAGCAGTAAATCTTAACAATTAAGCTCCAAAACAACGACTTCGGTCAGCTTCCTTCATATTCAAAATACCTACCTTTGCGCTGCGTTTATAAAAGCGCTTTTTCTGATTCTTTAGTTTATAGATTTATGTCTGTTCCTACACAGGTTGTTGAGGATGTAGTAATAAAATTCGCGGGAGACAGTGGAGATGGTATGCAGCTTACAGGCTCCCAGTTTACCAACAACACGGCGCTTATCGGCAATGATCTTTCCACCTTTCCGGATTTCCCTGCCGAAATACGTGCACCACAAGGCACAGTTCCCGGGGTTAGCGGTTATCAGTTGCATTTTTCCAGCAGGAAGATTTTTACACCCGGCGATGTTTGCGATGTGCTGGTTGTCATGAACGCTGCGGCGCTCAAAGTGAATCTGCGTGCATTAAAACCGGGAGGTATCATTATAGCGAACACCGATGGTTTTGATTCAAAAAATCTTCGACTTGCCAACTATCCGGAAGGAGTGAACCCGTTGGAAGATGGTTCGCTTCAGGGTTATGAGTTGCATAAGATGGATATCACCAAGCTCACCCGCGAAGCGTTGAAAGACATTCAACTGGGCACGAAGGAGAAAGACCGCGCAAAGAACATGTTTGTGCTGGGCTTCTTGTACTGGCTGTACAACCGCGATATGAACAACACAGTGGCGTTTCTGGAAGAAAAATTCGGCAAACGTCCTGAGATTTTTGAGAGCAATATCCGTGCACTGCAGGCTGGTTATAACTATGGCGATACTGTAGAGGCGTTTACTACCCGATACATTGTAGAAAAAGCGAAGTTGCCTGCCGGAACTTACCGAGGTATTACAGGAAATACCGCCCTGGCCTACGGACTGATCGCCGCTTCGGAAAAATCGGGCTTGCCTATGTTTCTGGGCACTTACCCGATTACGCCAGCTTCTGATATTCTTCATGAACTGTCGCGCCATAAGAATTTCGGTATACGCACTTTCCAGGCAGAAGATGAAATTGCAGGTATTACGTCTGCTATTGGTGCAGCCTATGGTGGCAGTCTCGGAGTAACCACTACTTCGGGTCCGGGTATGGCACTCAAGACCGAGGCTATGGGGCTTGCTGTGATGCTGGAAATTCCACTGTTGATCGTGAATATTCAGCGTGGCGGACCTTCAACCGGCCTTCCAACTAAAACAGAACAGAGCGATCTGTTGCAGGCTTATTATGGTCGCAATGGTGAATGTCCGATGCCGGTAATTGCTGCCAGCACACCCAGCGATTGTTTTGATGCAGTGTATGAAGCAGCCCGCATTGCTCTGCAGCACATGACCCCGGTTATCTTCCTGAGTGATGGTTATATTGCCAATGGCGCAGAGCCCTGGCGTTTCCCCAAAAGTGCAGATCTGCAGCCGATAGAGGTTAAGTTCAAACACGAACTGAATGCCGACGAAGCGAAATTTCTTCCTTATCTGCGCGATGAGAAGTTAGTTCGCCCATGGGCAGTGCCGGGTACTCCGGGACTGGAACACCGGATTGGTGGTTTGGAAAAGGAAGATGTAACCGGAAATGTTTCTTACGACCCTGACAATCACCAGCACATGGTGAAAACCAGGGAGGAAAAAGTGAACCGCATTGCAGATTATATTCCTTTGCAGACACTCGACAGCGGACCGGAAAGCGGTGATGTACTCGTGCTTGGTTGGGGCTCTACTTATGGTGCTATAAAGAGTGCCGTTGCGGAATTGCAGGCTCAGGGCAAAGCGGTAGCGCATGCACACCTGCGTCATCTGCGTCCTTTCCCGCGCAATCTGGGAGAACTGTTGCAGAATTATAAGAAGGTACTGATTCCTGAAATTAACAATGGACAACTCATCAAGATCATCCGCGACCAGTATCTTATTGACGCAAAAGGTTTCAATAAGATCAAGGGAACACCTATAACAAGGTCGGAACTGGTAGCTGCTATAATGGAATTGCTGTAAACACTTACCTATCCAATGATGATTAGATACAAGCTTATTACATAAACGAAGAGCCCTTTAAGAAAACAATCTTAAAGGGCTCTTCGTTTATGTTAGACTGTCTAAAACATCTTTTCTAAACACCCACCATCAGCGGCATCAGCAACATTAGCACATCTTCGTTTTCTGTCTTTTCAGTTGGACGGAAAATGCCGGCGCGGGTAGGTGTGCTCAGGTCTATCTGAAGGTCAGCGCCATCAATGTTATTTACCATCTCGATCATCAGCTTAGCGTTGAAAGCGATCTTCATATCCTCGCCTGTATACTGGCAGCTTAGTGTTTCCTTTCCTTCATAAGAAAAATCAATATCCTGAGCGCTCAACTGCAAAGAGTTTCCGTTGATATCAAGCACTACCTGATTGGTAGTTTTATTGGCAAAGATGCTCACACGACGCAATGCACTTACAAAGTCGGTTCTGCTTACGGTAAGCTTGTATGGATTGTCTGCAGGTATCACTGCTTTATAGTCAGGAAAGCGCGCATCTATCAGACGGCAACTCATGCTTAGATTGCTGCTGCTGACAAACAAATGACTGGCATTGTAAGAAAGCTGTAGTTGTGTATCATCAGCAGGCAGAGTAGCACGTAATTGTTGCAACGGCTTTTTAGGTACCACAAAACCGTCTTTTGCAGGGCAGCTCACATCCGTCCGGCGAAACTGCACCAGACGATGTGCGTCAGTAGATACAAAGCAGATATTATCCTGATCGAGCTCAAAATACACTCCCGTCATTGCCGGGCGAAGGGTGTCGGTGCTCACGGCAAACAATGTTTTGTTGATGCTTTCAATGAGCGATATGGAGCTCATTGAAAATGAAGTTGTGTCGCCGGGAGCTGGTTCTTTCGGAAAATCATCGGCTTTTTCACCGCCGATTTTATACTTACCTACCGAAGAACTCATTTCTATGCTCAGATCCTGTTCGCTGATATTGAAAGTAATCGGCTGTTCAGGAAGGTTCTTAAGATAATCGAGCAGAATCTTAGACGGGATACATATACGGCCTTCACCCTGCGCTTCCGATACATCAAGTTGTACGCGCATCATCGTTTCCAGATCGGTAGCCGTAAGTGTCAGGGTGTTGCCTTTTAATTCAAACAAAAAATCTTCAAGCACCGACAATACCGTATTGGTGCTGATGACTCCGCTGATCTGTTGTAAGTTTTTTAGCAATGCTGTGGAAGTAACGATAAAGCGCATTGTGGCAATTGGTTTGCCGACAAAGATAGTCGTTTCGCTATATCAACCATATCCGTGTGGATATTTCCGAAAACCTGTGAACAATCCGAAAACGCTCAGATTTTCGCACGCCGGACGGGTTGCTGTGTCTTTTGTATTTTTACCCGCTAAACAAAGGCTGCGGATCTATTAAGGCATGAATTGGCTGTATAAGTTATTTGGAAAAAGACCCCCTGAAAAGGAGCAATCCAGTTCCGCAGAAAGGAGTAACGGAAGTCCGCAGCCGGACGCTCCGCAAAGTCTCCCGGTTTTCGACGGGCTGCACGGCATTCGCTTTGGCAGATACAGCGACAACAACAAATCGCAGAAGAAAACCCAAAGTTGGTATGTTGCAGAAGACCTGTTTAAGGAGAAAAGATATACCGAATCTTTTGCCGCTTTTTTCGACTATCTCCGCGACGAAGCAGAAGACAATGTGCATGTGCAGCAGGATGGCAACCGATTTTCCTTTACCATTTTTCAGGGATCGAAGAAAATACATGGCGAAATCAACAACGAACTGATCACCGCCCGTACGCCGCTGGCCGTTATGGAACAGCCTAGCACAGCAGTGATGCGTCGGTTGCTGGAAATGAATTATACGCTGTACTACAGCCACAGCGGCATGGACGACCAGAATGCGCTGCACATGGTGTTCATTTCTGATATACCTTCCTGCAATCCCAGCAAATTGTATTATGGTTTGCGTGAGCTTGCGACTAAAGCCGACCGGCAGGACGATCTGCTGCTCACCGACTTTTCTTCACTTAAACCCACCGACAACGAACATCTGAAGTATCTGCCTGAAAGAGAGGTGCATGTGAAATACCGGTATTTCAGAAAATGGATCGAAGAAACGCTTACACGAGTATCCGAACTTAATCAGGACAGCTTCTCCGGCGCCATTGCCTATCAGTTGCTGACGCTGATATATCGTATTGACTTCCTCTTGCAACCAGAGGCGAAATTGTTATCGGAACTGGAGAAAATCAATGGTCTTTACTGGGATAGAAAGGATGAAATAGCGCTGGTGGAAAGAAACCAGATGATGAAAGATGCCATCCGCAAACTGCTCGATTTTTCAAGAGAGGATTTTGGCAAAAGTTTGTACCGTACCAAATACACTTTTTCGATCGCTACTCCGCCGAAAGCCGACAAAGTGCGCGACCATATCGTCAGCGCCAATAAAGATTCTGCATGGTATATAGAAAACAGATATCCGGATCTGGCACTCACGATCAACGAATATGGCATGCTCTACAATCAGTTTATCTACAGTATGCCTAAGCTGCAAACCGACCTGATTACCATTTTCATGGCGGTGAGACACCAAGATTTCTTTGCCGATCTGGGCATGAAGGAACAACTGTACAACCCTGAAAATAAAAAGTTGAACGAAGGGCTTATCAAACAAGCTATAGAACAGGCAGTGTCGCGCTACAAGGATAAGTTCAGGAATCTGAAGTGGGATCATAACAGTATTTCCTATTCGGGTTTATATGAATTCGGGGTAGACTTCAGCGAATATATGGCGAGCCTGAACCTTGAAACAAAAAGAGATTGATGAGCGTACACGATATCATAGAACGTTACCAGAGCACTGTAGTGCAGATAGCCACCAAGTCTGGCACGGGAACCGGTTTCTACCTGGTCGACTACGACCTGATCGTGACGAACAATCATGTGGTGAAGGATAACCGCAAGGTGACGGTGAAGGGAAGAACCTTCGACAAAAGGCTTTCACAGGTTTTGTTCACCGATGAAAAATTTGACCTCGCCTTTTTGGAACCACCGGTCAACATGCAGGGATTGCCTGAGTTGAAACTTGGCGATTACGATAAACTGAAAGACGGCGATACCGTTATTGCGATCGGACATCCTTACGGACTGAACTACACCGCTACACAGGGCGTGATCTCAAGAGTAGACCGTGTACAGCAGGGACTTAAGTATATTCAGATAGATGCCGCTATCAACCCGGGAAACAGCGGTGGTCCGCTGATAGATACCAAAGGAGATGTAGTGGGCGTCAATACTTTTATCATCAAAGGAGGTGACAACCTTGGTTTTGCATTGCCTGTAAGCTATCTGAAAGAGGCTTTGGATGAATACAAACCGATTCGCGGAGAGGTTGCCATCCGCTGCCCAAACTGTAGCACGCTGGTGACCGAACAGACACTGGAGCAAGCGAAGTACTGTCCCAATTGCGGAACAGAAATAGACTTTCCTCTAAAAGATGAAATAGAAGAAGAGCCTATCTCCGGTATTGCCAAAACCATCGAAGATATTCTTGATAAACTTGGTTACAATCACGAACTGGCACGTACCGGACCGAACAAATGGGAAGTAGAAGAAGGATCAGCAAAAATCCGGATCACTTATAATCCGGAAAATTTTTTCATTATCAGCGATGCCTTTCTCTGCCAATTACCACGTCAGGGTATCAAAGAATTGTACACTTATCTGTTGCGCGAGAATTACAAATTGAAAGGCATGTTCTTTTCTCTACACGAAGGAAATGTCGTCTTAAGCAGTCTCATCTACGACCTCGATATCAATCTCGACAGCGGACAGGCAATGTTCCGTGATCTGTTTCAAAAGGCAGATCATTACGATAGTATCCTTATCGGACAGTTTAACTGCATCCCAATCCTGGAAGAACGTTAGATGAAAAGTCCGATGTACCTGTTCACCGTCGTACATCGGACTTTATCATATCAATTAGATGGTTGAGTAACGGTGGTTACCACTACATTTTTTTGTTCAAGACCCGGAGGATGAATTCTTGTAAGTGCAAACTGCGTACCGATAACAGAAAGCAAAAGAATAGTCGATACCAGCGTGTTCATTCTGGTTTCTTCTTTTCTGATACCGGTGAAGAAATACAACGGCAGAAAAACAAAGAAGGAAAACAAGAGCGTACATACCCACATGATATTGGCCCCCGGCCAGTGCATGATCTTAAATAACATGGAAAGGAAGTAAGCACTGCCTGCTATGGTGCCTAGTGCGAAAATTGCTTTATCGCGTGCAGCAGAAACTTCCCGTAGTTTGAAAATCAATAACAGCGGAAGGAAGATCAAACTTACCTGGACAATACCCAAAACAAGCAGTATGGCGGCACCCGGCCAATGCATGATCTTAAACACAGCAGCTACCATCAATGTAACCGCAGTGAGCAGACCACTTACGATCATTACTTTTCTCATTGCATAATAGTTTTTGAAGGTTAACAATAAGGCTCTTTCTTCTTCTATCTCTCGAAGCTCGCGGCGGTAAAACCGTCGGATAACTGTATGATAGAATTGTTCAAAGTCGCCATTTTCTTCGAGCTCCTGCTCTACGATACAACAGACATGATCCAGCAAATCCTGTTGCAGACTTTCTGTTTCAACGCCACGCGCGCGAATGTCGTTGAGGATAAAATCTATTTGTTCGTCACTTAGCAGGTACATCAGGCATGACCGGTTTTCAGATCCAATAAAAAACTCAGTGTATTGATGAAGTCAGTCAGTTCGCTGATCCGTTCCTGAGATTTCCGCACCCCGGAAGGACTCAGGCTATAATATTTCCTCATTCTCTTACCCTGATACTCAACTTCAGTCCTAAGCAATCCTTCGGCTTCCAAAGCATGAAGCGTGGGATACAAAGCCCCTTCCGTAAGCTGTATCTTCTCGGAGGTTAGTTCCCTTACCTTTTGCGTGATCTCATAACCATACATTTTCTTATTGTCCTTAAGCAATTTGAGTACAATTGTTTTTAAAGTCCCTTTGATCAGTTCCGACGAAAAACTCATACTAAATTTTTTACCTAAGACGAATATACATAAGATTCTTATGCTAACAAATTTTTTCTTGCGCTTAGAAAAAAATTATTGGTGGAAGGGCTTTCTTTGTAGTCATTAAACAGCAATTATGAGCTTACAGGACAAACTCAAAAATTTTCTGGCAGGAAAATCTGCCGATGCTTTGGAAGAAGGAAAAAAGTTTCTTGAAGAAAACGGACGTCGGGAAGCGGTAACAACTACTGCCACAGGATTGCAGTACGAGGTATTGCAGGAAGGAAACGGTCCGCAACCTTCCGGACCTTCCAGCCGTGTAACGGTTCATTATGAAGGAAAGCTTATCAACGGGCGGGTATTCGATAGCTCATACAAAAGAAATCAACCTGCCAGTTTTGGGCTCAATCAGGTGATCACCGGATGGACAGAAGGAGTGCAGTTGATGAAGCAAGGTTCAAAATACCGCTTCTTTATTCCTTCTCAACTCGCTTATGGATCAAGAGGCGCAGGTTCCATTCCTCCCAACAGCACTTTGATCTTTGATGTAGAGTTGTTGCAGACTAACTGATACGACACTCCCGCAACGTTCGCTACTAAACATTTCATTCTTGCAAGTCTGCGAACATTGCGGGAGTTCTTTTTTATAACAAACCTTTTACCACTTCTATAACCTGTTTCAGGTTTTCAACGTTTTGTCCGCCGGCAGTAGCCAGTGTTTTTTGCCCGCCACCACCACCTTTGATCAGCGGAGCGATATGTTCTTTAATGATCTTGTTGGCGTCCAGCCCTTTGGCAGCATTCACCTTTTCATCCACGCCCACCGCTACAAATGGCTTTCCACCGATGTTTGCGCATAACACCACTACGTGATCATTTACATGATGCTTTATATCGGCGCACAACTTTTTAAGCGCATCGGGCGTACTTACTTCGACTATATCTGCGATAAAAGCAACATCTCCTATCACTTCGTCTTTGGCTAAAACTTCATTTCTGATCGCCACTAACTGACGAGCTTCCAACATTTCTACATGCTTTTCAAGCTGGGCCTTTTCTTCCTGCAATTTTTCAATTGCCTTTACAGGATCTTTCGGATTCTTCAGTATCTCCTTTATCTCACGCAGCGACTGTAAGTGTGCGTTCAAATATTCTTCAGCCGCTTTTCCGCTTACTGCCTCTATACGACGTACACCGGCTGCCACTGCAGTTTCCTGTTTGATCTTGAACAAACCAAGTTGACCGGTTGAACCGACGTGCGTACCACCACACAATTCAATAGAATACTTCGGATCAATGATCACCACGCGCACACGATCGCCATATTTCTCACCGAACAATGCCATAGCACCCATTTCAACGGCTTCATCCTTCGCCATCTCACGAATCACCACTTCAACATTCTCACGTATCTTCTCGTTTACCAGCGTTTCGATGCTGGCAAGTTCTTCGTCGGTCACTTTTGCGAAATGCGAGAAGTCGAAACGAAGATGTTCTTCATTTACCAATGAACCTTTTTGCGCGACATGCGTACCCAGCACTGTGCGCAAAGCAGCGTGCAACAGGTGGGTAGCACTGTGATGCACTGTGGTCAGCGCGCGACGGGAAACATCAACCTTTGCCAGTACCGGCGCCGAAGGATCGGAAGGCAACACTTCCGCAAAATGAATGATCAGGTCGTTTTCCTTTTTGGTATCGGTGATCTGAATACTTTCTGTCGGAAATATAAGTTCGCCGGTGTCCCCTACCTGTCCGCCGCTTTCCGCGTAAAAAGGTGTGACATCAAGCACTATTTGAAAACATTCCTTTCCTTTCGTTTTTACGCGACGATATTTCAAAACAGAAGCCTGCGCTTCCAAACTGTCGTAGCCTACAAAACGATTTGTTCCTTCTGCCAATACTACCCAATCATCGGTATCAAGAGCGGTAGCAGCACGAGAACGGTCTTTCTGCTGTTTCATCTCCGCTTCAAATGCAGCTTCATCTACCTGAAGATTATGTTCACTTCCTATAAGACGAGTAAGGTCAATGGGGAAACCATACGTGTCGTACAGTTCGAAAGCAGCTTTACCGTTAATGATAGATACGTTCGCAGTTTTCGTTTCGTTTACGATCTCATCAATCTTCCGCAATCCTTTCTCTAACGTTCTTAAAAATGCATCTTCTTCTTCTTTCACCACCTTACAAACCAGATCAATCTGTTTTTGCAATTCGGGGAACACATGCTCAAACTGACTTGCAAGTTCGGGCATGAGTTGATGCAGCAATGGTTGCTTATAGTCGAGATAAGAATAGTAATAACGTACGGCGCGGCGAAGGATGCGGCGAATCACATAGCCTGCACCTGTGTTGGAAGGCAGTTGTCCATCTGCAATGGTAAAACCAATAGCGCGAATATGATCTGCCAGTACACGAAAGGCGATATCCTGTCTGCTGTCGGTGAAACCGTATTTCTTGCCGGTGATTTTTTCAATCGCTTCAATCGTTCCGGTAAACAGATCTGTATCGTAGTTGCTTTGCTTCTCCTGAAGCACCCGCACCAGCCTTTCCAACCCCATGCCTGTGTCCACATGCATGGCTGGTAAGGGTTGCAGACTTCCATCCTTCAGGCGGTTGAACTGCATGAATACATTGTTCCAGATCTCAATCACCTGCGGATGGTCTGCGTTGACAAGTGCTTTTCCATCTATTTTTTTACGCTCTTCTTCACTGCGGCAATCAACATGTACTTCCGAGCAGGGGCCGCAAGGGCCGGTATCGCCCATTTCCCAGAAATTATCTTTTTTACTTCCAAGCAGAATCCTGTCCTCCTCCACCCATTCCTTCCAGAAGTTATAAGCCTCTTCGTCTTTGGGCAGATTTTCCTTTTTGTCGCCACCAAATATTGTTACATACAACCGGTCTTTGGGAATCTTGTACACCTCCGTAAGCAGCTCCCAGCTCCAGGCAATAGCCTCCTCTTTAAAATAATCACCAAAGCTCCAGTTGCCCAACATCTCGAACATGGTATGGTGGTAGGTATCCACGCCCACTTCTTCCAGGTCGTTATGCTTTCCGCTTACGCGCAAACATTTTTGGGTGTCGGCTACACGTGTATGCACTGCAGGTTTGTTGCCGAGGAAATAATCTTTGAACTGGTTCATTCCCGCATTGGTGAACAGCAACGTGGGGTCATTTTTCACAACTATGGGAGCGGAAGGAACTATATGATGTCCCTTACTTTTAAAAAAGTCGAGGAACTGTTGACGGATCTCGTTTGCAGTAAGCATGTATCTTGAAAAATATGAGGTGCAAAGATAATTAGTGCGGCTGATGAAACGCTTAATGCAATATTGGTCTTGTGACTACTATTTCTTTCGTATGAGCGCGGCGAAAGGGTTTCTCAGATATTCATAGCCAATCAGATCTACCTTAATGCTTCCTACCAGAATGGGACTATTTACCCGCACAGGCACATGGTTGTCATCATCACTTACCCAAACAGTCATTTTCTCTCCTCCTTTGAAGATGGTTCCTTCTATCAGCAGCGGACGAATCTTTATGGTATTGAAGGTGCCATAGCGAGTAGTAATTTTTTCCTTGCCTAAATAGCGAATGTACAGATGATATACCTGATCGTCGAGGAACATCGAAAAGGGAATTTTCGCGCCGGGCTGATATTTGTTGTAGTCTATGTTTCTTGCATAATAAATGCTGGAAAGCACATCCTGCACACATTTCGGCACATGATACACGCCGTTGGTTGAAACTGCGCGGTTATTATTCTGATCGAAGGTGACGCTGTTGTATATCTTAAATCCGCCTTCATCTACGTTGCGTACAAACTTGAGCGGCAGCATTGTTTCCATATCCATGTAGGTTTCATAACGGTCACGGACCCTGTAAAACCAGTCGTAGGATTTATAAGTTTTACCATCGCCCACTACATGAAAAGCATTTCTTCCGTTGATTCGGGTTGCGTTGACCGTAAAAACAGCTTCACCGGCACCCACCCAAATGCGTCCCATGTTGTAATAAACCTTGAACACAAGCTTTTCACCCTGTTGAAATGAAATATTTTTGATTGCGCAAAAGTCTCCCTGTGCAACCGTTTGCAGATGCAGCAACATGCATAACATCACGAAGTAAATTTTCCATCCGTTCATAGCGACTCTTTTCATCGAAAAAACTTTACACGCCATAATAAAATACAGCCAACCAGGGCCGGCACCAGAAGGTTGATGCACCAGAGTCCGAAGGTGGCGGCAAGTATACCGACTGTATTCTGTGTAAGATGGTGAAACAAAAAAATACTCACATGACCCCGCACACCCAGTTCCGCAAAGGCAATGGAAGGTATCACGGACACCGACCAGAAGTAAAGCGCCGCCATGAAAAATCCTGAAATTGAGAGCAACGATATTTCCATCCACTGCAGCAAAAGCAGCAATTGCAATGAATAAACAGCGATACGCAGGACAGACATTCCCAATACAGCCGTCTGTTCCCGAAAGCTAAACCGTCTGATGAGTTGTCCATAAGTCCGAATGCGCCTAAACCATTTCACCTGTTCAAAATAGGCAATCCATTGTTCAAAGCGGAAGAACAACAACATCATCAAAAGCAAGGCGGCACAGCAAATTGCCAACACCAGCATTTGCCAATGCCCCGGGAAAAAACTATTGTAGTATATCAGTCCCGCGACACCATAAAGAAACAAAGCGATGAGCTGCGCAAAGGCGCCGAGGATGGAAACACTGATCAATCTGATGGTATTCTTTTGTTTCAGGTAAAGAATCCTTCCGGGGTACTCACCAATTCTGTTGGGAGTAATCAGCGATAAGGCGATGCCTGCAAAATAGCTCCTCCAGGCTTCGGAATTAGATAAAGGACGAGCGGTAGATGCTAATAATTTCCAGCGAAAAACTTCTATCGCCATATTCAGCGGCATCATCATTAGCGCGGCGATGAGAAAGACATTATCGCCGGTCGTCCGGCGCTGCCCGTCCAGGCTTTCAAGATACTTGTGAACCTGCAGCCAGATGCTATAAAAAAGGAGCAGTGATATGGCTATGCCGACCAGAGAGTTGAGCCATATTTTGGTACTTTTGTTCAAATCCAATTCTTTGCAAAACAACTGTCCCCGGATCATTCTCGGCATAGACCCTGGTACGCTCGTTATGGGTTACGGGCTTATCAGTGTTTACAAAAGTAGCATTTCACTTGTGGAAATGGGCGTGCTGCAACTTGCCCGGAAAGACGACCATGCAGAGCGTCTGGAGATGATTTACCGAAAGATGGAATCGCTGCTAAAAACGCACCAGCCTGTAGCGGTAGCGATTGAGGCACCGTTCTTTGGGAAAAATGTGCAGAGTATGCTCAAGCTGGGTCGGGCACAGGGAGTGGCTATCGCTGCTTCCATGATGCACGGACTCAGGGCAATAGAGTACGCGCCGCGAAAGGTAAAGCAGGCGATCACCGGAAGGGGAAATGCAACGAAAGACCAGGTATGGCAAATGCTTCAGCAAATGTTGCGCTTTGAGGAAGACCCAAGATTTATGGATGCTACCGATGCCGTTGCGGTAGCCTTGTGCCATCATTTTGAAATGCAGTCGCCGATTCCAGCCGAGAAAAAATCTGCACGGGTAACCACTGCAAGAAAGCGCACAAGTTGGGAGAGTTTTATTGCTAGTAACCCTGAGCGGGTACGATAAATCTATCTTCTGTTAATATTACTAAAGTTCCCGAATCACAATGAGAATATCATAAAGCGCGGGTTCGTCACCTCCGAAATAAGGTAACAGCTTATAGCCGCAGGAAATAGTATCTTGAGAAGCTCGAAGCATAGGGTCTGTTTTACCTTCAACGAGAACAGATAGTATCCTGGCACTACATCAATCTAGCAATCCACAGACTTATTTTGTGCTACAGTTCCGAGCTCGCGATACATCCGCTGGCCGCTTACATAGCAACAGGCATGTATACGCATTTACCGATACGAACAAAATAGCTGAGTAGTACCACTACTTTAAGCTATGTCTGCCCACTATTATAAGGTTCATTATCCCAAAGTATTTGCCTAGAATCAGGGAAGTAATTATCTTTCGGGATAACTGACTGTATTTCCCTCAATGGGAAAAGAGCGTATTTTTAACTCCGTTCATTCAGCCCGCAATTAAAACACGTTATGGCAGATAAAGCTAAAATTCTGTTGATAGAAGATGATCCTACATTAGGCTTTGTAGTAAAGGACAGTTTGCAGGACAATGGATACGATGTTATTCACTGCCCTGATGGAGAGACCGGATTTCAGCAGTTCATGAAGCATAACTTCGATATGATATTGCTTGATGTAATGCTTCCTAAAAAGGATGGCATGTCTGTCGCTACGCAAATCCGCAAAAAGAACGAAACAATTCCGATCCTCATGCTTACATCCAAAACAATGGATGATGACAAGATAGCAGGATTTCGCAGCGGCGCCGATGATTATATTACCAAGCCTTTCAACATGCAGGAACTGCTGTTGAGAATAGAAGTATTTTTGAAGCGAACCAAAAAGAAAGAAGACAATACACCTGCAGGCTTTAAAATCGGCGGACTTAACTTCAATTACGACGATCTTATTCTATACAATGAAACCGAAAAACATCAGCTTACTCAGAGAGAAGCGGATTTGTTCCGGTATCTGTGCCTGAATGCCAATAAAGTATTGAAACGCGATGATATCCTTCTAAACGTTTGGGGAAAGGAAGATTATTTCCTCGGAAGAAGTATGGATGTTTTCATCACCAAGATCCGCAAGTATATCAAAGGTCAGCCCGATGTAGAACTGCAAACCATTCACGGTATCGGGTTTAAATTTAACTGCGATCCCAAACCGCTATAATATTTTGGTTGAACAATAGAAGAAGAGCTGCCTGTTTTCGGGCAGCTCTTTGCACGTGGACTGTTTTGTTTTTTTGTTTTGCCGATCTTATTGGAAAGTAGGTATCATCATGGATTCAAAACGCGGACATTTGTTCTTGTCCTGAGCCCAGATGCCTTTGGTAAGAATACCACGTGAGAAGATGGAAATTTCCATGCCTCCGTTACCCTGGCTGGCAGTTTTCAAACCAGAGCTGTTTATATCGTACGATACGGTAAAGGAGTAATTTTTGTAATCAAGCTTTACCGTGGGTATCCATGCATCGTCTAATCTGTAAAATACGCCTCCATAAATGGTAAACATTGATTGCAGAGATGCATCTATACTGCGCCAACTTCCCATTATACCCCCGATAATTTCCTGATGAGTACCCTGACGGGAATAGTTGGCGTGAGCCGTTACCGCATACTGGTTGTTGATATGATGCTGCACGCCCAGGTTTCCATTCCATTTCATTTGTGTGCGCAAAAAAGCTTCCTGATCGCGGAAAGCAGATTTTGGTCTGTTGATATGATATGCCGCTACACCCAGATAGTAATTGGTGTTGTTGAATTCTCCCAACGAACTGTTGAAACTGATGCCCGCGCCCAAATCAAAATAACTGTTGCGGGTATTGGTGATATTTTCATTGGAAGCATTGGAGGAACTGTAACCGCCATTTTGGTACTGACTTGCAAATGTCATTTTGCTCGGGTCGATAGAGCGCTGAACATAACCTGCCACAAAACCTACGGAGAGATAAGACTGATGAGCATCTTCGAGCGCTTTGTTATAGTTGATAGCGGGATAGACCTGCATACTTGAAAAGTTGATGCTACCTGCTTTGTCGTATGTTCCGGTAACACCAAAGCTGAGGTTGTCCCCCACTTCGTTCAGCGGTACGCGACTTTCCGCTGAGATGAGCACGGTACGAAAAGGTACTGAAATGCTACTCCACTGCTGTCTATAGTTCACTCCAACTTTATAATCGCCGCTAAAGATCCCGGTAAGCGCGGGATTGCGCATTATGGCATTTTCGTAGAATTGGGAAAAATGTATGTCCTGTGCTGTGGCAGAGCAGCTAATGGCAGCAGCAAGACCAAGCGAACTAAAGATTTTTAAAAATGTACGCATAAAAGTATTTTTTGTCTTCTTAACGAAATATGTTTGACTCTTATCTAATAAGTGAAATATCTCCCTTCATCTGCATAGGCTCTCCGTTATAACAAACGGCATCTATTATCCAGACAAATACATCAGGGTTTAGATCCACTCCTTTGCAAGTTCCGTCCCAGCCTCTTATCTCATCTCCGGGCTGGAAGTTTCTGGTTTCATAAATCAATTCACCCCAACGGCTATACACTCTGAAGCTATTGATTTTTTGCAAACCTCTTCCATGCGGATAAAAGCGATCATTGTTGCCATCACCATTGGGTGTAAAGGTATTTGGAATAAATACCTGACTGTTGTCGCAGGTGATGAAAATTGTTACATCATCGGTAGCGGTACAGCCGAAATTGCTCGTAACCTCTACTGTATAGTTAGTAGTCTTCAACGGCGAGGCCACGGGGTTCATACAATCGGTGCAACTAAGGTTATCCGGCGGCGACCAACTATATCGCTCGATATTTGATCCGTTGGCAAACAGGTTTACAGAATTGCCTGCTATGATTCTTTGGTCGGGACCAGCGTTTACAACCGGTTTAGGGCGCACGATGATTCTTATTTTTCCGGTGTCTGTAAAACAGCTTCCCTGTTTTATGACGACTGAATAAGTAGTTGATTTTTGAGGTTTTACAAGCTGGCGACTTGCATTAGGATTGGTAAAGCTTTCTGCTGGCGACCAGAAATACTGGTCTCCTCCCGAGGCCGACAACTCCAACGACTCGCCTTCGCAAAGTGTATCGTCCTTGCTGAATGTGATGGGAAGCTTTTGAATAACTTTGACCACGACCCTGTCTGTATCGCTGCAACCATTTATATCCTTGCCCACTACGGTATAGGTTGTAGTAGATGAAGGGCTGGCTGTGGGTGAGGAACACGCAACGCAGGAGAGTCCTGTCGCAGGAGACCACAGATATGAATTGCCTCCTGAAGCCTGAAGAACTGTCGATGCACCAGCACAGATTGTCTGATCGCTTCCGGCATCTACACTCGGTTGAGGATGAATGTTAACCGTAATTGTGTCGGAACCGGTACAGCCGTTTACATCAGTACCAATCACAACATAAGAAGTCGGAGTGAGCGGTGAAGCAACAGGATTGGGACAGTTATTGCAGGAAAGTGAAGAAGACGGAGTCCATGAATAGCTGCTGGCACCCGTTGCCTGCAAGGCCACGGTGCCAAATTTACAAATAGCTCTGTCAGGACCGGCATTTACAAGAGGGCGAGGGTTTACGTTGACTATTACACGGTCGGTATCTTTACAACCATTAGCATCGGTTCCTATTACTGTATAAACAGTGGTAATCGATGGGGTTGCGGATGGATTGGGGCAACCTGTACAAGAGAGCCCGGTTGCGGGAGACCATTGGTAACCGGTAGCACCGGTAGCCTGCAAGTTTACAGCTGTACCCTCGCAAGTGGTTTGATCATTTCCGGCGCTTACCACAGGCAGCGGGTTCACGGTTACTGTAGTCTGGGTTGTATTTACACAACCAAAAACGCTGGTACCGGTAATAGTATAAGTAGTCGTACTTGTCGGATTCGCTATAGGATTTGAACAGTTGGTACATGAAAGTCCTGTAGCAGGTGTCCAGCTGTAAGTTGCTGCTCCTGTAGCTTGAAGCTGCACGGAGGAACCGATACAAACAGACTGAGAAGGAACGGTCGTTGCCGGCAGCGGATTGACAGTAATAGTGACCATTGCCGTATCACTGCAGGCACCGCTAATACCTGTCACGGTATACGTAGTAGTAACAGCGGGATTAGCAACCGGGTTCGGACAGGTAGTACAAGACAGCCCGGCAGCAGGCGACCATACATAGCTAGTGGCACCCGAAGCCTGCAATGAAGAAGCATCTCCGGCACACATGGTGTCTTTGCTGGTGATTGCCGTAACAATAGGGTTACTAATGACATTTACTGTTATCTGCACTGAGTCAGAACATCCGGCAGTAGAAGTGCCCGTCACTGTATATACTGTGGTCGAGGCAGGCGATGCTGTCGGATTCGGACAGTTGGTGCAGGACAGTCCGGTTGCCGGACTCCAGCTGTATGTTGACGCTCCGGTTACAGCAAGTTGTATTGAAGCTCCTGCACAAATGGAAGGATCCGAACCTTTTTGAACGACAGGTAATGGATTAACTGTCACCGTTACCTGTGCGGTATCCATACATCCATTGGCGCCAGTACCTACCACCGTATAGGTAGTGGTAGAAACGGGAAGGGTAGTGGGATTGGCGCAGTTGGTGCAGGACAATCCTATGGCCGGTGTCCATACATATGAGTTGGCTCCAGTTGCCTGAAGCTGAACAGGAGTTGTCGTCCCCTGGCAAACTGAGACATTATTACCCGCGCTGACTGTCGGTGCGGCATGAATGGTTACCGTTTTCACTACGGTATCCATGCAACCCTGGCTTGTGGCTACTATCAGTGTCACCGTATAAGTTCCCGGGGTATTATAAATATGCGTAGGATTATGTGCATTGCTGGTTCCGCCGTCACCAAATGTCCACGATCTGCTGACAACAGGATTCACGTTGAACAGTATGGTATCGGTAAACTGAACAGGACCTGAAATACAAACATTTGTAGGGCTGAAACTGAAATCAGCAATGACCTTATCAACACGGATGGTATCTATGCCCTGTATCGGTACAACACACGATGTTCCATCACTTAACAATAGTTTTGGCACATAGTTTCCAGGCGCAGTATAAGTATAGGAAGTGGTGGATGCCGACGTTGTGAATGTCACTCCATTATTCATATCCCAAATCAGTTGCTGCGTGTTTTGATTCACCGAAGAAAACTGAACGGTCAGCGGTGCGCAACCTGTAATTGGTGTATAGGAAAATGTACCTGTAGGACCTAAAACGGTGATCGTTTTGGTAACAGAATCCATACAGGCTCCATTCTGCCCCTTCAGCTTAACAGTGTAAACTCCCGGAACGGTATAAATCGTTGATGGGCTTGGTAGAGAAGAAGCATTGCCATTTCCGAAAGTCCAGTTATAGGTACTGACATTGGAAGAAGTATTAGTAAAGTTGACTGTAAGCGGAGGACAATTTGCAAAGGTATCGCTGGCAGTAAAGCTCAGATTAATTCCCCCAACAGTGATGTAGGCCGTCCGAACCAATGTATCGGAACAAGAAGTTCCATCTGTAACGATCAGCCTAACTGTATAAGTGCCCGTATTGACATAACTATGCGTAGGGTTGGCGACAGTGGAAACATTACCATCTCCAAAGGACCATTGATAACTTAGATTTGAACCGGTAGAACTATTATTAAAGGTCATCGTCTGACCCGGACATACTGTAGTAGCACTCGCCGTGAAATTGGCTACCGGCTTAATTGCTGTTATGTAGTTATTGCGCATCAACGAATCTGTGCAGCCGTTGGCGTCAGTTATGGTCAAAGAAACCGAATAAATTCCGGGACCGTAAGTGTGCTGAACATTCGCAACATTAGCAGTGCTTGTCGATCCGTCACCAAAACGCCAAAGTCTGGAAGATATCCCCGTGGTAGAAGAAGACTGGTCTGTAAAACTGACTGTAAGCGGTGCGCAACCACTGGTAGGCGCTCCGCTAAAATTTGCTACAGGACCGGTCACCGATATATAATTCGGTCTGATAAATGTGTCTTGACAACCGTGAATATCTGATGTTATCATCAACACCGTAAATACACCCGTAGATGAGTAAGCATGCGCTGTAGGAATAGCAGAACCAGTAGCGCCATCGCCAAAATTCCAGACAGCGGTGGCATAATACGGACTAGGCGTCGCAGTGAAATTCACGGTCTGATGTTTACAGACAGTTGTATCGTCGGCTGTAAAGACCGGATTCACGTCGAACAAGTTTACCGGTATTGTATGGGTAGAAACACAACCTGAGGGGAGGTTTGTAACGGTTAATGTTACTGTATACGTACCATAATTTGCATATACATGCGGAGGCGGGTTTTGAAGAGTTGATGTTGTACCATCTCCGAAATCCCACAAATAGGTAGTGCCTCCTGTGGAAGTGTTAGTAAATGATGCCTGAAGTTTATTAGTGCAGCTATAAGCCGCAGTAAATTGTGCTTTAGGAGGATGAACGGTAATAGTGGAAGTGTAGGTAGAAATACATCCATTAATATTAACCGAAAGCGTTACTGTATAAGTTCCTTGTGCACTATAAGAATAAGAAGGATTGGCAAGATTGGAGGTACCTCCATCACCAAACGACCAGCTATAGACAGGAGTAGCACCAGCAGGTATTACAGAAGTATTGGTAAAGTTGACCAACTGCGACGGACATACATTAGATGGTGCTGTAAAGCTTGCCGTGGAACTATTACCTACGTTGACATGTATTGAACTGGCTACAATAGTGCAACCTGTACTGGTAGTTAATGTCAATCCCACCGTATAAGACCCTGCTGCGTATGTATGCGTAACGGTAGGGCCTGTGGTACTGGTACCGCCGTCACCAAACGTCCAGTTGTAGTTAGTGATCGTTATCCCCGGTGGAACGTTTGCAGTCAGTGTGTAGGTCGCTGGAGCGCAAGATCCTGAAGAAGTCGCCGTAATGCTCACCGAAGGTAACGTAAGATTTATGTAAGCAGGTCGTACAAACGTGTCGCTACAACCGTTATTACCATAAGCAATCAAAGTAACCGTATAAACACCCATAGATGTATAGGTATGAGAAGGATTGGTCGCGGTAGAGGTAGTACCGTCGCCAAAATTCCATAAATATCCGGTAGCGCCTGAACTGGTGTTGCTGAATGATGTAGTAAAAGGCACCGAGCATCCTGACAGATTGTTTGCCGAAAAATTCGCCGTAGGACCGGGGTTTATGGTGACTGTCTGAGTTGTAGTATCACTACAGTTATTGTAATTGACAACCAGCATTACAGTATAGGTACCCGGAGCAGTATAAGCGTGGGTAGCATTGACACCACTGGTACTACTACCGTCTCCAAAATACCAGGTACTGTTGCCGGGGCCGGGTAAAGAGGTGTTGGTAAAGCCAATAAGATTGTTCATACAGGCCGTCGACGCGCTTTTTGTAAAAGAAGCCGTCAGGGAGCCGATATTTACAAAGGCGTTTTTTACCATTGTATCCTTACAGCCCGCCGCATTAGTGGTAACCAGCGTTACGGTATAAGAGCCCGGGTTAAGGTATGTATGATTAGGACTTGTCGCGGCGGAAGTGCCCCCATCTCCAAAATTCCACAGATATGAAACACCGCCTGTTGATGTATTGGTAAAGGACACATTCAGTGGCAGCGTACACGAATTGTTATTGCTGGCAGTAAAATTTGCTGTGGGTTTGCTAACTATTTGTATATAATTAGGTTTCGTATAAATGTTGCTGCAGCCGGAGCTGTTGGTTACGCTTAACGACACATTATAAACTCCATTTGCAACATAGGTGTGCGTAGGATTTACCTGAGTAGAGGTGCCTCCATCACCAAAGTCCCAAAGGTAGGTAGTAGTGCCTCCGGCTCCGGGAACGGACAAATTGGTAAACTGCACTGCTTTTGGCGGACAGGTTACAGAGTCAACTGAAGTGAAATTCACCTGAGGTGAGGCAACGACCTGAATATAGTTTGTAATAGTTTTGGTATTAGTGCCACTACCGTTAGAAACTGTAAGAGTCACAGTGTAAGTCCCTGGAGTGATATAAGTAGTAGAAGGATTTTGAAGGGTAGAAATCGTTCCGTTGCCCAAATTCCACTGCCAGCTTGTGGGATTACCAGTGCTTTGATCAGTAAATTGTACATGGATTGGTGAGCAACCTGAAACGATGTTGGATGTAAAATCTGCAACAGGTTGTGCGCTCGCGCCAAAAGATAAGAATATCCCTCCCCATATACACACCAATGTGTATAAACGTTTAATCATAACCAATAAATTGAAAAAAGAAACTTTCTCTCCTTGTTTTAATTACATATTGCGTGTGTAATTCCTTCTTCCCCTACTCTGCGAATGTTTAGTCTATTGCGAAAGTCTACAAAATTAACAAGCTCTGAGGTCAGAGTCCTAAAAAATCAAAAAATTTTTTCTTATTTTTTTCTTTTCATCTATTTAGTTCCGCAGGGAAAGAATATAAAGTTATTACCGCTAATAGGGGATGCAGCCTTGTCAGGAGTCATTAACATCCTCTTTACAAGCGGTTAACAAGCGGTTAAGCTCAGCAATAAGGAGAAAACACTATGGCATAAGCTCGCGTTTGTACAGTTGGATGGTGTTTTCCAAACCGTAATACAACGCATCACTTATGAGTGCATGACCAATAGAGACCTCAGAAAGATGAGGGATGGAGCGGGCAAAAAACCTAAGATTATACATATCAAGATCGTGACCGGCATTTAAGCCCAACCCGTAGCATTGGGCTGTCTCTGCTGCTAATATATAAGGATAAACAGCTCTCTGCGGATCCCTTTTATATTGTCGGGCATATTCTTCAGTATACAATTCCACGCGATTGGTACCCGTATCTGCAGCGCCTGCTACCAAATCCTGAATGGGATCAACAAATATGGAAACTCTGATCTCGTGCTTTTTAAATACTTCAATGATATTTCTGAGGTAGGTTTTTTCCTTTATAGTATCCCATCCGTGATTGGAAGTGAGCTGACCCGGATCGTCCGGCACTAAAGTAACCTGATGCGGTTTTGTTTCCAGCACGAGTTGAACAAACTTATCTTCCTTAGGATTACCCTCAATATTGAATTCCGTAGTAATAATGTGCTTTATCTCCCTTACATCGCTATATCGGATATGTCGCTCATCGGGACGCGGATGTACCGTGATGCCATCGGCGCCAAACTTCTGGCAATCAATAGCAGCACTTACTACATCGGGATTATTGCCGCCCCGGCTGTTGCGCAATGTGGCTATTTTGTTGATGTTTACCGAGAGCTTTGTAGGCATGGTACTGCTTTCTGCCAAAATTAACGGCATTCCAGTAATTTGCGTCAATGCATCGTGCATTACTCCGCTTTCTGGTTTTACCTTTTTGCCTGCTTGTCTTTTCCTGCAGCACCCGAAAGACCGGAGAAAATCAGGTATTCTATCTCAACTATTCTGCCGGCACTGTGGAAAGTCTGGATCCAGCTTATGCAAAAAACCTGTACAATATGTGGACAGACCATATGTTGTACAATACATTGGTAGAGACCGATGAACACCTTCAGGTAGTGCCCTCTCTGGCAAAAAGCTGGTCGGTGTCAGACGACGGACTACGTTATACCTTCCATCTGCGCAACGATGTTTTCTTTCACGATAATGAGGTTTTCCCGGACGGGAAAGGAAGAAAAGTTACTGCACAAGACGTAGTGTACAGTTTCAACAGGTTGATCGACCCCGCAGTAGCTTCAACAGGCGCCTGGATTTTCAACGACCGCGTTGCAGAAAAGCTTCCTTTTTATGCAGTTGATGATACCACTTTTCAGATTACATTGCGCGAACCGTTTCGTCCGCTGCCGGAAATTCTCACCATGCCGTATTGCAGTATTGTAGCTCATGAGGCAGTTGCAAGATGGGGTAAAGATTTTGCACGTCACCCGGTAGGTACAGGTCCCTTTCGTTTCGATTATTGGGATGAAGGAAATGTGCTGGTGTTGAAGAAAAATCTTCGCTATTGGGAACACGATGCATCAGGTAACAGACTGCCTTATTTAGATGCGGTACAGATAGGATTTGTGGACAGTAAGGCAACAGAGTTTTTTCTCTTTCTTCAGGGAAAAATTGATTTCGTAAACAATATTGATGGTTCCTTTAAAGATTTGGTATTAACAAAGGACGGTGAGTTGAAAGATGAGTTTCGTGATAAAATCCGGCTTACTAAACGCTTTTATCTGAACACGGAATACATTGGCTTTCTGGTAGATGAAAACAATCCGCTCTTATCTTCCTCCCCGACAAAACATCTTTTAGTCCGAAAAGCTATCAACTACGCCATAGACCGTCCAAGGATTGCGCGATACTTTAAAAACGGAGCGGTAAATCCGGCAACCGAAGGCTTTATACCAAAAGGAATGCCCGGTTATGACAGCACAGCAACTTTTGGCTATCATTACGACCCTGAAAAAGCACTACAACTGTTGGCTGAAGCAGGTTTTCCTAATGGAAAAGGGCTGCCGTCCCTGACTATTCTCACACCCGATAACTGGGCAGATATTGTGAACTTCATCGCCACACAACTTCAGGATGTAGGCATAAAGACACAGGTAGAGATCATTCAGGCAAATATTCTCCGCCAACAGATGAGTAAATCGGAGGCGACTGCTTTTCGTGCGCAATGGATCGCCGACTACCCTGATGCAGAAACTTATCTGGCTTTTTTCTATAGCCGGTTTCCTGCTCCTCCCAATTATACACGTTTTCGACATGAGGCATTCGACAAACTTTACGAGCAAAGCATGAATACTCCTGACAGCATCCGGCGAAATATCTACCGAACCATGGACAGCATCGTGATGTCGCAGGCTCCTGTAGTACCGCTTTTTTACGATCAGATGCTGCATTTTACGCAACCGGGAGTTAACGGTTTCAGGGCGAATCCAATGAATCTTATTGATCTGAAAATGGTATCAAAAAAATAATCCGCAGATGAAACTGCGGATTGTATAGAAGAATCAAACACTACCGTTTTTTGTATTTTCCAAGCAATTCTGCAACCGCATTTCTTCGTAGATATTCGGGATTTAGCTCCGTAAATATCTTAGCCTTTGCAGGGGCTTCTTTCAATGCCTTCTCTAATTGAAGCATTGCCTCTTTCGACTTGCCCAACTCTAGTAATAGAGCCGACTGAAAATAGCGGAAGTCTGGCTTATCGCCACAGTTTTCGCGTGCTACCTCTATCTGTGTAAGTGCTTCTTCATAATATCCTGCTTTGTACAACCCTCTGATGAGTGCTGCCCAGGTAGTCTTATTTCCGGGCTTTAATCGTACAGCATTGAGATAGCAAACCAAGGCTTCACTTGTTGCGTCCATTTCCATGAGACAGTTGCCGATGGCCATGCAGTAAGACGCATTTTCTTTATTGAGGTGCAAGGCTACAGAATAGGATTTCACCGCCTTCTCCCATTGCTTTTCGCGGGCATATGTTTCACCGATCTTGAAAAATATAGAGTCGTCCTGAGGGCTGAGTTGTGAAGCCTGACGATAATAATGTCTTGCTTTTGGAAAATCCTTTTTCTTTTCCCAGCAATAGCCCATTGCTTCAAAAATCACATCTTCCGCCTTTGCAATCTCAAGATGCTTTTCCAGCACTTCAATTGCCTTTTCATACCACTTCATCCGCATATAGGCATCCGCCATATTGCGATATGCAAATTCAAACTTCTCATCGATGGCAACACAATATTCGTATGCATCAATCGCTTTTTCATAAAGCTTCATTCCCTGGAAAGCTGCTCCCAGATTGAACCAGGCTAAGGCGTTATAAGGATCTTCTTCTGTAAGTTCTGTGTGAAGTGCTACACTTTCCTCATTTCTGTCAGTGAAGTCTGCCCAGAAACAAAGCTTCTGAAGTGCTTCTTCGTTGCGCCTGTCTAGTTTTACAATCCGCTTCAGCGTATCAAAAACAGCATCAAACTCTTCACATTCGTCATACACATCTGAAAGTTCGAGAAGGATTTCGATTTTATCTTTTCCTGAAAATTCCGGAATACGTTGTTCCAAATGGGCTGCTGCCTGATCGTATTTAAACTGACTTAGCAGAATATCAGAACGAAGCAGAACTGCATCCAAATTGTGCTGGTCGTATTGTTCGAGCTCATCGAGCACTTTCAGCGCCTGACCAAACTTTTGCGATTGAGTGAGTATTTCGGCGCGCAGCAATAATACAGAGCTGGAGAAGGGATAATAGGTCCGGGCTATATCACATGCAAGTAGCGCCTGTTCCTCATTGTTGTTTTGAAAATAGTATTCGATCACCCGCTCAAATTCATCCTCGTCAAGAATACCTGTTGCCTCTCCGTTCTTCACATCTTCATATCGTCTGAGCAAATCTTCCAAAGAGCCCCAGTCATCATCAAAATAGTCGTCATCATACATAGCCATCGGTTTGTACCAAAAATAAATAAAATAACATGCCACTTTGCGGACCCTCTGTTAAGGCACTGTCAAAATGCACACTGTATCAACAACAGCGGTATAAGGGTTGTATCCTTGCCAAAAATTTTTATCTTTTGAAATAGAGTGGTGATATGCTAACTAATGTACTTCCGTAACCGGCAAAATCAGCTCATAGGTCTTTTGTTCAGTGATCGTATACGGCAAGCCACCTCTAACTTCCTGACTTATTGATTTATCCCAGCCGAGTCCGAAAATATAGTACTTGCCTGCTTTCAGCCCCTGAAAAACCGCAACAGACCCGTTAGACGGTAGTGCCCATGTTGAGTCATCATAAGAGGTAGCAGCGTCGAGTGTATTGTACTTGATATAAACCTTGCAACTGTCGATGATCTGACTGTGGTGCTTCGGCGTGATTTTCAGGATAGCATTTCCACCTTTTCCTGCAACATCAGTTTCTTCATCTTTTCTGTTGCAGCCAAATGCTAATGCCAAAAGCGACACACCAACATATATCCTGTATCTGTGCATGTTCTGTTTTTTATCTAAGTTAAGGCAAACTCTTGCTTAGCTCTTTTTACTACTGCGAAGAGTTAGTTGAGACAACGTTGCTTGGTGCACTCTCATTCCAAAGCCTATCAAGGGCTGTTACCACATAAGTGCAGTTGCGAAATTTATTTGCCTGCTCATCGAGAAACTCAACACCTGATGTTACCGTCAATATTCGGTCAGCCCGATCGAGATTTATCTTTTCCTCATTCACAAAACGATACACTGCGTAGCGGATCAGTTCATGGGGACGTGAAATCGTACCCGGAGATTCCCATTTTAATAGTGTTCCCTGCGCAGACGGAATAGCCCTTACGATCGGTGGCTGCGGAGCCACGCTGTCTATCCATGGCATGCGCGGTGGAAATGCGGGATACCGGTTGAAATGATGAACACTGTCGCGAATCGGTGCTGTAATCTTATCGAAGTTGGAAGTGCTGTAAAATGCATAGCCGGGATTTGACGCTTCACGGCGTACATCACGCAATTGCCACATGAGTTCCGATACCCCTACCCAGGCCCCTTTTGGAACACCCAGCATCCGGTAAACCCCCAGTCCGTAATATACATGACGGTCATAGCTATGTGCATCCCACCACGGCATAAGCACTTCAAAAGGCACCAGTTTGTGACCATGTTCCCAATAAAGCTGAGGCATACAATAATCTATCCATCCTCTTCTCATCCACAGTAGAATATCTGCATACAGATCGTCGTAGTTGGTTTGTCCTCCGCGAGTGGGCGAACCTTCCGGATCTTTGCTTTGATTGCGCCAGACGCCAAAAGGACTGATCCCGAGTTTCACATGCGGTTTTATCTGTTTGATATTCGTATTCAAAGCAGACACAAAAAGATTGACATTGTTTCTTCTCCAGTCTCCTTTGTCTTTAAAGGACTGTCCATAGGTATGATAAGCTGTTGCGTCATTGAATTCAACCCCGGCAATGCGATAAGGATAAAAATAATCGTCCAGATGCACGGCATCAATATCATATCGTTTTACCACATCAAGAATCACGCGCAATACATATTCTCTGGCTTCAGGAATACCGGGATTTAAAAGTGCTTTCCCTCCGTAATGTACCAGCCAGTCGGGGTGGCGCTTTGTGACATGGTCTGCAGGATTAGGATTTCGCTTGCTGTCCGTAAGCGCTCGAAACGGATTGAACCAGGCGTGAAATTCCATGTTGCGCATATGCGCCTGCCGAATCATAAACTCCAGCGGATCGTAATAAGGAAAGGGAGGTTGTCCCTGCTTGCCTGTCAGAAACCTGCTCCAGGGTTCTAAGGAAGATTCATAAAATGCGTCTGCTGCGGGTCTGATTTGAACAATCACCGCGTTACAACCCAAATGCTGGAGTTGATCCAGTCTATTAATAAACTCTTGCTGCTGTTGAATAGATGGAAGTCCCGGTTTTGACGGAAAGTCAATATTGGAGACGGTAGCGATCCACGCAGCCCTGAATTCTCTTTTTGGAGCCTGAGCGAAAGCCAAGGACTGATGGAAAAGGAATACAAACACAAGGACAAAACGCAACATGAGCAGATAATTGAGTTGGAAAAACTTCGCAAAAATACCTAAAGACCGCTTGGGTGTATGGCGGCAAGAAAAAGGCTGGCGTTTGCTCCACCAGCCCCGTTATAAATCCGTGATTGATAATTACTCTTCAGTAGATTTTTTCCTGGCGGTTTTCTTTGCCGGTTTAGCTTCTTCTCCGGTGCCTTCTTCTGCTGTCTTCTTTTTACGGGCAGTTTTCTTCGACTTTTGTTCTCCTTCCGCCGCAGCCGTTTCATCGGCCAATTTTTTAGCGCGCGATTTCTTCGCTGGCTTTTCTTCGCTTACTGTTTCTGGCGCAGTTTCGGCTTCAGGTTCTGCAGCGTTTTCGGCTTCAGCCTGCTGTTGTTTGTAAAAATCGAAATTGAGAAGGTCGTTGCTTTTCAGCACTTCAAACCATTTAAGCATTTTCTTCATGTCGCTCACATAGACGCGCTCCTCATCAAACTCCGGAAATATCTGCTTGAAATAGTTCTTTATGGTATCGTTGTCCGCTTTTTTCGCATCGGGCAGGGCGATATGTTCGTTAGCCTTCATTTTCTCAAAGACCTCATGCAACCGTACATTTTCACCGGTCGTATACACCTCAATGCTCTCCAGCGGCGTTACATTGTGCAGGCGGGCGGGAATAAACTTGGTGGTTTTATCTGCGAGATTGCGCACAATGGCACCGTCGCTTTTTGTAGCCATCAGTTGAAATAGACCGCCAATACCGGTCACTGAAACAATTTCTCTGTAATCCATACAATACCTTTGAAGGGGAGCAAAAATATAATTTTTAAGGAAAACCTTAGGAAAAGCTAGAACAGTCGTTTATTCTCCCGTATGGAAGCCAGATATTCTACCAAATCGGGTGAAGGTTTGAAATAGATCAAACCAGCCAGATAAATACATAAAATCAGCAGACTTCGCCATGCAGCATCTATGACTGGTCCGCCTGCTTCGGGTAGAAAATAACCAGCCAGAAAGGCTAGACCCCCGGCGGCTGTGACATAAAAAGTGCGTTTACTCAACGGCTGCATGTTGAGTTTTGCTTTTACAACTATCAGCTTAAGCAAATTATATACAATCATTGCCAGCGTAGTACCCCAGGCAGCACCGATTACATCGTATCGGGGGATGAGGAACCAGTTAAAGATCACAATTAAGACCACTAACGCTATGGAAATAAAAAAGTTATACCGGTAGTGGCTTGATACACTTAAGACCTGATCATTCATTCCGGTGATCATATCTGCCATTCTGCCCAGCGAGAGGATGATCACCACCGGAACAATTTCTTCATAACCTGACGGAAGAATCTTTACTGCATTGTGCAGGTTGCAGACAATCAGCAGCAACATGGCTACGCTGGCAATGAAGATATTTAAGGAGGATCTGACAAAGATATCTTTAGCTTTCGCCAAATTTGAGTCTTTAAAGGCCTGAGCAAGTAAGGCAAAAGTACTATTGAGCATAGCCCGATATGGGATAAGCAAAAAAGAAATAATAAAAACAGATATAGTGTAAACCGGTACTGCACTAAGACCTCTCCTGGAAAGCGTTGCAACCATCAACGCATCGAGCATACCCATAAGCGTCAGGGTGACGCTGAGCAAAGAATGGTACCATGTAAAATGTATCAGCTCAAAGCGTTCTGCTTTGCTGAAAACCTGAATTGCGAAAGAAAATTTAAAGGGTTCCGTACGCCAGGCAATCGCCAAAAGGAGCGCAATAGGAATAAGGTAAATAAGTACCGTGCCGTATATCAGCCAATCGTAGGAAATATAGTTCAGACCGAAGAGTACAATGAGTAAAATATTGAGTACCCGCAACAACACTTCACGAATAAAAGTCGCCTTTGCAACCTTCAATTGCGAAATGAGATAGGTCTCCAGGATCACCTGATAAGCAAACAGCAGCGTAAACAGCGGAAGCCAGTAGAAATAACTGGTAATAAAGGGTATGTCGTCCGGTTGAAACAAATGGGTAATCGATTCCCTGCAGAGCGCATAGACAATTGTTGCTGCTCCTATTAGCAGTGCGGGTATCATCATCGTAGCTGTCAGCAACACCGGTCCACGCCGGTCACCGGGTTCGTAACGATGTATATAAACTGCAATGGTATTGTGAAGTCCGAAAAGAAGTATTTGCCCAGCCACCACAGCATAGTTGGTTAGCGTAGACCTGAATCCGAACTCTTGTTTAGGCAGAAAATAAGTAGAAAGATAAATGACCAAAGCCCCCAATAACGCACCCGCAAACGTTGCCAGCGATGATTTGACCGACTGGCGGAAAACTATGCCCATGAAAACAAAGGTAGTGCTTCGAACGAATTGGCAAGGGTTGAAGGCACCCGTAACATATTGGGAAACATTGGGCGAACAGTATTACATTTGCGCAAATTTTTTCGTGCATGAAAAAGGCATTGATCACCGGCATTACTGGCCAAGATGGCGCTTATTTGACAGAACTCTTACTTGAAAAAGGATACGAAGTGCATGGTATTAAACGCCGCGCCTCGCTTATCAATACACAACGGATCGACCATTTGTACCAAGACCCTCACGAAAAAAATTTAAAGCTGATACTTCACTACGGAGATCTTTCCGACTCGACCAATATTATCCGTATCATCCAGCAGGTGCAGCCCGATGAGATCTATAACCTCGGCGCCATGAGCCATGTGCAGGTGAGTTTTGAAGAACCTGAATATTCCGCTCAGGTAGATGGTATCGGTACACTCAGAATACTGGAAGCCGTGCGTATACTCGGTCTGGAAAAGAAAACGCGTATTTACCAGGCTTCTACTTCAGAACTTTACGGTTTGGTTCAGGCTGTACCTCAGTCAGAAACTACTCCGTTTTATCCCCGTTCGCCTTACGCCGTTGCGAAACTTTACGGTTACTGGATCACCGTAAACTATCGTGAAGCATACGGCATGTATGCATGCAATGGTATCCTCTTCAACCATGAAAGCCCTCTGCGCGGAGAAACTTTTGTAACCAGAAAGATTACCCGCGGTATTGCAGAGATTGTATTGGGGCTGAAGAAAAAGCTTTTTCTCGGCAACCTGAACGCAAAACGCGACTGGGGGCATGCCAAAGATTATGTTGAGGCTATGTGGCTTATCCTGCAGCAGGAGCAGCCGGAAGATTTTGTGATCGCAACCGGTGTTACCACAGCGGTACGTGATTTTGTAAAGCTGGCTTTCGCTCATGCTGGCGTAGAATTAAAATTTGAAGGGGAAGGTCTCAACGAAAAAGGAATCGTTACGGCTGTTACCAACCCTGATGTTAAAGTCACTGTAGGCGATACCGTCGTTGAAGTGGATGCCCGCTATTTCCGTCCTACAGAGGTAGATCTTCTGTTGGGCGACCCTACAAAGGCGCAACAAAAGCTTGGCTGGAAGGCAAAATATACGCTGGAAGAGCTTGCTAAAGAAATGGTGGAAGCCGATATTGAACTTTTCCGTAAAGATGTGTTATTAAAAGAATCAGGCTACCGCACATTAAACCAGTACGAATAATGGAACTGAACAGCAGGATTTATGTAGCAGGGCATAACGGGATGGTAGGCTCTGCAATCGTTCGCAGATTACAGGAAGAAGGCTACCATAATATCCTTACCAGAAGTTCAACGGAACTGGATCTTCGCAATCAGCAGGCAGTTCATGATTTTTTTGAGCGTGAAAAACCTGAATTTGTCTTTCTGGCGGCAGCAAAAGTGGGTGGTATCGTAGCGAATAATACCTACCGCGCTGAGTTTTTATATGATAATCTGGCCATGGAGATCAATGTGATTCATGCCGCTTATACCAACTCGGTGAAAAAACTGCTTTTTCTGGGTAGTTCCTGTATCTATCCCAAACTGGCACCCCAGCCAATGAAGGAAGAGTACCTGCTTACCGGACCACTGGAACAAACCAACGAACCTTACGCAATTGCCAAAATTGCCGGCATAAAACTCTGTGAATCTTATCGGGACCAATATGGCTGTAACTATATAGCTGCCATGCCTACAAACCTTTATGGAAAAGGCGACAATTATCATCTTCAGAATTCTCACGTAATTCCTGCGTTGCTTCGTAAGTTTCATGAAGCAAAAACATCAGCAAGTCCTACAGTGGAAATATGGGGGACAGGTACACCGCTTCGCGAATTTATGTTTGTGGATGACCTTGCCGACGGATGTGTTTATCTGATGAAGCATTACAATGATAAACTCTTTGTGAATATCGGCACTGGTGAAGAAGTATCGATCCGGGAACTGGCTCAACTTGTGAAAGAAGTGACCGGTTTTACCGGTGAAATTGTATTCGACCCTTCTAAACCGGATGGTACCCCGCGAAAGTTGATGGATTCATCCCGCCTACACGAAATGGGTTGGAAGCACAAAACTTCGCTTCGGGAAGGTCTTGCAAAAGCTTACGAATATTTTAAAGAGGGCGCCGGGCGACTGTAGTCATTAGCAGCTGAGACCTATGCGTTTTCAAGTTTCAATGCGGTCTTAAGTCTATACAGTAATTTCCCCAGCTTGCTTTCCAGAAGGTGGTGCAGAAAAGTGAGTCGCCACCTCCAGACCGTTTGTCGGAAGGGCTTTCCAAAATATCGTTGGTAGACTTTATAGGTTTCGTCCATTGCCGCCAGATAACTGGTGGAGCTTACGCCTGTAGGATCGAAGGTTGCCAGTGGATAGTCAATAAAAGTATTCTTTTCATCGGCGATACGGCATAAAAAATCATAGTCCATTGCCATTTTTATGCTGATATCAAACAAGCCGTGTTTGTCATACAACTCACGTTTTACATACATGGTAGGGTGGAAAGTACCGCGCATACCTCTGTATAGTTTCGATTTTTCGAAAGGTTTGCCCACGATTACCCAAATTCCCCCGCGCATTATATTCAGTTTACCATGACACCATTTCAGGTCTTTATCGGCCTCAAAAGTGGCATGCACCCTTTGCAGTACGGTGTTGTCGTACAATGTATCACCGCTATTAAGCAAAACGGTGATTTCACCTGTAGCTTTTCTGATGCCCTTATTGAATGCATCTGCAATGCCATGATCGCGTTCACAAACCCAGCTTCGATAAGGAGGCTGCGGATTTGTTTCCAGGTAGGACTTTATTTCATCGTTTGTGGAGCCGTCGATGATGATATGCTCAAAAGGAAGCTCCACCTGATCATCAACACTTTTTGAGGTGCGGATTACATCGGGAAGATTATTGAAGCATATAGTGATGATAGAAATCCGCATGGCTTATTTAGTTTTCAGTTCCCACTCAATAAACTTTATTTCATCTTCTATCAGCTTTCCGATCAGTGCTTCATTCGACATATCGTATTTCCATCCCAACAGCGATTTAGCTTTAGAATTATCGCCATAAATTATTTCAAGATCGTTGGGGCGAAGGAGCGCTTCATCCTGCTCCACATATTTATCTACATCCAGGTTGAGTTTCTGAAAAACCATATGTACTAAATCGTTCAGGGACAAGACATTTCCGGAACATATAAGAAAATCGCCGGGTTGTTCCTGCTGAAGCATCAGCCACATTGCCTTGATATATTCAGGCGCATAACCCCAATCTCGCTGAATATTCAGATTACCCAACTTGAGTTTTCCTTGGTACAAACCCATCATGATCTTTACTGCGGTATTAGTGATTTTTTTCACCACAAACCGATTGCCTCGCAGGGGAGACTCATGATTAAAGAGAATACCGCAAGCAGAAAAGATACCATTGCTCTCACGGTAGTTGATCGCCAGCCAGTGAGCGGCAGCTTTGGAGATCCCATACGGACTTGCAGGGTGGAAAACAAGACTTTCTCTTAACGGTAAATCGGAGGGTCTTACATTTCCAAACATCTCACTGCTTGATGCCTGATAATATCGAATCGGTGCACCGGATGATTTGATTACCTCCAACCAGTATAATACGCTGAGAATATTATAGTGGAGTGTATTGTAGGGATCAACAAAACTATACCCTACCGAACTTTGAGATGAGAGGTTGTAGATTTCATCAGGACGCCTTTTTTCGAGTATACGACGCATCCGGTCCTTGTCCAATTGCGGTAGCTCTATCAATTCCACCTCACTTTCAATATCCAGATATCTTAAGTTGCGATAGTCGATATCCAGACGGTCTCTTGTGATGCCGATTACTTTATATCCCTTCTCCAAAAGAAATCTGGAAAGATACGCGCCGTCCTGTCCTGTTACGCCGGTTATTAATGCTGTATGAGACATTGGAGTTGTTACACAGCTAAGATAGCGCAACCTTCAGGGTTTACAACAGCTGGTCGTAAACTTTCAATGTCTCTTTTGCCTGCCTTTCCCAGGAAAACTCCTGCAGACGTTTATGTCCCTTATTGGCAAGCGTCTTACGCAAAACTTCATCGTTTATGATTCTTTCTATAGCTTCTTTGATAGAGTCTTCCTGTTCTGCATCCATATACAAACACGCGTTTCCACCTACTTCGGGCAGCGAACTTACATTACTCGTAACACAGGGACATCCGCAGGCAAACGACTCCAAAATAGGAATACCGAAACCTTCGTACAAAGAGGGAAATACAAATGCAAGCGCATGAGTGTACAAAGTTGCCAGTTTCCTATCGTCTACCGTTTCATGTTTTACAAGATCAGAGACTCCCAGTTGAGCAAACAATTCGAGTTCATCCCTTTCAAATTTTTTGCCTCCGGCACACACCAGCCACAACTTGTTACGGATCAACAAATCGGCTATAGCCTTCAACATCAGATGAAAATTCTTATATAGCCCTCGGTTACCTACATACAATAGGTAAGGTCTGTCGAAGTAAGGCATTCCTGCAACGCTATGATCGAAGGAACTGCCAAGATGCACGACAGAAACCTTTGAAGGATCTATGTCATAAAACTCTACCATATCTCTTTTGGTGCTTTCCGAAATAGCAATCAGATGGGAAGCCTTATAAACAATATCTTTCTTTTCGTCGATCGTTGTCTTATATTTTTGAAGCTCCGGATACCGATTGAGGAAGCGTTCGTGTATCATGTCCAGAAATGTCACTACCACAGGCTTTGCCTTTACATACTTCAACAACGACGCGTCATAATGAGTTGGATGAAATATCTGATATCGTCTGGTTCTTAAAGCTATTTTATCGAAATTGTGATTGAGTGCATACAATAATCCGGCTTTTTTGGGAACCGGGAGTTTCTCTAGAAACCGTGGAATACCGAGGTTCTTTTCATGGAGATAGGCATTGTTTGAAGCCAAAGCACCAATATAAGCATGGTGATCAGTATCTCTATTAATAACATATGCCAATTCGGCAAATAATCGGGAGGCACCTCCGAAAGATTGTAGCGAGAAAATTTGATGGTCGTAAAAAATATTCATGCGATAGGCTACTGTTTCAAATACAGCTCATAATCTTGAATCAGCAAAGACTTTGAAGGAAGAAAGGTATTATAAAGTCTGGAAATCGTATAAGAAGACGCAATCCTATACTTCATGCTGCTTAACGATCTTTTCGTCAGCAAATGAAGAGTGTGATTATTAGTATAGAGGTTGAGCCCGTACTTTTTTGCTATAAATTCCAAAGTCTTTCGATGATAGAAAGCTATATGCTGACCGTGTTCAGGCATGATATACCACCAATTTTCAAGGTTACCTTGAAAACTGCTGCTCAATTCTGTCGAAAACAAGACGGTATCGGTATGTTGAAGCAGTTTTTCAATCTCGAAAATAGGATTTTCCAGATGTTCGAAAACTTCAAAAGCGGTAATTGCTTCGTATTGTTCCTGAGTTAAGCCTGGTTCATTATCAACAAACTTAGTCGCATATAAATTTTTGCAGTACTGATCATAGCAATAAAAATTAAAGCCATTATCGCGCATCATCCTTACAAACATACCGTAGCCTCCGCCATAGTCCAAGTATTTTCGGTCTCTTCGAAATCCTAAGATGGATAATTGCGCCGTCACCAATTCCGAAAAGGTCTTATTTCTTAAAACCAATCCGATATCCGTATTATTTATTGCTTCTGCATACGCTTCCTCAAGCCAGAATGGTTGGTCTGTTTGTACAAACCCACAATTGGGGCAGGAATAATATTGAACCGGATATTTATTCAATATCCTTTTGGTAAATAACGGAACAGTTTCACTGGCACATATCTTGCATAAAGCCATACCCCTGCGAAAGTAGGTCGAATTTTTCTGGATTAAAACAGAATTGGTTTAATAAAGCTTCGACCTGATGCTGTCTTTGACCGAACATTATAGCGCAACATAACCGTCATCAGATAATTTTAAACAGCCTATTTTACAATATTTACGTCCTTGTAATTTCCACGCATACACCTAACTTTGTGCCGCTCCCGATAGGGCAGGAATCAACTTTTATGAAGGCACTTTTGTTTCAGGCAGCACAGGGCGCGCCGATCGATTATTTCCCGGTGGTACTGCAACTTGTTGTTGCCCTGGGATTCGTTGCATTCATGATCACCCTTACACATTTGTTGGGTCCGAAGCGACGCACTTCCGATAAGCTTATCAACTTCGAATCGGGTATTCCGGCAGTCGGTAACGCCCGTCAACCCATGGCTATCAAGTATTTCCTTGTAGCCATTTTATTTGTGCTGTTCGATGTCGAAGTGATTTTCTTCTATCCCTATGCCGTGAATTTCAGAGACCTCGGAACGGAAGGTTTTCTTGCTGTATTGATGTTCGTGGCTTTCTTTTTATGTGGATTTATCTACATTTTGAAGAAAGGCGCTCTGGAATGGGAGGAGTAAGTGTTTCGAAATGCGGAAATTAATAATGGAGGGTGTGAGGTAGTTACATCCGCCCTTCGAAATCAAAAAATGTAGATTATGGCACGTCCGGTTCAATATAATACGAACGATAAAGTGAAGCTTGTTGACCTTCCCGAAGGTTACGCCGGCGAGGGCTTTTATGCAACTTCTTTTGATAAGGTGGTAGGTCTGGCGCGCAAAAATTCGCTTTGGCCGCTCCCCTTTGCCACGTCTTGCTGTGGTATCGAATTTATGGCGACCATGGGTTCCAACTATGACCTGGCAAGGTTTGGTTCGGAGCGTATGGGGTTTACACCACGCCAGTGCGATATGTTGCTGGTAGCCGGAACTATCTCGAAAAAGCTGGGACCGGTATTGCGGCAGGTATATTTGCAAATGGCAGAGCCACGTTGGGTGATAGCGATTGGCGCCTGTGCAAGTAGTGGTGGCATTTTCGATTCTTATTCCGTACTGCAGGGTATTGATCAGGTGATTCCGGTAGATGTGTATGTACCTGGCTGTCCGCCGCGTCCGGAAGGGATTATTGATGGTATCCTTAAACTGCAGGAATTGGTAGGGAACGAAAGTCTTCGTCGCAGGACGAGCGAACAATACAAAGCATTAATGCAGAGTTACGGTATTCAATAAAACATTGAACACAAAGCCAATGGCCACTTACGGCTTTTGGCTCATGGCTTATGAGTTTAACAAACGAACATATCAGACAACGTCTCACGGAGAAATTCGGCGAGGCACTGGCATTTGAAGAGCCGCACAACATGCTCACAGTTACGGCACCCGCAGACCACAATCTCAAAGTCCTGCAATTCCTGTACGACGACGAGCAACTTCGTTTCCGTTTCCTCACCGACCTAACAGGAGTACATTATCCCGAAAGAAGCGGTGAAGAATTGGGTGTGGTATATCATCTGCACAACCTTACCGACAATGTGCGCTTGCGGCTGAAAGTCTTTGTGCCGGTAGAAAAACCGGATGTATTTACCGCTACAAAACTTTTTCCGGGAGCCAACTGGATGGAACGGGAAACCTATGATTTTTTCGGAATCAACTTTGTAGGTCATCCCGATCTTCGCCGTATCTTGAATGCGGATGAGATGGACTACTTCCCTATGCGGAAGGAGTACACGCTGGAAGATCCTCAGCGCACCGACAAGGACGACGAGATGTTTGGACGTTAACGAAATTTTAGGCTGCAATATAGCATTGGGCTAGTGCAGTCTTTGTGAGATAAAAGCACACAAAATTGGATCAACATCAACACATAAAGCTGGCGGAAGAGTCGCTGGCGAAACAAACCACCACGCTCAACCTTGGGCCGACGCACCCTGCCACGCATGGTGTGTTCCAGAACATTCTGGAGGTAGATGGTGAACGTGTTCTTCAAACAGAACCTACCATCGGATACATCCACCGGGCTTTCGAAAAAATTTCCGAGCGTCGCCCATATTATCAGATCACTCCGCTGACCGACCGGCTCAACTATTGTTCAGCTCCCATCAACAACATCGGATGGCATCTGACAGTAGAGAAACTGCTCGGGATCAAAACGCCCAAACGCGTAGATTACCTTCGTGTGATCATTATGGAACTGGCTCGTATAGCCGATCATCTGGTTTGTAACTCGGTGATCGGTGTGGATACCGGAGCATTGACAGGTTTTACCTATGTTTTCCAATACCGGGAAAAGATCTACGAGATTTTTGAAGAGGTCTGCGGTTCGCGTCTTACCACCAATATCGGGCGTTTCGGGGGTTTTGAGCGCAATTTTACGCAGGCTGCATGGGATAAGCTAGACGGATTCATGCAGACTTTCCCCAAAGCATTTCAGGAATTCGAGACATTGCTCAATCGCAACCGTATCTTCATGGAGCGTTGCATGGGCGCCGGTCCGCTGACGGCTGAAATGGCACTGGCTTATAGCGTTACAGGACCGAATCTCCGCGCTGCAGGCGTAGATTATGATGTACGGGTAGCTTCTCCTTATTCTTCTTACGAAGACTTCGACTTTAAAATACCCGTTGGAAGTACCGGCGATGTATATGATCGTTTTATGGTGCGCAACATGGAAATCTGGGAGAGCATGGGCATCATTGCTCAGGCTTTGGAAAAGCTGAAAGACCTTGACCCATCGGTATATCATGCTGATGTGCCCGAGTTTTACCTGCCCGATAAGAAAGATGTGTATTCGAAGATGGAGGCGCTGATCTACCACTTCAAGATCATTATGGGAGAAACAGAAATTCTTCCGGGAGAGGTTTATCACGCTGTGGAAGGTGGTAACGGCGAAGTCGGATATTACCTAATCAGCGATGGCGGCAGAAGTCCGTACAGACTCCACTTCCGCAGACCTTGTTTTATCTATTATCAGGTATATCCCGAAATCATCAAGGGAGGATTGCTTAGTGACGCCATCGTTACCCTGAGTAGTCTGAATGTAATTGCGGGAGAGCTGGATGCGTAGTGAAAATGGCTTCTGAAAGACGCTTTCGCCGATATTAAAACGCTAAAAGAAAGAAACAAAGAATGATTTCATTCTCTGAAGAAAAACTAAAAAAGGTAAACGAGATCATCGCTCGCTATCCGGAAGGAAAGCAGAAAAGTGCTTTGATCCCTTTATTGCATATCGCACAGGAAGAAAATGACGGCTGGCTGGACATTCCTACTATGGACTACATAGCCGGCTTACTCAATATTCTCCCTATAGAGGTATATGAAGTGGCAACCTTCTACACTATGTTCAACCTGAAACCGGTAGGCAAATATGTGTTTGAGGTATGCCGCACCGGTCCCTGTATGTTGAATGGCAGCGATGATATAATCCAATACATCAAAGACAAACTCGGGATACAGGAAGGCGAAACAACACCCGATGGTCTGTTTACGCTGAAACCGGCAGAATGCCTGGGAGCCTGTGGCTATGCACCCATGATGCAGCTCGGAAAATATTATAAGGAACATTTGACGAAGGAAAGAGTAGATCAGATCATTGAAGAATGCAGAAAGAATGCAGCAATGAACAACTAAGTTGATGCGTACTTTACTGACAATATTATTGCTCTTTGTTTACAGTGCCGGCTTTGCAGACAAACCCGATACGGCAGGATTGGCGAAAGCAGTTTTCGAACTGAATGAAGCATTGCTTCAAAAAGACAGTGCGACACTGAAAAGACTGCTGCACGAGAAGGTCGAATACGGACATTCTAACGGCTGGATCGAAAGCAGACAGGAAGTGATTGACGACCTGTTCAGTGGAAAGCTTGTTTATCATAAGCTGGTGATGAGTGAGATAAGCATCGTTGAGCAAAACGGAACGGCTTGTGTTCGCTCAAAGACAGATATTGATGTGGCACTGAACGGAAAGGCTTTGCAGATGAGCCTGCATGTTTTGCAGGTGTGGATAAAAGATAAACAAGGCTGGGTATTGCTAAACAGACAGAGCACGAAGATATAGAAATAAAATCAATGGGACATATTGAGTCCATAGAAATAAAAAATTTCAAAAAATTTCAACACTTACGAGTTGAAAACCTAGGATTATTGAACCTTGTAACTGGTGATAATAATGCTGGGAAAACAACATTACTTGAGGGGTTAGTTATACTGCAGGATAGTATCGACAAAAGCATAGAATATTTACATAGAACTCTTTGTTTAAAGCGCGTCCATATACACCCTCAGCACATTACAAGCCAAAATCCCATTGTGCCAGTTGACAATTATTTTAGATTCTTAAAAAACGACCTTCAACAACCTCTCGAGTTTTATTGGGTAGAAGATAGACGTAAAAAAAAGATAGCCTTTCAGGATTGCGTGATTGACGAATTGAATGAAAACGATTTTAGCAAGCAAAAACCAAATAATTACAACATTAGCAACACAAGAAATTGGATAAAGGTTTTTGTTGATGGCAACTTTTCAGAGCTACAGTGGATGTATTTGGACGATTTCAAACGCGGAATGCAATATGGCTACTGGGAGCTTATATCTTTTAGCGCCGGATATGATCATGATATTAACCATTATTTCGCTGAGACTATTGGATTAAGTGAAACTTCAAATTCTTTGTCAACACAAATACTTGGCATTGCAAACAGCCAAATTGAGTTCAAATTTAAAACCCTTGATTTTGAACAAAAAAAGTCCTTTATCAGTGCCTTGTCAATGTTTATTTTCGATATAGAAGATATAACAATTAAAAATTATTTCGGAAGAGATTTGCTAGCGATTAAAGTATGCTCACTGTCCGATTATCAACCCATAACTTTCTGGGGTGAGGGCTTCAATAAATTTGTTAGATACTTGCTGGAAATAGTAAGATGTAAGGGTAAGCGAATTCTTATTGATGAAATAGATACAGGCATTCATTGGACAAAACTTATAAGCTTTTGGTCTTTTATTATTCAATCCTGTAAGGCTAATAGTGTTCAATTGTTTGCTACCACACATAGTCAGGAGTGTATAAACGCTTTCCTAAAAGCTGCAGAAATGGTAAACGCTCAGGATGATTTACGATTAGTAGAGCTTGAGGAATTCATAGTTGACAGAAATACAAAACATTCTGCGACCACTTATGATTTTGAGACTCTAAAATACAAAGTGGAAGCCGATACTAACGTTAGGGGAGGAGACGTATGGAAGTAGGTATCCGTATAGTCAAATTTTTTGTGGAGGGCAAGAGCGATAAGGTATTTTTAAGAGCATTACTTAAGTTGCTGTATAAAATTGAACTAAATGAAGAGCAATGGAATGAAGTAATTATTGTTTGCGGAGGTCACGACGGAATTCCAAAACAGAAACATGAATTTCTTGAGGTCAACCCTGGAGGAAAACGAGAGGGAGGAAATAACATAGTTTTATTCGATGCTGACTATACCGCAACAGAGAAAAACCATGGCTTTGCAAACAAAAGTATGTTTCTTGAAACCATAAAAAATGATTTCGGGCTTACGTTTGAATATTATCTATT
>ENA-UOVV01000256-UOVV01000256.1-compost-metagenome-genome-assembly--contig:-NODE-256-length-75754-cov-16.994055_pt1 | contig 75754 bp, 66 predicted proteins | sample MGYA00238155_ERZ761577 | MGnify/ENA primary metagenome ERZ761577 (study PRJEB28898, sample SAMN06268775) | compost metagenome | isolation source: Emeryville, CA | place: USA:Emeryville, CA | collected... | reverse complement strand
GGGCCCCCGTCAATTCCTTTGAGTTTTAATCTTGCGACCGTACTCCCCAGGCGGGGTGCTTAATGCGTTAGCTGCGTCACCAAACAGCAAGCTGCCTGACAACTAGCACCCATCGTTTACGGCGTGGACTACCAGGGTATCTAATCCTGTTTGCTCCCCACGCTTTCGCACCTCAGCGTCAGTACCGGACCAGTGAGCCGCCTTCGCCACTGGTGTTCCTCCGAATATCTACGAATTTCACCTCTACACTCGGAATTCCACTCACCTCTCTCGAACTCCAGACCGATAGTTTTGAAGGCAGTTCCGGGGTTGAGCCCCGGGATTTCACCCCCAACTTTCCGGTCCGCCTACGTGCGCTTTACGCCCAGTAATTCCGAACAACGCTAGCCCCCTCCGTATTACCGCGGCTGCTGGCACGGAGTTAGCCGGGGCTTCTTATCCAGGTACAGTCATTATCTTCCCTTGCGAAAGAGCTTTACAACCCTAAGGCCTTCATCACTCACGCGGCATGGCTGGATCAGGCTTGCGCCCATTGTCCAATATTCCCCACTGCTGCCTCCCGTAGGAGTCTGGGCCGTGTCTCAGTCCCAGTGTGGCTGATCATCCTCTCAGACCAGCTATGGATCGTCGCCTTGGTGAGCCTTTACCCCACCAACTAGCTAATCCAGCGCGGGCCCATCTAGGGGCGATAAATCTTTCACCCGAAGGTCGTATACGGTATTAGCACGAGTTTCCCCGAGTTATTCCGTACCCCTAGGTAGGTTCCCACGTGTTACTCACCCGTCTGCCACTCCCTCCGAAGAGGGCGTTCGACTTGCATGTGTTAAGCCTGCCGCCAGCGTTCGTTCTGAGCCAGGATCAAACTCTCAAGTTGAGTTGATCCGACTGTGTTCCTCGCGGGGAAAACCGCGAGGCTGACGCAAAATACACTCACATTCGTTTCCCGGCTTGGAACCGGGTAACGGGGTATGTGTGTAGAAACATCAGACAGTCAGTGTTCTGTTCGATCAGTTTCCTGATCTCGCGAGGACACCGCCGTCCACGTTTCTCTTTCTCAAGACCACAATGTCAAAGAGCACCTGAGCTTCACGACGCTTTTAACGTCCCGAAACAATCAGGGTCGTAACCGACCCGAAGGACAGCTTCACTTCGTCTTCCATATATGGAAGGCGGAGCCTGCTGTCATCCATAGAAGGATCGTTTACTAGGCCACAAAGAGAATATCAAGGCAAGCCCTTCATTCTCTCCACCTGAGGGTTGGCTCGTTGCCCCCGGAGGAGCAGGTCGCCGTGACCTCGTGGAAGCGGTTTATAGGGGGGTGCCCCTGCCCTGTCAAACCCCTTTTTCGCCCTTTTTTGAAATTTATCGCACTTTCTTGGGCTTGACTCTTCGGGAGAAGGATGCCGCCACATTCCCAGCATTTCTGCGGATAGATTCGGTAGCGAAACGGCCCGAACCCTGCAAAAGCCTCCCTTGAGAGCACTCCAACCATGTCTTTTGTGTCGCTCCGGCACGATAACCACAAGGGGTGCGACCACTTATTGGAACATGCGTCGCAAAATCGAAAGAAAACGCACGTAGAATGATTGATAAGGGGTGAAACTACAGTGTTTTGAACACTCTTCGCGTTGACACTGCGGAGCCTGTCGGGGCATCGTTCCATTTCACGACAGATTACAGTTTGTTTCGGCGGCGGGGCAGCCGTCAGTTACGCAGCAGATCGAGGATCTGATCTCAGGAAACCGGAGCAAGGGCCGGAGAGATCAGCCGGAATCGTGCCGGGGGGCAGCGAGTTGTACGACACGGGGACCCACGTGAAAAACGAAGCCAGCCGCGAAACGGACTCCGACACCTTGTCCGGAAGCGAGACTCTATGGCGCCGCCTGAGCCATCAGGCGCGACACTCATTCAAACTCTATGGATCGGTAAGCAGGCTCGCCCTTGGCCAGCCGCGCTGGATCGCGGCATCGGCCGTGCTCGGCACGCTGTCTCTCGGGCTGGTCGGCGCGGGCATTGCCGCCCTTGTCGCCCCTTATGATGGTGTGGCGACGGCCTCCCTCACGGCAGACCGCGCGCCTCGCGTGATCGCATGGACCGGCGCCACCCCGGCCGACGGGATGCTGGCCGAGGCTGAAGCGGGCAAGGCAGTTGCTCCCCTTGCGGACAATCTCGCAAGCGATGATGAGGACACCAACCTTTCCCTGGCCGCAACCGGTATGGATGCGGGCGACACAGATGCCACCCGCCATACGGCTTCAATCGCCGATCCCGGCCTTTTTGAGCCTCTGACGGAAGAACGCCTCGAAGCGGAAGCCGCCGCGCTACCGGTCGAGCCGCAGCCCGTGGAACTCAAGGTTGAGCTCGCAAGCGGCGAGACGCTGATGGAAGTGCTGCAAAAGGCAGGCGTTGACCGGATCGACGCCTATCACGCCGTTGCCGCGATGACGCCGCATTACAGCCCGCGCAAGCTGCGCGCAGGCCAGGAAATCGCTCTCACCTTCCTCGAACAGCCCGACGCCATAGCTGAAGGCGAAAGCGGAACACCGGCGAAGTTTCTGACCGCCCTCTCGCTCGAGCCTGACCTCGAACGCGTCATCGCCGTCACGCGCAATGGCGACGGCTCCTTCAGCAGCGAAGAAGTGGTGCGCGAATTCACGGACGGCTATGCGCGCGCCGCGGGCACCATCAACAGCTCGCTTTTCCTTGATGGCGATCGCGCAGGCGTACCGGCCAAGATCATCGCCGAGATGATCCGCATGTATTCCTACAGCGTGGACTTCCAGCGTGAAATCCAGCCCGGCGACAAATTCGAAGTCTATTTCACCCGCAAGCTTGATGAACAAAACCGTCCCGTGAAGGAAGGCGATGTTCTCTATGCGTCGCTCACCGTCGGCGGCAAGACCCACAAGCTCTGGCGCTTCGACCCGGGCAATGGCGAGTGGGACTACTTCGATGAAAACGGCCAGAGCATGAAAAAGTTCCTGATGAAGACGCCGATTGATGGCGCGCGTCTCTCATCGGGCTTTGGCATGCGCAAGCATCCAGTGCTTGGCTATTCTAAGCTCCATTCCGGCGTGGACTTCGCCGCACCGCGCGGCACGCCAATCTATGCAGCCGGCGACGGCACGGTAACGCGCGCCAATTATTTCGGCAGCTACGGCAACTATGTGTCGATCCGCCATGCCAATGGCTACATCACCGCCTATGCGCATATGAACGGCTTTGCGCGCGGCATCAAGGCGGGCACGCGCGTGCGGCAGGGTCAGGTGATCGGCTATGTCGGCACGACAGGGCGCTCCACCGGCCCGCATCTTCACTACGAAGTCCATGTGAACGGCAAGAAGATGAACCCGCTCGCGCTGAAAGTGCCGACCGGCCGCAAGCTCGAAGGTAAGGAACTCGCCGCCTTCAAGGCACAGCGCGAAACCGTTGCAACGCAAATGGCAGAAGCGCCCGTCGCAACCAAAGTCGCGCAGGCCACAACAGGCAGCGGCACGAACTGACCATCACACATAGAAACAAAAAGGCCGCCCAACCGGGCGGCCTTTTCTTTTGCTTCCTGCGCTGATTGCACATCAATGCACGAGCGGGGGACGGTCTTCGTCGAGGCCGCCTTTCCCTGAGCCGAACAGATCATCATTCGCGCCGACCTCATGACCATTGATGAGAAGGCCACCCGCTCCCGCCGAGACATGCACTGTCTCGCCATCGGCAATCTCGCCCTTGAGCAGGAGTTCCGCGAGCGGATCTTGCACATTGCGCTGAATCACACGCTTCAGCGGACGCGCGCCATAGACCGGATCGTAACCCGCATCGGCAAGCCATGTGCGCGCCGCCTCATCCAGCACGATGTTGATCTGACGATCGGCGAGAAGCTTCTTCAACCGCTCCATCTGGATATCGACAATCGCATCCATCTGCGCCCTCGTGAGGCGATGGAAGAGCAGTATCTCGTCCAGACGGTTCAGGAACTCCGGCCGGAAGCGCGAGCGCACGACATCCATGACCTGCTCGCGAACAAGCCCGACTTCCTCACCCTCCTTCTGCTCGGCGAGATATTCCGCGCCGAGATTGGAAGTCATGATGATGAGCACGTTCTTGAAATCGACCGTGCGGCCCTGCCCGTCTGTCAGGCGCCCGTCATCAAGCACCTGCAACAGCACGTTGAACACATCGGGATGCGCCTTCTCGATCTCGTCGAACAGCACGACCTGATAGGGCCGGCGGCGCACAGCTTCCGTCAGCGCACCGCCTTCCTCATAACCGACATAGCCGGGCGGCGCGCCAATGAGGCGAGCTACGGAATGCTTCTCCATATATTCCGACATGTCGAGGCGAACGATCGCCTGATCATCGTCAAAGAGGAAGGCAGCAAGCGCCTTGGTAAGCTCGGTCTTGCCGACGCCCGTGGGGCCGAGGAAGAGGAACGAACCGATCGGGCGATTGGGGTCCTGCAAGCCCGCCCGCGCGCGGCGCACCGCACGAGAGACGGCTGACACAGCTTCCGGCTGGCCGATAACACGCGCGCCAAGCGCCTTTTCCATGCCGATAAGCTTTTCGCGCTCGCCTTCCAGCATCTTGTCAACGGGAATGCCCGTCCAGCGGGAGACGACCTGCGCGATATGCTGCTCGGTCACGGCCTCTTCCAGCATCGCGCCCTGCTCCTCGCGCTTTTCGGTTTCCGCGAGCTTCTTTTCAAGCTCTGGAATGATGCCATAGGCAAGCTCCGAGGCACGCTCAAGCTGACCCGCACGCTGCGCGCGCACAAGTTCGCCGCGCGCATTGTCCAGCTCTTCCTTGAGCTTCTGTGCGCTTGCAAGCTTCGATTTCTCCGCCGCCCAGACAGCCGCGAGATCAGCCGACTTCTTTTCGAGATCGGCAAGCTCCACTTCGATCTTCGCAAGGCGCTCGCGCGAAGCCGCATCGCTTTCCTTTTTCAGCGCCTCCCGCTCGATCTTGAGCTGGATCACGCGGCGGTCGATCTCATCAAGCTCTTCGGGCTTCGAATCAACCTGCATCCGCAAGCGCGATGCCGCCTCATCCATGAGGTCGATCGCCTTGTCCGGCAGAAAGCGGTCCGCGATGTAGCGATCAGACAGCGTGGCAGAGGCAACAAGCGCCGCATCAGAGATGCGCACACCATGATGCAGCTCATATTTTTCCTTCAGCCCGCGCAGAATCGAGATCGTGTCCTCAACCGTTGGCTCTTCCACAAAGACCGGCTGGAAACGCCGCGCGAGCGCTGCGTCCTTCTCCACATATTTGCGATATTCATCGAGCGTCGTGGCACCCACGCAGTGCAGATCACCACGCGCAAGCGCGGGCTTCAGCAGGTTGGAGGCGTCCATCGCACCATCCGTCTTGCCAGCGCCGACAAGCTGATGCATTTCGTCGATGAAGATGATGATGCCGCCATCGGACGCCGCAATTTCCGAGAGAACCGCTTTCAGCCGCTCCTCGAACTCACCACGATATTTCGCCCCGGCAATCAGCGCACCGAGATCAAGCGCCATCAGCGTCTTGTTCTTGAGGCTCTCCGGCACGTCACCATTGACGATTCGCAGCGCAAGCCCTTCCGCAATAGCGGTCTTGCCCACGCCCGGTTCACCGATCAGCACGGGATTGTTCTTCGTGCGGCGCGAGAGAACCTGGATCGTGCGCCGAATCTCTTCGTCACGCCCGATCACCGGATCAAGCTTGCCAGACCGCGCATCCGCGGTGAGGTCGCGCGCATATTTCTTGAGCGCATCATAGGCATCTTCCGCGCTGACGCTGTCCGCCGTGCGACCCTTGCGCACGCGCTCGATGGCAGCGTTCAGCGATTGCGGCGTAACGCCCGCTGTCTTGAGAATCTTTTCGGCTTCCGTGCCCGGCGTAAGCAACATGGCAAGCAGCAGCCGCTCGGCGGTGACATAGCTGTCGCCGGCCTTCTTCGCGATCTGCTCGGCCTGTTCGAAAACCTTGGCTGTTTCGGGCGCGAGGTAAAGCTGGCCCGCACCGGAGCCTTCCACCTTGGGCATCTTCGAAAGCGCCGTCTCAACGCCCGTCAGCGCCTGATCCGGGCGGCCTCCAGCCGCACGGATAAGACCGGCGGCGAGGCCCTCCTCGTCATCAAGCAGAACTTTCAGCAAATGCTCGGGTGTAAACCGCTGATGTCCGGAGCGAAGTGCCAGCCCCTGTGCAGACTGGATAAAGCCACGGCTCCGGTCTGTGTATTTTTCGAGATCCATCTATCTTCCCTTTCAAGCACGCGTCTGGACAGCCGGTCTCTCCCGCACCATCTTTTGCGCCTCCACATGCGAACAGGCCCTCAAAGGCACCTGTTCGCAGGAGATATTGGTGTTGCCTGATAGTCACACAAGGGGCAATCTCCTGACATCTTGCCGCGAAATTCCGCCGAATTCGTAAATCCGAAGGAGAGGTGATGGGAGACAGTTCAAGGATCGTCGGTCTCTACCGCTACCCCGTCAAGGGGCTCTCGCCCGAGGCGCTGGCGAGTGCGACGCTTGAGAAGGGCGGCACCTTTCCTGCCGACCGGGCCTTTGCCATCGAGAACGGCAAACATGATTTCGATCCGGCCGCGCCAAAGCACTTCCCGAAGATCAAGTTTCTCATGCTGATGCGCGACGAGCGGCTGGCCACTCTCAAGACGCGCTATGAAGATGCCACATCGACGCTCCATGTCTCGCTCGACGGCAGCGAGGTTCTGGCGGCCAATCTGATGAGCGATGAAGGCCGGAAGGCGCTCGAAGATTTCCTCTCGACCTATATGGAGAAAGAACTGCGCGGGCGCCCGCGCGTCGTTCATGCACCAGGCTTCTCCCACTCGGATGCCCCGGCAAAACTCGTTTCCTTCATCAATATGGCAAGCGTGCGTGCCCTTGAAGAAAAGATTGGCGCGCATGTTCACCCGCTGCGCTTTCGCGGCAACGTCTATATTGACGGGCTGGCGCCCTTCGAAGATCACGACTGGGTCGGGAAACGCTTTCGCGTGGGCGAGGTGGAGTTTGAAGGTGTGTTTCCGACGGAACGCTGCGCCGCCACCAATGTGGACCCGGAAACAGGGGCGCGCGACATGGAAATCCCGAAGACGCTGCTGCAGAACTGGAACAGCGCCAATCTCGGCCTTTACGCCATCGTAAAATCGCCGGGCACGATCCGGCCCGGCGACAAACTCTCTCTCATCTGACGAGGTCGTGCCCGCAGATGATTATTCTGCGGCACCGCTTTCCGCGGGTGCTGCATCGCGCGGCGCCTCGGCACGAGGGCGACGGCGGCGCGGCGCACGGCGGCGGGGCTCGCCGCCTTCGGCACCGGCAGAGGCAGTCTCACCGGCGGACGCGGCTTCAGCGGAAGGCGCCTCCTCTTCGCTCGAACCGGCTTCTACGGCGCTGTCAGAGCGATTCTCGTGACGGTTCTCGTTGCGATATTCATTGCGGCTTTCATGGCCGTTGCCGTTGCCCGAGGCATAGCCATTGCCATTCTGCTGATGGAAGGGCTGGCCGGGATGGCGGGGCTGCGGGCCTTCGCCTGCAAACTCCTGCTCGACCTCTTCATCCTCATCGGGACGATAGCCAAGATTGCTCTGCTGACGCTGCTGGCCTTCCTGGCCCTGCTGGGCGGCCATGAGCAGGCGGTAATAGTGCTCTGCGTGCTGATAAAAGTTTTCGGCGGTAACCCGGTCGCCAGCGGAAATCGCATCGCGCGCAAGCTGCTGATACTTTTCACAGATATGAGCCGCAGTACCGCGAATCTTCACATCCGGACCATTGCTGTCATAGCTGCGATTCGCTGAATGCTGCGGTTTGCGTCCGCGCCCGCGAGAGCGCTTGGAGTTATTGTTCTGCCCCTGCCTCATCTGCTCTGATTTCTCGCTACTGGTTCAACTCAGGGTTTGTATCTCAAGGGTCTGCACGCTTTGCAGACAGGTCTTCCGTCAGAATGTCGTAAAGCTGGCGCGCCCGTCCCATCGGTCCGTTCCATGGAAACGGCGCACCTATTCCGCGAGGCGGACTTCCCCAGCATGAACTTGCCGTCCTGAGGGCGCGGCAACCCGAATGCTCAGAAGTTCTGGCCTGTATCTACGCAACCCTCCCTTGGGCGCGCCGACACGTTTGAATGGCCTCGATCAAATGCGGGATCGCTCTCAGCGCCTTTCAAACCCTGCCCATAGGCGTGGAATTCACCTTTGGCCTGTCGTCCCTGAATGTCGGAGGACGGGGTTTGAGGAGCGAGGCGATGTCACCCGGCTCGTTTTCCCTGATCAGAACCTAGCGCCTGACTTTCGTAATTCCAACCGTTTTCTGACTTTCCCCGCCCGGAAAATCAGCGGCGTGGCAGAGCCGCAACGAGCGCCCGGGGCACATTTCCAAGGTCGGAATCAACGCGAATAACGCTCAATCCTGCCTTTTCGAAGAGGCTTGTGACCGCCTCTGCCTGTCCCGCACCGAGCTCGATAACGGCATGGCCCGCCTGCGTCAAAAAGTCCGGGAGAAGACCGGCAAGCGCCCGATAGGCATCAAGTCCGTCCGTGCCGCCATCAAGAGCCAGCATCGGATCATGTTCGCGCACTTCTACCTCAAGCATCGCAATATCATCGTGACGGATATAGGGCGGATTGGAAATGACGAGATCAAATCGCTCATCAAGCCCTTCCGTCCAGTTGCCCGCGCGGAACGTCGCGCGAGAGGCAAGACCGAGCCGCGCCGCATTTGCGCGCGCAACGTCAAGTGCCTCCGGCGACAGATCGACGCCCAGGCCGGTTGCATCCGCGCGCTCATGCAGCAGCGCGAGGAGAAGGCAGCCCGTTCCCGTCCCGAGATCAAGGATGCGAGGGTCCGAAACATCGCGGAGCAGCACAAGCGAGGTCTCGATCAGCGTTTCACTGTCAGGGCGCGGATCAAGCGTCGCGGCAGTAACGGCGAAGGTAAGCCCCCAGAACTCCCGCTCGCCCAGAATGCGCGACACAGGCTCGCCCGCGAAACGGCGGCGCTCATATTCGACGAGCTTTGCGACTTCTGCCTCTGTCATACGAGTGCCCGGCTCGCGCAGCATCTCGATGTCGCTCGCACCCGTGACACCCTGCACAAGAAGGCGCGCGTCAAGCTCCGGCGTCGGAAACCCGGCCTGACGCAGCCGCCAGCCGAGCATTCGCATCGCATGATCGCGCGTTTCGATGATCACGCTTCTTCTTCCATTGCAGCAAGTCGCGCTGTCTGATCCTCGACGATCAGCGCATCGATAAGTTCGCCAAGCCCGTCGCCTTCCAGAACCTGATCGAGCTTGTGCAGGGTGAGGTTGATGCGGTGATCGGTGACGCGGCCTTGCGGGAAATTATAGGTGCGAATGCGCTCCGAACGGTCGCCCGAACCGATCTGCCCCTTGCGGCTCGCCGCACGCTGACTGTCGAGCCTTTCGCGCTCTGCATCAAAAATACGGGCACGCAGAATCTGCATCGCGCGCGCCTTGTTCTTGTGCTGCGACTTCTCGTCTTGCTGCGAGACGACAATGCCCGTCGGCAGATGGGTGATGCGAACGGCGCTTTCCGTCTTGTTGACATGCTGCCCGCCCGCGCCACTCGCGCGGAAAACATCGATGCGGAGATCCTTTTCATCAATCTCCACATCAACCTCTTCGGCTTCCGGCAGCACGGCAACCGTTGCCGCCGATGTATGAATACGTCCGCCGCCTTCCGTTACCGGCACGCGCTGTACGCGGTGAACACCCGATTCAAACTTGAGCTTCGCGTAAACGCCCGCCCCTGAAATGCCTGCGATGATTTCCTTGTAGCCGCCCACTTCGCCTTCCGAGGCGGAGATGAGTTCGACCTTCCAGCCCTGTATCGAGGCATAGCGCTCATACATGCGGAAGAGATCGCCTGCAAAAAGCGCGGCCTCATCGCCACCCGTGCCAGCGCGCACCTCAAGAATGACGTTGCGCTCATCCGCCGCGTCTTTCGGCAGAAGCATGATCTGCACATCGCGCTCAAGCTCCGGCAAAAGCGCGTTCAGCCGCTCCATCTCTTCGCGCGCCATCTCCACCATGTCTTTCACGCGGAGAAGCTGCTCGGCCTCTGCATATTCACGCCGCGCCGCGAGAAGTGTGCCGATAGCAGCGGCCACAGGCGAAAGCTCCGCATATTCCTTTGAAAGCTGCACGAAACGATCGCGGGAAATATCCGCATTCATTTCAGATTGCACCGCTTCAAAACGGGCGATGACGCTTTGCAGTTTTTCTTCGGGGATCATGGAAAAAACTTTCGGGAGATAAGGAAAAGGCTGCGAGCGGATAAGGTTCCGCTGAACACATCACGCAGCTTCGCTAATCCCCCGCCAGCGCGCGCGGCTGCGCGGCTGCCTCGGCGGCCATTTCTTCGGCACGCGCCTTCTCGATTTCCACGGCCTTCGCCTCGACCAGTTCCACAAGATGATCGACGATCCTGTCATTGCTGAGCTTGTGGTCCGTCACGCCCGACAGATAGACCATGCCGGACCCGGCACCGCCGCCGGTGAAACCGATATCGGTCTGCTCGGCCTCGCCCGGCCCGTTCACCACGCAGCCAATGACGGAGAGCGTCATCGGTGTCGAAATATGCGCAAGCCGCTCTTCAAGCAGCTTCACCGTGCCGATGACATCAAAGCCCTGCCGCGCACAGGAGGGGCAGGAAATGATCGTCACGCCGCGATGACGAAGATTGAGCGACTTCAGAAGCTCGAAGCCAACCTTCACTTCTTCAACCGGATCAGCAGAAAGCGAAACGCGCACCGTGTCGCCAATCCCGCTCCAGAGCAGCATGCCAAGCCCGACCGATGATTTGATCGTGCCGGAAAGCATGCCGCCTGCTTCTGTCACGCCGATGTGAAGCGGGCAGTCAATCGCCTCGGCAAGTGCCTGATAGGCAGCGACAGTAAGGAACGGATCTGACGCCTTCACGCTGATCTTGAATTCGTGGAAGTCGTGATCCTGCAGGATGCGCGCATGATCAAGCGCGCTTTCCACCATTGCCTCGGGGCAAGGCTCGCCATACTTCTCGAGAAGGTCGCGCTCCAGCGAACCGGCGTTGACGCCGATGCGGATGGAGCAGCCATGATCCTTCGCCGCCTGCACCACCTCACGCACGCGCTCGGCTGAACCGATATTGCCCGGATTGATGCGAAGGCAGGCCGCCCCCGCCTCGGCCGCCTCTATGGCGCGCTTATAATGGAAATGAATATCCGCAACGATCGGGATCGTTGTTTCACGCACGATCTCCTTCAGCGCGGCCGTGGACGCCGCGTCAGGACAGGAGACACGCACAATATCGCAGCCCGCTTCCTCGATGCGGCGGATCTGCTCGATCGTCGCCTTCGCATCGGAAGTGAGCGTATTCGTCATCGTCTGGACGGAAATCGGCGCATCGCCACCTACAGCCACAGACCCCACACGGATCTGTCGGCTCGGCCTGCGAATAATGTCGCGCCAGGGTCTGATGCTCATTTTATCGTGGCGGGGGCAAGCGCCCGCCCACCTTTCGAATGATCGGCAATCATGGAACCGTTCCCGGCTCTTATGCCGGAAACCGCACCATCAGGCCTTCTCTTAGCAGAATTATGACGCCACCGCGACCATCCGCCTAATCGGCAATTGTCGCAGGCTCCGTGCCCGTGAGCGCTGCTTCCGCCGTCTCATCGACCGGCGGCTTCGGCAGGGAAGCGACCAGATCTTCCACATCGAGCGACTTACCCGTGAGAACAAGGGTGGGCGGACCAGCAAGACCAAGCGATGTGCCATCAAGCAGGATTTCGAAGGCGCTCGCATCCCGCGCGACAAGGATGACCCCCGGCACGCGCGGTGCGCGATAGCTGTCGCCCGCCTTCAGCACCTGCTCGATGAGAACGCGGCCTTCACCATCCTCGATGCGGACCCAGGCACCATCGCGACGCGCGCGAACAACAACACGGCCATCCACATTTTCAGCGCCGTAGGGCGTGCCTTCGGGCAGCGGTGGCAGAACCTGCGCCGCCTGTTCCTGCGGCAGCATGGCAATTTCGGCTTCTGCGGCGGCTTCTTCTTCAAGCGCGGCTTCCGCATCGGTGACCGGCACCGGCTCATAGACGGCTTCGGGCGACACCGCGCCCGCCGGAGCAAACTGCGTCAGCGGAGCCGGTGCAGACGGAACCATGCCGCCGCGGGGCGTGGCCGCAGAGGCGCTGTCGCCACGAACAGCCGCTGGTGACGGCACAGCCTTTTCCGCGCTCTCGACAACGCGCGCGGCCATCATCTCGTCGGTCGATTTTGTGAGAAGCCAGCCGCCATAAATGCCCGCCCCCACCACAAGCGCCACGATCAGCGCGGTGCCGCGCGGCAGGCGGCGCTCTTCCTCGGCATTGCCATCGGGAAAATGCAGATTGCTCGCGCTCACGGCCTCCTGACGATCAAGCTCTGCCTTGTAGCGCTCAACGACATGACGGCTGTCGAGGCCCAGGTATTCCGCATAAGAACGAACGAAACCGACCGCATAGGCCCGCGCGGGCAGCGCGTCATAGCGGCTTTCTTCCAGCGCTTCGAGCTGATCGCGACGGATGCGCAGCGACTGGGCGATGCTGCGAATGTCCTCGCCCCGGCGCAGACGCGCGGCGCGCAGTTCCGCACCCACGGATTCCGCCTCAAGCGGCACTTCGTTGGTTATATCTCTGAGATGCAGTCGGCGGCGGGGTTCCGACCCGTTGTCCCCCGTCGGAAGCATGGTGACTTTGTTCATCTATCCGGGCTCTTCCCGAGTTGAGCCATCTCAATATCTGCAGGACCCCAGACCCCGCAGGACCGCCATGGGTACTTGTTTTCAGCCAGCCCTACCCCCAGCACAGCCGAAACGCACCAATACCCAGTTGCAATCGATAGTCGAGAATAAAACAAATCTATTGACAAATCGCAACCTGAGATTGCCCCAACTCCATGATCCGAGCCGGTTTTTTCATGATTGCGAAAGAGATGGATGCAATCTGAACCGAACTCCCTCCATTCAGATCGCGATCATCCCTGTCAGACGATGACGCCGTTCTCTTCAGCAAAGGCGGCAAGCTGCTCGCGCACACTGCGGTCCGGCACGCCGTAAAGCCCTTCCATGAAGGCCGACAGCTTTCTCGTATCGAGCGAGCGAAGCATCATCTTGACCGGCCCGATTGCCGCCGGAGACATGGAAATCCGCCGCAGGCCTAGCCCCATCAGCGCCATTGCCTCAAGCGGCTTGCCCGACATCTCGCCGCAAAGCGTCAGCGGCTTTTTGTGCTCCTGACACTTCAGCACGATATGCCGCAGGAAGCTCAGCACGGCCGGGCTCAACACATCATAACGCGAGGCGACGCGCGGATTGCCCCGGTCGGTCGCAAAGAGGAACTGCAAAAGGTCGTTCGAGCCAATCGAGACAAAATCGACCCTCGGCAACAAGGTATCAAGCTGCCAGGCCAGCGCCGGCACTTCGAGCATGGTGCCGATCTCGAGATGAGCCGGACGCTCCTTGCCGAACTTGTCGAGCCGCGCGAGTTCCTTGTCCACCAGCGCTCGCGCGCGATCATATTCGGCGACTTCCGCCACCATGGGGAACATGACCCGCAAGGACCGACCCGCCGCCGCCGTCAGCAGCGCGCGGACCTGATGGCGCAGCAACGCAGGCCGGTCGAGGCTGATGCGAATGGCGCGCCAGCCAAGCGCGGGGTTTTCTTCCTTGAGCGCAGCGAGGTTCATGTAGGGCAGCATCTTGTCGCCGCCAATATCAAGCGTGCGGAACACGGCCGGCTTGTCGCCCGCCGCGTCAAGAACAGCGGTGTACAGCTCGATCTGGTCGCGCAGCGACGGCAAGGTGGAAGCGATCATGAACTGAAGCTCGGTGCGGAAAAGGCCAATCCCTTCAGCGCCCGCTTCGTTCAGATGCGGCAAGTCAACCTGCAGACCGGCATTTACATAGAGGTCGATCTTTTCGCCATCGAGCGTAACGCTCGGCTCCCCGCGCAGGGCCTTGTACTGCTCCTGCTTGCGGGCGCGAAAGCGGGCCTTTTCCGAATAGGAAGCGATCACTTCCTGCGACGGGCGCAGATAAACCTCGCCCGTATCGCCATCGACGATAATCGCATCGCCCGGCTCGACATGCTCGAGAATGTCTTCCGCCCGCCCGACCGTCGCAATGCCGAAGGCGCGCGCGACGATGGAGACATGCGCATTGGGCGCACCTTCCTCCAGCACAAGACCGCGCAGCCGGTCCTTGTCATAATCGAGAAGTTCGGCCGGCCCCATATTGCGGGCGATGATGATGGCGTCGTTCGGCAGGTTCGCCGACAGCGAGGCGAGCGTCACACCGGTAAGCTGGCGGAGCAGCCGGTTCGCGAGATCATCGAAATCATGCAGCCGGTCACGAAGATAGGGATCAGCCGCCCGCTGCAACCGGGCGCGCGTGTCGTTCTGTACGCGCTCGACCGCCGCTTCCGCCGTAAGGCCCGTCCGCACCGCCTCCAGCATCCGCTGAAGCCAGCCGCGATCATTTGCAAACATGCGATAGGTCTGAAGCACCTCACGGTGCTCGCCCGCATGGCTGAGATCTTCCGTCTCCAGCATGTCGTCAATGGAGCCGCGCAGCGCATAGACCGCCTGCTCGAGCCTGTTCAGCTCAAGCTCGGTATCTTCCGCAATGAGCTTCGTCACATAGACACGCGGCTCATGCAGAACCGCATGACCAAGCGCAATGCCTTCCGTGAAGGAGGTGCCGACAATATGATGCGACCGGATCTGCTTGAGGCCGGCCTCATATTGCGACTCGCCGACAAGATCAGCAGCCACAATGACTTCAGCCAGCACCATCGCAACGGTCTGGAGCGCCTCAACCTCTTCTTCAGTGTAATGACGTTTCGTGCGGTTCTGCACGACAAGCACGCCCACGACCTTGCCGCTCCGCAGGATCGGCACGCCCATCAGCGACTTGTAGATTTCTTCGCCCGTTTCTGGCCGGTAGGCAAAGCCCGGATGGGATTGCGCATCCGCAAGATTGAGCGGGCGGGCATGGGCCGCAATGTCGCCGACAAGACCTTCGCCGACGCGCAGGCGCGTGGTGTGAACGGCAGAGGGCTTCAGACCTTCGGTCGCGAACAGCTCCAGCTCGCGTGCACCGTTCATGAGATACACGGAGCACACTTCCGCCACCATATTGGCAGCTATCAGCACGACAATCTTGTCGAGCCGCTTCTGTGCGCTTTCCGGCTCCGCCATGACCTCACGCAGCCGACGGAGCAGGATGCGCGGACCACCAACGGAGCCCGACATCAGTCCCAATCCTGTTTGCAGCGTTTACGGTTCATGACGACGCTCAATGTACCCCCCGATTATTCGGCGTCGAGACCATAGGCCGTGTGCAGGGCGCGCACGGCAAGTTCGGTATATTCGGCAGAGATCAGCACGCTGATCTTGATCTCCGATGTGGTGATCGCAAGGATGTTAATGCCTTTTTCGGCCAGTGTCTTGAACATGGTCTGCGCCACGCCCGTATGGCTGCGCATGCCGATGCCGATGACCGACACCTTGACCACATTCGTATCGGTCCGCACTTCCTGGAAGCCGATCTCGGCTTGCGCCTTGCGGATCACGTCTTCGGCGCGGGCAAGCTCGGCCTGCGGCACGGTGAAGGTCATGTCCGTGTTCTTTCCATCGTCCGACACGTTCTGAATGATCATGTCGACATTGATGGAGTTTTCGGCGAGCGGGCCGAAAATGCGTGCTGCCACGCCCGGCTTGTCCTCGACCTTGACGAGCGTCACCTTGGCTTCGTCCTTGGAGTAGGCGATGCCGCTCACGACCTGCTGTTCCACGATTTCATCCTCGTCGCAAACAAGAGTACCGGGACCTTTGCCATCCGCCACATAGTGCATATGGGGCGCATCCGGTGCATCAAAACTGGAGCGAACCTGCAACCGCACGCGATGCACCATGGCAAGCTCGACGGAACGGGTCTGGAGCACCTTGGCGCCGAGCGACGCCATTTCAAGCATCTCCTCGTAGCTGATCTTGTCAAGCTTGCGCGCCTTGGAAACGATACGCGGATCGGTCGTATAGACGCCGTCCACATCTGTATAAATGTCGCAGAGATCGGCCTTCACGGCGGCGGCAATGGCAACCGCGCTCGTATCGGAACCGCCACGACCAAGCGTCGTGATCCGGTTGTCGGGGCCAAGACCCTGGAAACCCGCAATCACTGCAACCTGCCCCTCGCGCATGCGGCGGACAAGCTCGCTGCCATCAATCTCGCGGATACGGGCCGCACCATGCGTGCCATCCGTGAGAATGGGGATCTGCCAGCCAAGCCAGGAACGGGCCGAAATGCCGATGCGCTGCAACTCGATGGCGAGGAGCGCGATGGTGACCTGCTCACCACTGGCGACAATCGTGTCATACTCCCGGGCATCGTGAAGCGGGGCCGTTTCGCGCGCCCAGCTCACAAGCTGGTTCGTCGTGCCCGCCATGGCGGAAACCACAACCGCGACCTCATGGCCCGCATCGACTTCGCGCTTCACATGGGCCGCCACGACCCGAATGCGCTCGACATTCGCGACCGAAGTGCCACCAAATTTCATGACCAGTCTGGCCATCGCCTGTCCCACTCTCCCTTCACCGGCCCCGCGCCTCAAGACCGGCACGCTGGACCAGACAGGGCCATACGTTGTTATATGGCGCCCTCTATGATGACCGGATGACGGATGGACCCGCACGGTCGGGCGCGGCCATACATACAGGCCCAAGAGCAGGGCCGCAACAGGCGCAAAACCGCCCGAAAGCATTAAGGACGCAGGGAAACCCTCATATAATGACCGGCATGACAGATACGCGGCTTGACAGAAAAAATATGGGAAGCGTCGATCCCGAGGAGATCGCCCGCTTTTCCGCCATGGCAGCCGAATGGTGGGACCCGAACGGCAAGTTCCGCCCCCTTCACAAGTTCAATCCGACCCGCCTTGCCTATATCCGCGAGCGTACCTGCACCCATTTCGGCCTTGATGAAAAGGCCGTGCGGCCCTTCGAGGGCTTGCGCTTTCTCGATATTGGCTGCGGCGGCGGGCTGCTTTCCGAGCCGATGGCCCGGCTGGGTGCCACCCTGGTGAGCGCGGACGCCTCGGAAAAGAACATCGCCACCGCCTCCGTCCATGCCGCCGAACAGGGGCTCGACATCGACTATCGTTGCACTACGGCAGAAGCCCTGGCGGAAGCAGGCGAGACCTTCGATGTCATCCTCAATATGGAAGTGATCGAGCATGTGGCCGATCCGATGCGCTTCCTCAAGGATTGCGCCTCCATGCTCCGCCCCGGCGGCCTCATCTTCATCGCGACGCTGAACCGCACGCTCAAGGCCCATGCGCTGGCGATTGTCGGCGCGGAATATGTGCTGGGCTGGCTGCCGCGCGGCACGCATGACTGGAAGAAGTTCATCACTACGAACGAAATGGAAACCGGCATCGCGGACGCCGGCCTCGCCCTCAAGGAACTGGTAGGGGTGAGCTACAATCCGCTGACCGACAAATGGTCGCTTGGCCGCGACACGGATGTTAATTACATGGCGCTGGCGGAAAAGCCGCAGGCAATCTGACCGGCAACGGGTTAAGGGGGATGGCGTGAGGAACGGGGGAAAGCGGCTCGCAGCCGCAGTGGCAGGCATTGCATTGCTCATGCTGGCGGGTTGCGGTGAAGGGGACACGGCATCTGCTCCCGTCACGCTGAATGAGCGTGAAGCGACACTTTACCAGCATAGCTGCAAGACCTGCCATGAAGACGCAGCAACCGGCGCCCCCCTTACCCATAACACCGCCGCCTGGACACCCCGTCTGGCAAAGGGCGAGGACGCGCTGCTTGAAAGCATCGTCAATGGCTTCAACGGCATGCCGCCGCTTGGCCAGTGCATCGAATGTGACGGTAATGATTTCATGGCGCTGACCCGCTTCATGGCGGCACCCGCCCCGGAAAACGCAGCCGGAGAGACAGCAGAATGAAAATCACCCGCCGGAACCTCCTGCAATTCGCCGCTTCCGCCTCCGCGCTTGCGGCAGTGGGCACGATCCCTGCCAGCCTCACCAGCGCCTTTGCGCAGGAACCGCGCGTCATTCCGTGGAAGAACTGGTCGGGCGGGCAAAGCTGCACCCCCGCGATGCGGGCGGCACCCGCAAGCGAAGCGGAACTTGCAGACCTCATCCGAACCGCACCCGCTCCGATCCGCGCGGTGGGCGCCGGACACTCTTTCTCCCCCCTCGTGCCGACTGACGGCACCATTCTCTCGCTCGACCGGCTGAGCGGCGTCATCTCGCATGACAGCACAAGCCATCGCGCCACCATTCGTGCAGGCACCCGGCTTGGCGCGCTCGCGGGCGAACTCGCCGAGCGCGGGCTTGCGCTCGACAATATGCCGGACATCAACAAGCAGACGCTGGCAGGCGCCATTGCGACAGCCACCCATGGCACAGGTGCAGAGCTTCCTTCGCTTTCCGATTTCGTTACCGGCCTTCGCCTCGTCACGGCGTCGGGCGAAACGGTTGAGTGCAGCGCGACACGCAATGCCGACATCTTTCAGGCGGCCCGCGTATCACTCGGCGCGCTCGGCATCGTGACGGAAGTGACGATGCAGGCACGCCCGCTCTACAAGCTGAAGCGGCGCACATGGATCGAGCCGATCGAAGACATGCTCGAAGCGGCCCCGGAGCGGTGGAAGACGCATCGCAATTTCGAGTTCTATTATGTTCCCTTCTCCGGCATGGCCATCGGCATCACCAATGATGAGACGGATGATCCGGAAACGCCCGAACCCGTGAACGAAGATGATGAAGGGCTGATGCAGCTCAAGATGCTGCAGGAATGGCTTGGCTGGGCCCCGTCAACACGGCGCTGGCTGATCCAGACCATCATGAGCGGCATCGAGCCTGAAGAGCGCGTGGACTTCTCCCACAAGACGCTCGCCACGGAGCGCAATGTCCGCTTCAACGAGATGGAGTATCACCTGCCGCGCGAGGCGGGGCCGAAAGCTCTGGCTGAAATCATCGAGACGCTTGAGAGCAACAATGTGGAAGTCTTCTTCCCCATCGAATATCGCACCACAGCCGCAGATACGAGCTGGCTCAGCCCCTTCCATGAGCGCGAAAGCTGCTCCATTGCGATCCATCGCTATCACGAGGAAGATTACAAGCCCTATTTCAATCTGATCGAGCCGATCTTCCGAAAATATGAAGGCCGCCCGCACTGGGGAAAGATCAGCACACTGAAGGCTGACGATTTCGCCGCGCTTTATCCAAAATGGGATGATTTTCTGAAAGCGCGTGCCGCGCTTGATCCGCAGGGGAAGTTCCTGAACCCCTATCTGCGCAGCGTGTTCGGCGTGGAGGCGTAAGCTCAGTTCACCTGACGGGTTGGGCGGATGGGGAGCGGCGCAACCGTGACCCCTTCCTCGATCAGCTCACGCGCTTCATCAAGCGTGGCCTCGCCATAAATGTCGCGATGCTCCGTCTCGCCATAATGGATGCGCCGCGCTTCCTCGGCAAAGGCGTCACCCACATAGTCACAATTTTCTTCCACATGCTTCCTGAGGGCGAGCATCATCATGCTCATGCGCTCCGCCATTTCATTGGCGGTCGTCCCGCTGCTGCGCTTCACCACGCCCTTGGCAACATTCGGCGCCATCAACGCCTTTGAAACGCGCGTGCTGCCGCATTGCGGACAGGCAACCTCCCCGGCCGCCGCCTGCGCTTCATATCCTTCCGAGGAAGAGAACCAGCCATCGAACTCATGGTCACGTTCACAGATGAGCGAATAACGGATCATGACGTCACCTCCGAAGAGGCAATAACGGAAAGATCAAAGGCGCGGTCATGCGAAAGCGAGCCAATACGGCTGCGCGCTACCGCAACGCGGTCCGTATCAATTTCGGCAAGCACCACGCAAGGCTCGTCATGCGCGGCCTCCGCGATGATCTCGCCCCAGGGCGCGATGATGAGACTATGGCCATAGGTCACGCGGCCACATTCATGATTGCCGCCTTGCGCAGCCGCAAGCACATAACAGCCGGTCTCGATGGCGCGGGCTTTCAGAAGCGTGTGCCAATGCGCCTCGCCCGTCTGCCGCGTGAAGGCGGCGGGCACCACAAGGAAATCCGCACCTGCCTGTGCAAGCGAACGATAGAGATAGGGAAAGCGCAGATCATAGCAAATGCTGAGCCCGAGCTTGCCCCAGGGAAGAGGCGCGACAACGGCCTCACGCCCCGGCTCATAGTTTTTGCTTTCGCGGTAGCTTTCACCGCCCGCAAGATCGACATCGAACATGTGAATCTTGTCGTAGCGGGCAGCAATCGATCCTTCCGGCGAAAGGAGAAAAGAACGGTTTGCCACCTTTTCCGCCGAAAGACGGATCGGCAGCGAGCCGATCAGAAGCCAAATCTTCTTTTCGGCTGCCAGCGCGCGAAAGGCGGGCAGCGCCTCATCTTCCTCCTCGCTGCGTACAGTCGCGAAAAGATCGTCGCTCTTCGTCACGAGAAGCGAGGTCATTTCCGGCGTGGTGATGAACTGCGCACCCTGATCCGCCGCCTCGGCAATGAGCGCGGACGCCGCCGCAACATTCTCGGCAACGCTGCACGCGCTCCGCATCTGCACACAGGCGGACAGGAAGTTTTTGGTCACGGAAGACACGGAACCGGGCCCGGCCATTCAGGCGGCAAGCATGGCGTCGAGCTTGCCAGCAGCCTCCAGAGCGAAAAGATCATCGCAACCGCCGACATGGGTGTCGCCAATGAAAATCTGCGGCACGGTCCGCCGCCCATGCGCACGCTCGGTCATTTCCTGCCGCTTGTTCGCATCCATGCCGACATCGATCTCGGTATAGGACGCGCCCTTCTGCTTCAGCAGACCCTTTGCGCGGTAGCAATAAGGGCAGAGCATGGTCGTGTAGATCGTGATGTCCGCCATGAAGGCACTCCGGAATGGAACCAGAAAACGGCGCAAGCACCTGCAACCGTTAAACGAACCGTTCCCTATCATATAGAGGCGCCACCCGCCGGTACAACCCGGGCAAGACAAAGCAGGGATACCTCCCGTGCCCCGGCGCGGATCAACACTTTCGCGCAAGCCTCTGCCGTCGCCCCGGTCGTCACCACATCATCGACCAGCACCACATGACGCCCGCGTATCAGCGCCTCGGCATTTTTGGCGAGGCTGAAGGCGCCCGCCACATTCCGCCGTCTTTTGGCTCCCGAAAGCCCGACTTGCGGCCTTGTCGCCCGGCTGCGCAGCAAAAGCCCCGGCGCATAGGAAAGCCCCGAAAGCTCCCCGAGCAGCCGCGAGACTTCCGCCGATTGATTGAAGCGCCGAAAGAAAAGCCGCCAGCGATGCAGTGGAACCGGCACGATCATATCGGCGTCCGCCAGAATGTCGGCCCCGATCCGCGCGAGCCAGCGCGCGAAAACGGGGGCTGCCTCCATTCTATCGCCATATTTGAAACGATGAACGAGCCGCGCCGAGCCATCGCCATACCGCATGACAGCCCGCGCACGGGCATAGACCGGCGGATAGGCGAGCGCCGCAGCGCTGACGGTCCCCTCGCCTGCATCAAAGGGAAAGGGGATGCCCGTCACCGCGCACCAGGGCCGCTCTATAAAATCGATTTGCGACCAGCAGGTGCTGCAAAGCGCGGCGTGATCGGCAATTCCGCACCCGCAGCCAAGACAAAGGGGCGGCAGCATGAGATCGGCGAGGCGCGCCGCCCCTGCCCGCACCCCGTCTCGCCAATGCGAAAACGCCCCCGTTTCCATCAGAGCCCCGCCCCAAACCCGCAAAAGCCTACACGCGAGGGCTTTTCCTGCGCCAGCCCCTTGCGGCAAACCGACCCCCCTACCATGATGCGCGCCATGCCCGGATCTGACACAAGAATGCGTCCCTTCGATCGCGTGACCCATCGCCGCCGCCGCGACCGCGCTGCGGCGGGCTTTGGGCAATATGATTTTCTTGTCGCCCGCGCGGCCGAAGATATTGCAGACCGCATTGCCGCCGCCAATCGCAGCTTCGACATGGCAGTCGATCTTGGCGCGCATAATGGCGCCCTCGCCCGTGCACTGGCGGATGCCCATCTCCCGCCGGAAAAACTCGGCACGCTGATTTCCGCCGACATATCGCTTCCCATGCTGCATCAGGCGGCAGGCCTGCGCGTCGCGGCTGATGAAGAGGCGCTGCCTTTTGCAAATCAGAGCCTCAACCTCGTAACCAGCGTCCTCTCTCTTCACTGGGTGAATGATCTGCCGGGCGCGCTTGTCCAGATCAGACGCGCGCTGAAGCCGGACGGGCTTTTCATGGCCGCGATTTTCGGAGGCGAGACATTGACCGAGCTTCGCCAGTCTCTGGCAGAGGCAGAAATTGAACAGGAAGGCGGGCTGTCACCGCGCGTCGCGCCCTTTGCCGATCTGCGCGACATTGGCGCGCTGCTGCAGCGGGCAGGCTTTGCGCTGCCCGTCGCCGACACCGACCGCGTGACCGTGCGGTACACAGACGCGCTGCGGCTGATGGCTGATCTGCGCGGCATGGGCGAGACAAATGCTATGAGCGAAAGGCGGCGCACGCCGCTTCGCCGCTCAACGCTGATGCGGGCGGCAGAAATCTATCATGAGAAATTTGCGCTGGAGGATGGCCGCATACCGGCGACCTTCGACATTGTTATTGCGACCGGCTGGGCACCGCATGAAAGCCAGCAGCAGCCGCTCAGACCCGGCAGCGCACAGGCACGGCTCGCCGATGCACTGGGAACGAAAGAACATCCGACCGGAGAAAAGCCCGGTCGCTAGACGTTACTGGGACAGGCCCTCGCCGATCTTCGTATAAAAGGAGTCGTTCAGTGCCTCGCCCGTCGCACCCACGATGGCGATGATGGCAATCGAGATGCCCGCCGCAAGCAGCCCGTATTCAATGGCCGTCGCGCCGCGCTCATCAGCACCGAACATCTTCAGAAACGTCTTCAAAGCCGTCATCATCGTCCTCCCGATGCGCGGCCTCAGAGCAGGTCGCGCAGCACCGCCACGAGCGGCTCATCCGCCGGTGGCATCGGGTAATCCCGGAGCCTGGCCGGGCGCACCCATTGCAGCGCCTGTCCCTCGAGGGCTTTCACTTCCCCTTCCCAACGCCGGCAGACATAAAGCGGCATCAGCAGATGAAAGCTCTCATACTCATGGCTCGCGAAGGTGAGAGGCGCAAGACACGCCTTCGCGACATTGATGCCGAGTTCCTCTTTCAACTCGCGGATCAGGCACGCTTCGGGCACTTCGCCTTCTTCGACCTTGCCGCCGGGAAACTCCCACAGGCCCGCCAGCGGCTTGCCTTCGGGACGGCGGGCAATCAGCACCCGCCCGTCAGCATCAACAAGCGCGCAGGCCGCAACGAGCAGCAGCCTCTTCGGCTCGCCCGTGATGCTTTCGCGCTCATCACCCATAATCGCGCCTTTCCGTTAACGTTTTCTGTCAGATTGCCAGAAATTCATCCCGCTGCGGACCGACCGGCCCGCTCATGCGCTCTTGGTTAAGAAAGCGCCAACAGCCTCAGCTACGGTAATCCGCATTGATGCGGATGTAGTCGTAGGTGAGATCGCAAGTCCAGACCGTCGCCTGCGACTTGCCGACACCGACATCAACCTCGATGTCGATATCGCTGCCTTTCATGTGGCGCGCGACGGGCGTTTCGTCATAGCCGGGAACAGCCATACCGTTCTTCGCCACATCGATGCCGCCAATGCGGATGGCAAGCTTGTCGCGATCTGCCGCCTCACCCGACTTGCCGACCGCCATGACAACGCGACCCCAATTTGCGTCCTCACCCGCAATCGCTGTCTTCACCAGCGGCGAATTGGCAATCGCCATGCCGATGCGGCGTGCCGCCTGATGGCTCTGCGCGCCCGATACGGAAATGCGGATGAACTTCGTTGCACCCTCGCCATCCTTCACAACCTGATGGGCGAGGTCGAGCATGATGTCATCAAGGGCCGCGCGGAAATCACGGAGTCGCGGATCTCCCGCCCGCGTAACGGGCGCTTCATCCTTCATGGCAGCACCCGTCGCAAAGACGAGCACCGTGTCCGAGGTCGAGGTGTCACTATCAACGGTGATGGCGTTGAAACTGTCGCGGACACCGAGAAGCAGCAGGGTCTGGAGGATCTTCGCCGGGATGGCGGCATCCGTAAAAATAAAGACGAGCATGGTCGCAAGGTCCGGCGCGATCATGCCCGAGCCTTTTGCGATGCCATTGATGGTGACTTCCGCATTGCCCACCTTCACCCGGCGCGTGGCGAGTTTCGGATAGGTGTCAGTCGTCATGATGGCGCGGGCGGCGTCATCCCATTTGTCATCAGATGCGTCTGCGAGCGCCGCGCTGATGCCTGCGACAAGCGGCGCGGGGTCCATCGGCTGACCGATCACGCCGGTCGAGGCAATGAAAACATCCTTCTGGCGGCAATCGCCCGCCTGCGCGGCAGCAGCGGCCGTCGCCTTGACAGTCGCCACGCCTGCCTTGCCGGTGAAGGCATTCGAGTTGCCGGAATTGACGACAAGCATCCGCCCCTCGCCACCCTCGGCGAGATTGGTGCGGCACCATTCGACCGGTGCGGAAGCAGTCTTGGATATGGTGAACACGCCCGCGGCCTGCGTCCCCGGCACCATCTTCGCGACGAGAAGGTCGGTGCGGCCCTTATATTTGATGCCCGCCGCAACCGTGCCCAGCACCACGCCCCCGATAGGCGGCAGCTTCGCATAGCTCTTCGGCGCAAGCGGCGAGACTTTCGGCCCCGCCTTCTTCTTTTTTGCAGCAGACTTCTTTGCGGGCTTGGCAGCCGGTTTCGCTGCCTTTGCAGCCGCCGCAGGCTTCGCCGTCTTGCGCTGTGCCCGTGTCAGCTTCGCCTTGCTATGGGGCTTTGCTTTCGCCTTTGCCTTGCCGCTCACCTTGCGCTTCGGTTTCACCAAAGCCTTGGCGCTTTTCTTCACCGTCATCCGCCGCTCCGACTGCAAAAAGTCTCGTCACTCGCCCTGCGGCACGATCTGCGGACGTCCGCCCGAAGGTGCAGCCTGATCGAGGCCGATAATCTCGATCTTTGTCTTCTCGCGCAAACCTTCCATGAGCTTCTGCCCCTCTTCCTGCGCGATTTGGCGGACGATGTCGTCACGCGCTTCATCAAGCGAGGGCTTGGGCATGTCGCGGAAGGAAATGAGTTCGATCACATGCCAGCCAAAGGGCGTCTGGACGGCACCGGAAACCGAGCCTGGCTCCATCGAGAAAACGGCATCTGCGAAAGGCTCCACCATTTCCGCACGCCGGAACCAGCCGAGATCGCCCCCGTCCGCGCCGCTGCCATCGCGCGAATATTCGCGGGCCGCCTCATCAAAGCTTTTGCCGCCCTTGATCTCGCCCGCAATCTTTTCGGCCTGCGCCTTTGTCTCCACAAGGATGTGGCGCGCATGGGCTTCCTTCTCGGCAGGCGCGTCCGCCACATTCTTCTTGTAATAGGCGCGGATCGCCTCTTCCGACACCTTGTCCTGCATGAGCTGGACCCAATAGACGTCGCGCAGCGCCTTTTCGTTGAAATAGTCCTGACGCCGCTTTACCGCCGGGTCATCATCCACATGCTTTGCCTTCGCCTCCAGCGCCACCACGCGGCGGTCAATCAACATGCCAAGGAGATACTGGAACTGGACCTCCGGCTCGAACCGGGCGAGCGCGCCCCCCATTTCCTCATCCGCCATGGCAATATCGGAATAGCGAATCGGCGTGCCGTTAACCGTGGCAATGACTTCATCCGCCCCTTCCTCCTGGGCAAGGGCGCCCGAAAGCCCGGCCCCCGCGCCGAGCGGCAGGGCAACGAGCAGGGCAGCGAAAAGACGGGGCAGAACAGGCATGAACGATCCTTCCTGAGGGTATCGCGGCGGGAACGCCGGAATGCGTCGGGCCGCAGGCGGTGCCGGGGTCTTTTTCCCCTTATGGCCCTCATTGTTAATGTACCGGAGACAAACCCGGGGATATGGCGGAATTTCGGCGCGCCATAATGGCGTTACGACGCAAGCCATACAAGCGCCGTCAGCGGTCCCGGCCCCCCGGAAGCCGCCAGCGCGTTCGATTGACAAGGCCCCACCGCCACCTTACATCGGAGACGCACCGCAAGAGGAAAATTACCTGATGGCAAGCTTTGGCGCGCTCGCCAAACGTCTTTTCGGCTCCGCAAATGACCGGAAGATCAAGGCTTACAAGGCCCGTGTCGCAGCGATCAATGCGCTCGAACCGGAAGTAGCAGCCCTGAGCGACGAAGCTCTCAAGGCCAAGACATTCGAATTCCGCGCCCGGCTCGCCGATGGCGCGACGCTTGATGAAATTCTCCCTGAAGCCTTTGCAACCGTCCGCGAGGCCGCGAAGCGTACCCTCGGCCAGCGCCATTATGATGTGCAATTGATCGGCGGCATGGTGCTTCATGACGGCAATATCGCCGAAATGAAGACCGGCGAAGGCAAGACACTCGTTTCCACACTGGCCGCCTATCTGAACGCTCTGCCGGGCAAGGGCGTCCATGTTGTGACGGTCAACGACTACCTCGCCAAGCGCGACGCGGAGTGGATGGGCCAGGTCCATCGCTTCCTCGGCCTTGAAGTGGGCGTCATCCTCCACGGCCTCAATGACGATCAGCGCCGTCAGGCCTATGCGGCGGACATCACCTACGCGACCAATAACGAGCTTGGCTTCGACTATCTCCGCGACAACATGAAGTACCAGCTCACCTCCATGGTGCAGCGCGGTCATGGCTTTGCCATCGTGGACGAAGTCGATTCCATCCTGATCGACGAGGCGCGCACGCCGCTCATCATCTCCGGCCCGCTGGACGACAAGTCGGACCTTTATCTCTCCATTGATGAAGTCATTCCGCTTATCAGCGAAGAAGATTACGAGCTGGATGAGAAGCAGCGCACCGTCAACCTCACCGAAGACGGCAATGAGCGCATCGAACAGGTGCTGCGCGAGCATGGCATTCTCACGGAGGGCAACCTCTATGACATCGAGAACATCTCGATTGTTCACCATGTGAACAACGCTCTGCGCGCCCACAAGCTCTTCCAGAAGGACAAGGACTACATCGTCAAGGCCGGCAAGGTTGTCATCATCGACGAGTTCACCGGCCGCATGATGGAAGGCCGCCGCTTCTCCGACGGGCTGCATCAGGCGCTTGAGGCGAAGGAACGCGTCACCATCCAGCCGGAAAACCAGACGCTCGCTTCCATCACTTTCCAGAACTATTTCCGCATGTATGACAAGCTGTCCGGCATGACCGGCACGGCGATGACGGAAGAAACCGAGTTCGCGGATATTTACGGCCTTCAGGTCGTCGAAGTGCCGACCAACAAGCCGGTCGCGCGTATCGACGAGGATGATGAGGTCTATCGCACCACAAAAGACAAATATCAGGCGATGATCGCGGAAATTGAGGAATGCGCCGCGCGTGGCCAGCCCGTTCTCGTCGGTACGACCTCCATCGAAAAATCGGAAACGCTTTCCGAACTTCTGAAAAAGAAGAAAATAAAGCACAAGGTGCTGAACGCCCGCTATCACGAGCAGGAAGCCCATATCGTTGCGCAGGCCGGTGTGCCCGGCTCCGTCACCATCGCCACCAACATGGCCGGTCGCGGCACCGACATTCAGCTTGGCGGCAATCTCGAAATGCGGATCGCCGATGAAACGGCTGACATCGAGGATGAAGAAGCGCGCGCCCGCAAGATTGCGGAAGTGAAAGCCGATATTGAAGCGAAGAAGCAGCAGGCGCTTGCCGCAGGCGGCCTCTATGTCATCGGCACGGAGCGGCATGAAAGCCGCCGCATCGACAACCAGCTTCGCGGCCGTTCGGGCCGTCAGGGCGATCCCGGCCGTTCGAAATTCTATCTCTCGCTTGAAGACGACCTGATGCGCATCTTCGGCACCGACCGCATGGACGGCATGCTGCAGAAGCTCGGCCTCAAGGAAGGTGAGGCGATTGTCCATCCCTGGATCAACCGCGCGCTTGAAAAGGCACAGCAGAAGGTCGAAGCGCGGAACTACGACATCCGCAAGAACCTGCTGAAGTTCGACAATGTGATGAACGACCAGCGCCGCGCGATCTTCGAGCAGCGCATCGAACTCATGCGCGCCGAGGATGTGTCGGACACGGTGACGGATATGCGCCGTCAGGTGATTGACGACATGGTGGCCGAACACGTCCCCGCAAAGGCCTATGCCGAGCAGTGGGATCTCGTCGGCCTTCAGGAAGAAGTGAAAAAGACGCTCGACCTTGATCTGCCTGTGGTGGAATGGGGTCAGGAAGAAGGCATTGCGGATGAAGAAATCCGCGAACGCATCCAGTCCGCTTCAGACCGTTACATGGCGGCGAAGGCGGCGCAGGTCGGCCCTGAACTCATGCGGCAGGTTGAAAAGGCTGTGCTGCTTCAGACGCTCGACCATCATTGGCGCGATCATCTTCTGATGCTCGATCATCTACGTCAAGCCGTCGGCCTGCGCGGCTATGCGCAGCGCGATCCGCTGAATGAATATAAATCCGAAGCCTTCGAGCTTTTTGAAAGCCTGCTCTCGCGCCTGCGCGAAGATGTGACGCGCCAGCTCTCCGTCGCGCAATTTGTGACGCGCGAACAGGCGCCGAAGATCGAGGATGAGCCGCTGCCCGAAATGCACGCCCATCACGTCGATCCTGTGACGGGTGAGGATGAGCTGACAGATACGGGCCGCCCGCAAGGCACCGTGCGCAATGATCCGGGCGTGGCCGTCGATCCGAACGATCCGCGCACATGGGGCAAGATCTCGCGTAACGCGCCCTGCCCCTGCGGTTCCGGCAAGAAGTTCAAGCACTGCCACGGCGCAATCTGATCAGCCACCGCCGTCCGGAACATCACAAACAAAAAGAGCCGCGCCCGAAAGCGCGGCTCTTCTTTTCTTGGCAGTGCCCGATCAGGCGCGATGGCCGGGAGCGAGCGACTTCTTCAGATGATGGCCCGCAAGGAAGTAATGGGTCGCAGCCCAGATGTTGAACATCGCCGTGCCGAACAGCGCCCAGCGCAGCGACTGGTTGCCAAGCCCCATCGAGTGATTGAAGAAATCCGACAGGATGCCCACAAATTGCGGTCCGAAGCCCAGGCCGATGATGTTGATGATGAACAGCATCACCGCGGAGGCGAGCGCGCGCTTTGCGGGCGGTGTCAGCGTCTGGATCATCGCAAAGGAGGGGCCGAGATAGAAGGCACCGAGAAAGGCGATCGGCACATAGATCACCCAGAGGATCGAAACGGCATAGCTGCCAATATGGAAGGCGGGCCAGTTATCCATCAGATAGAAGGCGATGATGAAAGGCACCACAATGATCTTCGCCCAGGCGACAACCCATGTGTTCCAGCGCGGATCTTTCGCCGCGAGACGGTCGGTGAGGCGCCCGCCGAAATAGGCGCCGATGCCGCCCACAATACCCGCCATCAGCGCGAGATAGGTCGAGACTTCACCGATCGACATGCCATGTGTGCGGATGAGGAAGGCCGGACCCCACATCACGCCGCCATAGCCGACGAATGAGGTGATCGTCACGCCGAGCACCACATGGCGCGCGGCCGCCGTCTTCCAGAGATGGCGGAAGCCTTCCTTCACAATGGTAATGCCGGTTCCCACCGTGAGCGGCGCAGAAGGCTGCTCGGGCGCCATGCCATCCGCGCCACCGCGCGGAGGTTCTTTCAGCGTGAAGCGAACGAGAAGCGCGAGGATGAGGCCGGGCAGACCGACAACGAAGAAGGCCGCGCGCCAGCCATACCAGACCGCGACCCAGCCGCCGACAAGAAAGCCGATCATCACACCGAAATAGACACCGAGCGAATAGATCGCCATCGCGCTTGCGCGCTCATTTGGCGGATACATGTCGGCAATCATGGAATGCGAGGGCGGGCTTGATCCGGCCTCACCAATGCCGACGCCGACACGCGCCGCCGCAAGCTGCCAGAAGTTTTGCGCCATTCCGCAGAGCGCCGTCATGCCGCTCCAGATGGCAATGGCCCAGGCAATGATGTTGCGCCGGTTGCCACGATCCGCAATCAGGGCGATGGGGATGCCGAGGGTTGCGTAGAAAATCGCAAAGGCGATCCCGGAAAGAAAACCAAGCTGTGTATCCGACAGCATGAGGTCTGCTTTGACCGGCTCCAGCAGGATGCCCATGATGTTCCGGTCCACATGGCTTGATGTATAGCCAAGAACCAGAACCGCCAGAGCATAGCGCCTGTATCCGGGCGACAGCATGGCGGGCACACCGTCATTCGCTACCCTTGCTTCGGACATTCCCTCTTCCCTCCGATATGTCATTTTTGTGCGGCAACTCTAAAGGCGCTTGGAAGGCGCTGCAATCGAAGCTGGCCCGTCCCCTCTCCCGCCTGTCATAATCACCGCAATCAAGAAACCCGAAATGGAGCAACGCCCCATGACCGCAACGACGCCCACCCCCTTCACCATCGCTGTTCCGCAGGGAAAGCTTGACGCGATTCTTGCCAAGGTGCGCGCCTATGAATGGCACGACATGCCGGAGATCGCGCCGGGCGGCAATCGTTGGGCCTATGGCGCAGACATGGACTACATGAAAGAGCTTTGCGCCTATTGGGTGGAAAAGTTCGACTGGCGGGCTGCTGAGAAGAAGCTGAACGCCTTTCCGCAATTTCATGCCGAGCTGGACGGGCTGAAAATCCACTTCATCCATGTGAAGGGCTCGGGCACGAAGCCGGAGAACCTGATTCTTACGCATGGCTGGCCGGGCTCGGTCTTCGAGTTCTATGACGTGATCGACCGCCTCGCTCATCCCGAGAAGTTTGGCGGCAATGTGGAAGATGGCGTGAACGTCGTGATCCCGTCGCTGCCGGGCTATGCCTTCTCCGGCAAGCCGAAAACGCCGCTTGGCCCAAAAGCCACCGCCGCGCTCTGGGACCGGCTGATGCGCGAGGTGCTGGGCTACGACACCTATATCGCGCAGGGCGGTGACTGGGGCTCGGTCGTCTCGGGCTGGCTTGCCTATAACCACTCGCCTGCAAAGGGCGGCGGCTGCAAGGCCGTGCATCTGAATATGTGGGGTGTGAGACCCTCCGTGCTGCCGGAGACGGATGCGGAAAAGCAGTGGGCAGCGGGCGCCGCCATGGTCGTCGAGCTTGAAAGCGCCTATCTCCGCCTGCAGATGACAAAGCCGCAAACGCTTTCCTACGGCATGATGGACAGCCCCGTGGGCGCGGCTGCATGGATCATCGAGAAGTTCCACGGCTGGTCTGACAGGCGCGGTGCTGATGGTCACGAGCACATCGAAAACGCCTTCACCAAGGATCAGCTTCTCACCAACCTCATGATCTATCTGGTGACCGACACATTCGGCACAGCGACATGGTTCTATCGCGGCATGATGGAAGAAGGCGGTACCAACATGGCGCCGGATACAAAGGTTGAGGTGCCGACCGGCATTGCAAACTTCCCGAAGGAGTTTCTCACTTTCCCGCCGCGCAGCATGGTGGAGAAGGGCTACAACATCATCCGCTGGTCCGATTTCGAAAAGGGAGGACACTTCGCCGCGCTCGAAACAGGCGAAGTCTTCGCAAATGACGTGCTTGCTTTCGTCAGCCAGGTGAAAGGCGGAGCGGCATGACAGATCGCCTCATCCCCGCCGATCCTTTCACCATCGCCGTATCGGACAGCGAGATCGACGATCTGAAGCGCCGTCTCGCGGCGACGCGATTGCCGAACGAACCTCTCGGCAATGAGCATTGGGACTATGGAACGAACCTCTCCTATATGGAGAAGTTACTTGCCTATTGGCGGGATGAGTTCGACTGGCGCGCTCAGGAAAAAAGCCTCAACCGCTTTCCCCAGTATCGCGCAACGCTCAAGGATGAGGATGGTGAGGAACACACCATCCACTTCATCTATGAGCGCGGCTCGGGCGACAATCCCGTACCGCTCATCATGACGCATGGCTGGCCTTCCACCTTCCGCGAATTTCTCGACGTGGTGGACCCGCTTGCCCATCCTGAAAAATATGGCCGCGAAGGCCCGGCCTTTGACGTGATCGTGCCATCGCTTGTCGGCTATGGATTTTCCTCGATCCCGCGCAAACCCATCGGCCCGGCAAGGATCGCCGATCTCTGGCACCGGCTGATGACGGAAGTGCTCGGTTACGAACGCTACGCCGCAGAAGCGGGAGACTGGGGAAGCTTCGTCACATCGCGGCTCGCGCTTCAGCATGCCGACAGCGTGACGGGCATTCATCTCACCATGTTGCCGCTCCGCCCCTCGCTCAAGCATGAGAGCCAGCCGCCGGTGAGCGAGGAAGAGGCGCACTGGATCGCGACCATGCAGAAATGGTGGCGACAGGAAGAAGGCTATCGCTCCATCCAGTCCACCAAGCCCATGGCGCTCGCCTTTGGTGTGATGGACAGCCCGGCAGGCCTCGCAGGCTGGCTTGCCGACAAATATTACCGCCTCGGCGACACCGACAAGACCGACACAATGAAGGGCATGATCCAGCGTTTCCCCTTCGATGTGATCCTCACGCAATTCTCGATCTACTGGTTCACCGGCACCATCAATTCGGCCAATACGCTTTACAAGGCCGGTCCCGCCGAAGGCTCCGCGCTGCTCAGACCGGGCGAAAAGGTCACCGTGCCGACCGCCTATTCCGAGTATCCGATTGATGTATTGCCGGAGACACCGCGCTCATGGGCGGAGCGCAGCTACAACATCGCGAGATGGCGGATGATGGATCGCGGCGGCCATTTCGCCGCCATGGAGGAACCGGAACTCTTCGCGGATGATGTCCGCGATGCCTTCCGCGAAATGGGGATCACTCAGGGGCGCTAGCGCCCCTTCCTCATTTCCGGCCGCTCGCTTCCGGCATGCCCGCGCCAATATCAATCCAGCGCGTCTCCTCATATCCGAGTATTTCGTAAGGGCCGGGGTCATAGCCCACCGGAGCAAGCTCATCGAAATAGGAGAGGAGCATCCAGTGGCCGGACCGCGCGTGCCGGAGCGGCAGGACCAGCACCTCGGCGCGATCGACCAGATTGGCGCGGCGGCTGCGCAGCATGTTCTGCCGTCCGCACGGCACAGATAGCTGGAGCGAGATCATTTCTCGATAGTCGGGCCAGAGAAGCGGCGACATGAGATCGGCAACACTGCGCCCCGTCGGGTCAAAGCCCAGAGACCGGCACACGGCCGTACCCGTCAACCGCTGAAGAATGATATCTTCCGACACGACTTCGAGAATGGTGACCGCCGGCATGAGCGTCGCAATGCGGCTCGGGCTGAAATCCTGGCGGTCGGGGACGAAATCCACCTTGGGGAGACTGTCCCAATAGGCGAAGAACTGCCTTGCGCTGGCGCTCCACAACAGGTCGGGTTCAGAAAGCATGGGCAGTCCTGCAAATGGCCGCGGGCGCAGCCATCTGTTCTAAGCAGCCATGCTTAACAGCAGGTGAATCCGGGTGGGCGTCAGAACGCTCAGGAAAGGCCGATCCGTCCCATTGCGAGAAACTTCTCGCGGCGGGTACGGCGAAGCGACTCGTGGTCCAGCTTTTCGAGGCCCTTGAGTTCCTCGGCAATCGCGTCGCCCACTTCCTTGATCATCTGGTTGCGTTCGCGATGCGCGCCGCCCACGGGCTCCGGCAGAACCCGGTCGATCACCCCAAGCTCGTGGAGGTGCTGGGCGGTGATCTTCATTGCGGTCGCCGCGTCCTTCGCCTTGTCGGAGCTGCGCCACAGAATGGAGGACGCGCCTTCAGGCGAGATCACGCTGTAGATGGAGTGTTCGAGCATCAGCACACGGTTCCCGCAGGCAAGCGCCACCGCACCGCCCGAACCGCCCTCGCCGATCACGACCGAGACGAGCGGGACGCCCAGCGACAGGCAGCGATCCGTGGAGCGCGCAATGGCCTCGGCCACGCTGCGCTCTTCGCTTTCCATGCCCGGATAGGCGCCTGACGTATCGACCAGCGTGACCACCGGTATACCGAAGCGATCGGCCATATCCATGAGGCGGATCGCCTTGCGATAGCCTTCAGGCTTGGCCATGCCGAAATTGTGCTTGATGCGGCTCTTCGTATCCGAGCCCTTTTCATGGCCGATAAAGAAGACGGACCGGCCCCGGAAGCGCCCGATGCCGCCGACAATGGCCGCGTCCTCGCCGAAAACGCGGTCGCCCGCGAGCGGCGTGAAATCTTCGGCCAGTCTTTCCACATAATCCAGAAAATGCGGGCGAGCCGGATGGCGCGCGACCTGAACCTTCTGCCAGGGCGTCAGCGAGGCATAGGTATCCTGAAGGAGTTGAGCCGCCTTCTGCTCAAGCTTGGCCACCTCGTCGCCAATACTGACCGACGGGTCTTCCTGGGCGAGGAGCTTCAGCTCCTGCACCTTGCCTTCCAGTTCTGCTATCGGCTTCTCGAAGTCGAGATAGGTGTGCATCGCGCTCCGGCAACTCCCGCGCGGACCGCCTCTGGCGGAGCCGGCAATCGGGCCTGTTACGGCCCCGTTATTTGCAAGTGCGCGGCACACTGACCCGCCCCCGCCTCCTTGTCAACCTGCCGGTTGCACTCTCGAAATGGCGGATTTCCGCGCTTCCCGCTCCCGCTGTCACAAATCCGGGCTTCATCTCGTCTTGAGGGGAGATCGAACCGCTCAAGGGAGCCCGCAATGTCCAGCATAGCCCGCCACCACACGCCGCCTCATACGCCTCTGCGGAGGGCCGCTCTCCTGCTTTTTGCCCTGATCTGGCTCGGCAACGGGCTGTGGATGCTGGGCGATCCGGCGCACTGGTATGGGGCCATCGCAGGCGTCAGCAATACTGGCCCCTACAACCCCCATTTCGTGCGCGACATTGGCTGCGCCTATCTGCTGATCGGCCTTCTCACGCTTGGCGCGCTCCGCTGGCCGGCGGCGAGCCTGCCGTTTCTCGCTGCCGTCACGCTCTATCTCCTGCTTCATGCCCTGCTGCATGTCTGGGACATTGCCGCTGCCCGGCTGCCCCTTTCCCACATGCTGATCGACCTTCCCGGCGTTTTTGCACCGCCTTTCGCGGCGGCCCTCCTCGCCTGGTGGTCCACCCCGCGCAACGCCTGACAGCCGGAAAGGAAAGCAAACATGAAAGGCTTTTTTGCGCGATGCGCCGTCACCTTGCAGGAAAGAATGACTGGTGAAAGCGCAGACCATATGCGCGACATCCATGCCGGTTCGCCTGCCGTTTTCTGGCGGCTCACGCTCGCAACCGCCCTCTGGAATCATCAGAAAGCGTTACCGCGCGATATCAGCAGCGTCGCGGCCATTGCCGCCCTGCGCTCGGAAGATTGCGGGCCTTGCGTGCAAATCGCCGTAAACATGGCGCTGAAGCAAGGCGTCTCTCCCGCCATAGTCCGTGCCGCCGCGACCGGTGCGCTTGCGGAACTTAGCAAGGACACGCGCCTTGCTTATGACTTTGCCTATGCGGTCGCGGCGAGCGATCCGCGCGCGGAGGATTTGCGCGCCCTCATCGAGCAACATTGGGGAAAGGCAGGGCTTGCCGAATTTGCCCTTGTCATCGCAACCGTCAGAACATACCCCGCACTCAAGCGCGCGATGGGCTATGCTCGCACCTGCCAGCGCGTGACGATTGAGGGCGAAACGCTTGAGGCACATCCTGCAAGGGAAAGAGCGGCATGAGTAGCAATCCTGCCCCGGATGAGGCGACATTCGAGCGCCACCGCGCCCGCGCCTTTCAGGTTGCCTATCGCATATCAGGCTCGGTTGCCGATGCTGAAGACATTGTGCAGGAAGCATGGCTGCGCTGGCAGTCCGCCCCCCGCAGCGACATTCACAATCCCGAAGCCTGGATTGTGACGACGGTTGCGCGGCTCGGCATCGACCAGTTGCGCAGCGCCCGCGCGCGGCGCGAAACCTATGTCGGGCCGTGGCTGCCGGAACCCATTCTCGAATTTTCCGAAAGCGAGCCGACGCCCGAAGAACGCCTCTCGCTTGCCGATGACATTTCCATGGCCCTGCTGCACATGCTGGAGCGCCTGTCACCGGAAGAGCGCGCGGCCTTTCTGCTGCATGATGCGTTCGACTATGGCTATGACGAACTCGCCGCCATCCTCGGCAAGTCCGAAGCCGCCTGCCGCCAGACTGTGAGCCGCGCGCGCAGACGGGTGCGCGAAGACCATCCCCGCTTCGACACCAATGTGCAGGAGCATCATCGCCTCGCCACTGCCTTCGGCAATGCAATTGCGACCGCCGATCCGCAGGCGCTCATCAACTGCCTCAGCGAAGATGTGGTTCTCTATTCGGATGGCGGCGGCAAGGCGCTTGCTGCGCTGAACCCGCTTTACGGACCGGATCACGTCTCGCGCTTCTTCTTCGGCATCCTGAAGAAGCGCCCGCAAAATCTTCAGCCGCGCCCTGCCATTGTGAACGGCCTGCCCGGTTTCGTGATCATGGAGGAAGGCGAGATACAGACCACGCTGAGCTTTGGTATCAGCGAAGGCCGCATCTCGACCATCTATATGGTGCGCAATCCCGACAAGCTGCCGCGCCGAGGCGCACCCGCCTGAGCATCAGGACGCGTTGCCCTTTCGCGCCAGCGGATGATGCGTCTGCACCAGATCCTTCAGCCGCTCATCCAGCACATGCGTATAGATCTGCGTGGTGGAAATATCGGCATGGCCAAGCATCTGCTGCACGGCGCGAAGATCAGCACCATTGGCAAGCAGATGGCTCGCAAAGGCGTGGCGCAGCGTATGCGGCGACACACGCGTCGGATCAAGTCCGGCGGATATGGCGAGGTCTTTCAGAAGCTGCGCAAAGCGGTGCCGCGTCAGATGCCCCTGCCGCCCGCGCGACGGGAAAAGCCAGGGCGAGACATGATCGCCAAGCCGCATGGAGCGAAGCGGCAGATAGGCATCAATCGCACTGCGGGCCGCCTCCGAAAGCGGTACCAGCCGCTCCCTGCCACCCTTGCCGCTCACAGCAAGGAAACGCTCCTCGCCTCGCACCGCCGAAAGCGGCAGACCGACAAGCTCCGACACGCGAAGCCCCGTCGCATAGAGAACTTCCATCAGGCAGACAAGGCGCGCGCGCTTATAGGCAAGCACTGCCTCTTCATGCGTGCGCCCGTCTTCCGCGCGGCGCGCGGCCGCAAGAAGCGCATCGACTTCGCCAACGGTAAGCGTCTTCGGCAAGGGCCGCGCACGGCGCGGACCTTCAATGGAGCCGCAAGGATCATCCTTGCGGATGCCTTCGGCAAAAAGGAAGCCGTGAAACTGGCGAAGCGCCGAGAGGCGCCGCGCCGCCGTCGATGCGGAAAGCCCCTGCGTGGAAAGGCCTTCCAGATAGTCACGCACATCGCGCGTTGTCGCCGCATCCACCGCTTTTCCCTTGGAGTTCAGGAAGGCGCTGAAGTCTTTCAGATCGCGCTCATAGGCATCGAGCGTATTGCGCGCCGCACCGCGCTCCGCACTCAGCATTTCGAGAAAGGCATCGATAAGACGCCCGCGCTCCTGTGACTCTTTGGACATTTAACTCACCTGTTTAACTCAACCACGTCCGGCGCTACTCCGCGCCATCAAGGCCTCGAGCGCGACGCGACGCGCCTCACTTTCAAGACCCGCTGCCTTCAGGCTTGCCACCGCTTGCGCTGCCGCACGCGGATGAACTGCACCCGGCCCCTCATTCCCGATAATGTCGATGGCGAGCATCACGGTCTCGCCCACCGCAGCTTTCTGTCCTGCGGCCTGAAGCTGCCCGAGCACCGCATCAGGCGGCACACGCCCCGTCAGCACACCGCGCGCATCAAGCAGCGCTTCCCAGACAGAAGGATCAAGCTCGAAGCCGAGCGCCTCAAGCATCATCGCTTCACTCGCCCCGAATATCCGCGTCTGCGCAATGCCGGAGCGGAGATCGCTCACGATCGCGGCTGATACGCCCGCCCTGTCAAAACCGGAGGGCGACCCGCTCAAAACCCGCGCAAGCCCTTCAAGCTCGCGCTGATCGCGGCCGATCATCTGCCCGCCTGCGTTCATCACCGAGGCCCAAGCCTGTGCATGGCTGCGCTCACCAAGCGCAAGGAAGGCGCGCATGGCAGCAGGCGCAAGCGGACGCAACGCTTCATTGGGTTCGAGCTTTTCCAGTTCAGGATAAAGCGCTTCAACCGTGGGATAGTAGAGGCCCGCCGTCTCCGCTGTTGCAAAAGCGAGCTTGAAAAGCCGGATGCGATCATCCGCCGCCACAGCCTGACCGATCGACTGGAAGATCATCGCGCGGCGCAGCGGCGATGCTTCAGGTATATCCGATGTCAGAAGCCCCGCAAGCTGCTCCGGCGTGAAACTCGGCTTGCTGTAATAGGCCGCAAGATCACGACCGCTGATAAGCCCGTAGGAGGCTGCACGCTCTGCGGCGAGAACCTTTGTCTCGTCCGAAATCGTTTCATCCTCGAGAAGCGGCAGCAGCAAGGCTGGCTCCGCGATCTCGACGGCATTCGCAGGAAGCTCGCGATTGGCAAGCTTGTAGAAGGCCACATCCATGATGCTGAGCTGCTTCGGCTCGGGCGCGCGCAGCACGATGCCTGCGGCCGCCTCACCCGCCAGCGAATAGAAGAGTGCATCATCCATCCCCTCTTCCCGCGCGAGGTCAAGCGTGAGGCTCGCAATTTCGGGATTGCCGGCTGCGATCTGGCAATAGGTGCTGAGCTTCACCGAAAATGCTGCCATCTCGTCATGGGCAGGATCATTGCCGGGCGGAATGTCCTTCAGCGCATCGCAGGCAAGCTTCTCATCGCGCTGCGCAAGCGCCGCCCGGGCAAGCCCTGCGGCAATCGCGGGTGTCCGCTCGTTGCGGCCGACTGTATTTGCAAGCGTGATCGCTTCTTCCGTGCGGCCCGAGGCAACAAGCCGGTCAATCCGGGTTGCAAGAAGCGTCATACCGCTTCCCGCACCAACTGGCGGCTGCGCGCCGGTGAGCAGCAGGCGCCGCGCAAGATCGCTCATCACCGGCGAGCGGCTCGGCACGGGAAGGCGCACAAGATAGGTCTCGATATCGCTGCGCGAGGCCCCCTTCCACATATCGGGGCCAAAACCACCCTGCTCCCGGCTGATGAGTGCGGTCGTACCCGCGCTCACACCCGTCAGCGTGCCAATCTCGATGCCGCTATTGCCTTGGCCGGGGACAGCGCTGAGAACCCGCACACTCGGCTCCTGTGACTGCATGCCCGCGGGGAAGAACTGCGCGGGGCCGACAGGCTCCGGCTCGCTTTCCATCGCGGCTTCCGGCAGCGTTGCACCATAGCCGGGCGGCACAATGCGGCGCGGCCCTTCGGCGCTCTCGCTTGCCGCTGCGTCGGCGGGTGAGGATGCGGGTTCGGCAAGGGCCTGCGGCACCGGTCCGGCAGGCTTCATGCCTGCGGGTGCCTGCAGCAGATTCGCCTCCTGCGCAAAAAGCGGCGCACCGGTCAGCGAAACCGAAATGGCGAGCACAAAACCGGCCGCGACGCCGCGCCTGTCCGATCTAGCGCGCGAATTGGTCATCGGAGAGAACCTTCTCCACTGACTGGGGCTGCGGTTCCACGGCCCGGCTGAGGTAAAATATCCCGCCTGCGAGAGCTGCACACAGGAGGATGGCAATAACGAGAAAGCTCGTAGCTCGGCTCATGATTCTTCCTTCTTTGGGCCTAAGCCGGACCCTTCGGGTTCATGCCGCCGGGATAATGAACCAGCATTAGGCCCGCCTTGCGGCGAAAATTGGGCGCGACGAAGCGGCGTGAAAGGCTTATCTACAGCTCCGCGAGGTGGGAACCTCGTTAACATTTGTCTAGGATGAAGCGTTTCCCGGCGGAAACCATGCGGAACATTATTCGCATAAAGTTAAAACCGAAAAAACGCGCCTGAAACCGGCCCAGGGCGAGGAGCGAAAACAGAGATGATAGCCGAACCCGAGGCAGGCGAAACGCTGACCCCCGTCCCTCTGGCCGAGCGCTCCATCGTGCTTGTCGGCCTTATGGGCGCGGGCAAGACCACCGTTGGCCGCCGCCTCGCAAAACGGCTCGATCTCCCCTTCCGCGATGCCGATGCCGAAATCGAGGAAGCGGCGGGCGAAACCATCCCCGAAATCTTCGAGCGCCACGGCGAGGCCGCCTTCCGCACCGGCGAGCGCCGCGTCATTGCGCGCCTGCTCGGCGGCGAACCCCATATTCTCGCAACGGGTGGCGGTGCCTATATGGACCCTGTGACCCGCGCGAACATCGCCGCGCGCGGCATCTCGATCTGGCTCAAGGCCGATCTCGACGTGTTGATGAAGCGCGTCGGCAAGCGCGGCGACCGCCCGCTGCTCCAGACGGGTGATCCGCGCGCGACGATGAAGCGGCTGATGGATCAGCGCTACCCCGTCTATGCGCAAGCCGATATCACGATCGAAAGCCTCGAAGGACCGCATGATGCGGTGGTCGAGGAGATCATCGAAAAACTGAAAGAATATTGTCCGGAGATTGCCGGACGAGACAATACCGGACAGAAAAATGACTGACGCCACCCGTAAGGTCACCGTCGAACTGGGCGACCGCGCCTATGACATTCTTGTAGGCCGGGGGCTGATCGCAACTGCTGCCGACCATCTGCTTCCGCTGCTGCGGCGTAAACGCGTCGCCATCGTGACCGATGAAGCGGTTGCCGCCCTTCACCTGCCCGCGCTTGAAAAAAGCCTCGATGGCGCAGGCATCCGCCATTCCACGATGCGCCTGCCGCAAGGCGAGGGAACGAAATCATTCGCCCAGCTTGAAAAGCTCACCGAATGGCTGCTCGACGAAGGAATTGAGCGCGGCGACCTCGTCATCGCCTTGGGCGGCGGCGTCATCGGCGACCTCACCGGCTTTGCAGCATCGATCCTGCGGCGCGGTGTCGATTTCGCGCAGATCCCGACCACACTTCTCTCGCAGGTGGACAGTTCCGTTGGCGGCAAGACCGGCATCAACACGAAGCAGGGCAAGAACCTCGCCGGTGCTTTCCATCAGCCGCGTCTCGTTCTCGCGGATACGGACGCGCTTGAAACGCTGCCCATGCGTGAATTTCTCGCAGGCTATGCCGAAGTCGTGAAATACGGGCTGATCGGCGACCGCGATTTCTTTGACTGGCTCGAAACCAATCTCGACCGCCTCAAGGCAGGCGATGTCGAGGCACGCATCCATGCCATCGTGAAAAGCTGCGAGGCAAAGGCCGCAACCGTTGCCGCCGACGAACGCGAAGGCGGTGTGCGCGCCCTTCTCAATCTCGGCCATACATTTGGCCATGCGCTTGAAGCCGCGACCGGCTTTTCAGACCGCCTCGTGCATGGCGAAGGCGTTGCCATCGGCATGGCGCTGGCCTTCGATCTCTCCGCACGGCTCGGCCTCTGCCCGGGTCAGGATGCGGTGCGCGTTCGCAACCATCTCGAAAGAGCAGGTCTCCCCTCGCGCCTCTCCGACATCAAGGGCTCGCTGCCCGATGCAGACGGGCTGATCTCGCTGATGGGACAGGACAAGAAGGTCGTGGACGGCAAGCTCACCTTCATTCTCGCGCGCGGCATCGGCGAGGCCTTCATCACACGCGATGTTGACCCCGAAGCCCTGCGCGCCCTTCTCCGCGAGAGGGAAGCTGCCTGATGGCCGCAGCCGGCCCCGGATCCTTGCGCGAAACGATCGGCCGTATCCTCGGCCTCGGTGCGAGCACCCGCCGGCAAATAGTTTCTGCCCATGAAGAATTGCGCGACGCGATTGCGCTGCATCATCAGGAAGGCAGCGTGGTCAAGATCGACCGCGACATGCTGGGCGGCGTTCTCGATCTCCACAATCTCGACGTGAGCGACGTCATGGTGCATCGCAAGAACATCGCGATGATCGATGCCGCTCTTCCCAATGCCGAAATAATCGCGCAGGCACTGGCAAGCCCGCATACGCGCATTCCGCTCTGGCGCGACGAGCAGGAAAATATTCTCGGCGTGCTCCACGCAAAAGACCTTCTCCGTGCGCTTGCAGGGGCAAACTGGAAAGCCGACGAGATCGACATTCTGAGCATTGCGGCGAAGCCCTGGTTCGTGCCCGACACGACAACACTTCAGGAACAGCTCAATGCCTTCCTGAAACGGAAAACGCATTTCGCCCTTGTGGTAGATGAATATGGCGTGCTGATGGGCCTCATCACGCTTGAGGACATTCTGGAGGAAATCGTCGGCGACATTGCCGATGAGCACGATGTTGACGTCGCAGGCGTGCGGCCCCTGCCGGATGGTTCGATCATCGTGAACGGTTCGGTGCCGATCCGCGATCTCAACCGGGCGTTTGACTGGTCATTGCCGGATGATGAAGCAACGACCATTGCCGGTCTTGTCATCCATGAAGCGCGCACCATCCCCTCGGTCGGCCAGACCTTCACCTTTCACGGCTTCCGCTTCGAGATACAAAGCCGCCAGCGCAACCAGATCATGTCCCTGCGGATTGCACGTTCTCTGGAAATCTCCCGGGCGCGCCAGAACCCCGCCTAGTCGGCCTGCGCTGCCGCCTCTTCCGGGGTCAGCACTTTCATGGAAAGTGCATGGATCGGGTTTCCCATCTCTTCCCTGAGCGCGCCCGTGACCAGCCGCTGGCGATCGACCCGTGAACGCCCGGCAAAGAGCGATGAGACCACCTTGAGCCGGAAATGGGTCTCGCCGCCCGGCCGGTGACCGGCATGACCCTTGTGAAGATGCGACTCGTCCACAATCTCGAGTTGTTCGGGTGAAAACGCTTCTTCAAGCTTGCGACGGATAGTCTCCGCGACCGACATGCAACTGACCGTTAATCTTGGGGTTTGAGAGAGAGGGCCATGCTTCCTTGTTTTGCAAAGCCAGCCAACCCATAATTTGATCGTGAAACTGAATTCAAAATACTTCGATTCGATCCGGATCGCCCCGCGCAAGCGGCGTGGCGTGGAACAGCCCCCTCATATCCGCCGCATGATGCGCGAGGAGGCGCCAAAGGCGTGTGAATGGGCGGGCTGTCGCGAGCACGGCCTCTTCCGAGCGCCTGCCATCAAAAGGACGGAAGAGAGCGCCGGCCCCCTCGATACGCCTGTACGCGAGCAATATAGCTGGTTCTGCGAAACTCATATTCGCGAGTTCAACCAGAGTTATGACTTCTTCAAGGGCATGAGCGATGCCGAGATCGCGGCTTTCCAGCGGGAGGCCCTGACGGGCCACCGCCCGACCTGGGGACTTGGGGTAAACGCTGCCAAAGCCGCCTTTGGCGCGCATTTCGCCTCCCGCGCCCGCCGGGGTTCGCCTTTTCGCGATAGTTTTGGCTTTTTTGATGAGGGACCGGGCCATGAGCGCCCGGAAGCCGCAGAAACGCGGCGAAAGCCGCGCGCGTTGGAACAGCAGGCGCTCGATACGCTCGATCTGCCTGCTTCCGCATCCTTGAACGAGATCAAGGCACGGTATAAGGAACTTGTAAAAAGGCACCATCCAGACGCCAATGGCGGGGACAGGTCCGCCGAGGAGCGTCTGCGCAAGGTCATTCAGGCCTACGATTACCTCCGAAAGAGCGGCTTCTGCTCCTGAGCAGGGGCGGCGTGAAAGGCTGATAGACCCGCCAGGAAGCGGGCCGGCCCGCAACCATGCGGCCGGAAGTAGTTTGCGGCGCGGGATCATTCATCCCGCTGAACCATCTGTAAGGACGGAAGTAGGACAAGGATGAGCTTCGAAGCAAGAAACAGCATGTCGGAGAATCTCCCGGACAAGAAGGTCTCTGCCCGGGAAGTGTTCAAGATCGACATCGACATGGAAGTCCCTGCCTTTTCGGAGCCCAACGAGTATGTGCCCGATTACGATCCGGACTACCTCTTTGACCGCGACACGACCATCGCGCTGCTGGCGGGCTTTGCCTATAACCGCCGCGTGATCGTTCAAGGCTACCACGGTACGGGCAAGTCCACCCATGTCGAGCAGGTGGCCGCGCGCCTCAACTGGCCCTGCATCCGCATCAACCTCGACAGCCATATCAGCCGTATCGACCTTGTGGGCAAGGATGCGATCGTGCTGAAGGATGGCAAGCAGGTCACCGAATTCCGCGAAGGCATTCTGCCCTGGGCGCTTCAGCACCCTGTCGCGCTCGTCTTCGACGAATATGACGCCGGCCGCCCGGACGTGATGTTCGTGATCCAGCGCGTGCTGGAAGCATCGGGCAAGCTCACCCTGCTCGACCAGAACCGCGTCATCCGCCCGCATCCGGCCTTCCGCCTTTTCGCCACCGCGAACACGGTCGGCCTTGGCGACACATCGGGCCTCTATCACGGCACACAGCAGATCAACCAGGGTCAGATGGACCGCTGGAACATCGTGACCACGCTGAACTACCTGCCGCATCAGCAGGAAGTCGGCATCATGCTGTCCAAGCTGAAGAGCTACGACACGGAAGAAGGCCGCAAGACCATCGACGCGATGGTCCGCGTGGCCGACCTCACGCGCTCGGCCTTCATCAATGGCGACATCTCGACCGTCATGAGCCCGCGTACCGTTCTGACCTGGGCGGAAAATGCGCGCATCTTTGGCGGCGATGTCGGCTTCGCCTTCCGCGTGACATTCCTCAACAAATGCGACGAACTGGAACGCGCCACAGTGGCGGAGTGCTATCAGCGTTGCTTCGGGCAGGACCTGCCCGACTCTGCGGCCAACATCAAGGTCGCCTGACCCATCGGAGTGAGGCCGCCCGCAAGCGGGCGGTTCGGTAACGCATGAAGCCCAAGGAAAGCCCCGTCGAACCGTTCAAGCGTGCGCTGAGCCTTACCATGCGCACGATTGCGGAAGAGCCGGAGCTGAACATCACCTTCGGCACGGAAGCGCCGGGCCTTCGCGGCCTGCGCGCGCGCCTGCCCATGCCGAGCCGCACGCTGCCGCCGGAAGAAGTGGCGCAGATGCGCGGTCTTTCGGATGCCTATGCGCTTCGCCTTGCTCATCACGATGAAAAACTGAACGCGCCTCTCCAGCCCGAAGGCGGCAACGCGCTTGCCGTGTTCGACGCGATGGAACAGGCGCGCTGCGAGGCGATTGGCGCAAATCAGATGCCGGGCGTGGCGCAGAACCTCACCGCCGCGCTGGAGCAGCGTTACGCCGCCCGCGGCTATGACCGCATTTCCTCGCGCGAGGAAGCGCCGCTTTCCGAAGCGGTCGCCATGATCGTGCGCGAGAAGCTGACAGGGATGGCACCGCCTCCTTCCGCTGAAAAGCTTGTGGCACAATGGCGCTCATGGATCGAGGAAAAGGCAGGCGACAGCCTCGACCGCCTTGCGGATCTCATCGAAGACCAGGAAGCCTTTGCGCGCGCGACGCGCGACATTCTCGTTGACCTCGACATGGGTGACGAGCTTGGCGAAGCGCCTGACCAGTCTTCCGAGGATGCGGAGGATCAGGAAGGCGACAGCGACCAAAGCTCGGAAGACAGCCAGTCCGGCGAGGCCGAACAGCCTGATGGTGCCTCCGCCGAGCAGGTCGAATATTCCGAAGGCGAAGGCGAGGAAGGCGAGGAGCAGACCGTCGAAGTCGAAGCCGATGACGCGCCCATGGACGGCGAAACGGATGAGACGAGCGACGGCAATCAGCCCTGGCGTCCAAACCAGCAGGGCGATGACCGCAACCGCCAGCCTTCCTACAAGATTTTCACGCAGGAGTTTGACGAGGTGATCGCGGCAGAAGATCTCTGCGACCTCGATGAGCTGACGCGGCTGCGCCACTATCTCGATCAGCAGTTGCAGCAGATGCAGGGCGTGGTCTCCCGCCTTGCCAACAAGTTGCAACGCCGCCTGCTCGCGCAACAGAACCGCGCATGGGAGTTCGATCTCGAGGAAGGCATCCTTGATGCCGCGCGCCTCACCCGCGCCGTGGTCGATCCGACACAGGCGCTCGCCTACAAGATCGAACACGACACCAATTTCCGCGACACGGTGGTGACACTGCTGCTCGATAACTCAGGCTCAATGCGCGGTCGTCCTATCACCGTTGCGGCGATGTGCGCCGATATTCTGGCGCGCACGCTGGAACGCTGCAATGTGAAGGTCGAGATTCTCGGCTTCACCACACGCGCCTGGAAGGGCGGCCAGTCGCGCGAACGCTGGCTCGCGGAAGGCAAGCCCGCCCAGCCCGGCCGCCTCAATGATCTGCGCCACATCATCTACAAATCCGCCGACAGCCCCTGGCGTCGCGCGCGGCGCAATCTCGGCCTGATGATGCGCGAAGGCCTGCTGAAGGAAAATATCGACGGTGAAGCGCTGATCTGGGCGCATAACCGTCTGCTCGGCCGTCCCGAGCAGCGGCGCATCCTGATGGTGATTTCGGATGGCGCGCCGGTGGATGATTCCACCCTGTCAGTGAATGCGGGCAATTATCTCGAAAAGCATCTGCGCAATGTGATCGAGCAGATTGAGACGCGCTCGCCCGTCGAGCTTATCGCCATCGGTATCGGCCATGATGTGACGCGCTATTATCGCCGCGCTGTCACCATTGTTGATGCAGAGCAGCTTGGCGGCGCGATGACGGAAAAACTCGCCGAGCTTTTCGAGGACCCGACCACACTTCGCCGCAGCCAGAAAAAGGCGCGCGGACAGGAAGCGCCCCGCCGCCAGCCTCTTTCAACGCGCGGCGCAGCAAAGGCCGTCCGCTGACCTTCTGATTTCAGGCGCCATCCCGCGCCTTCAAGGACCGTGACAATGGCAGGGACCGAACGCGTTCCGCCGCGCCACAAGCGCAGCCTCGCCGCCGCCATCATCTCGATGGGGATGGTGAACCTCTCCATGGGCATCGCCTTCCCGCTGACCGCAATCATTCTGGCGCGGCAGGGCGTCGAGCCGGGCATGATCGGCCTGTCAACGGCGGCGCAGGCGGCACCGGTCTTCCTCGTCTCGCCTTTCGTGACGCGCATCCTGCGGCGCTTTGGCCCGGCCAATGTGATGGTGGCAGGGCTTCTCCTTGCCGGCCTCTCCTTCGCGCTGATGGGCCTTTATGCAAATCTTCTCGCCTGGTTCCCGCTCCGCTTCCTGCTCGGCAGCGCGGCCACGCTTCTCTGGGCAACAAGCGAGGCATGGATCAATTCCCTTTCGCCGGAGGAAAAGCGCGGCAAGATCATCGGTCTCTACAGCGCATCAGCCGCGGCAGGTTTCGCGCTCGGCCCCACCCTTCTCGTGCTGATGGGCACAGGCGTTGAACCTTTCTATGTGGGCGGCCTGTTGATGCTGGCAGCGTCCGCCATCGTCACCACGGCAGATCGCAGCCGCAATCATTTTCAGGCGGGCGAAAGATCATCTCCCATGTGGCGCCTTCTGCTGATCGCGCCTGCTGCCCTGCTTGCAAACTTTTTCTTCGCGGCAGCGGAAGAATCTCTCGTCACCTTCTTTCCGCTCTATGCGATCCGGCGCGGCATGATGGAAGAGACAAGTCTCTTTCTTCTCACTGTTGCAGCCCTCGGCGCGATCTTCATGCAGCCCGCAATCGGCCTTCTCGCCGACCGCATGAACCGCCTGAACCTGCTCACCATTCTCGTCGCGGCAACCATTGCGGGTTATTTGCTGCTGCCCCTCGCCTTGCCCGGCCCCATCCGCACGGGCATGAGCCTCTTTCTCGTGGTCGGCCTTGCCAACGGCATCTTCACCCTTGGCATGGTGCTGGTCGGCGAACGCTTCCGGGGAGCGGAACTTGCAGGCGCGAGCGCCTTCACCACTGCCATGTGGGGGACAGGTGCACTTGTCGGCGCCCCATTTTCCGGTGCCGCCATGCAGATTTGGGACCCGCACGGGCTGATTGCCGCCATCGCCCTCATCTTCCTGATCTATCTGCCTTTTCCGCTGGTCGCTGCCTTGCGCACGAGAAAAGAAAAGCGGCCTGAGGAAAACTCCGCTTGAGCTTCCCCGGCGCGGGCATATCCTGCGCGGCCTTTCACCGCTCACAGGATTGACCGGCAATGCGCGCGCTCCATGCGACAGACAGAGCGACCCGACGCCTCTGGCTCGATGAAGCCGGGGCAACGCTTTCACTCGCCCTGCCACTCATTGCCGCCAATCTTGCGCAGGTGGCGATCAACGCAACCGATGTCATCATGCTGGGCTGGCTCGGACCGGAGGCACTGGCTTCGGGCGCGCTCGGCTCCAATCTCTATTTCGCAGTGATGATTTTCGGCATTGGTGTCGTCACCGCCACCTCGCCGCTTGCATCTTCCGAACTTGGCCGCCGCCGTCATTCTGTGCGCGAAGTACGCCGCACGATCCGGCAGGGCTTCTGGGCGGGGGCAACGCTCTGCATCCCCTTCTGGCTCATCCTCTGGAACACAGAAGCACTGCTCATTACGCTCGGGCAGGAGCCGGAGCTTGCCGCCGGTGCAGCCGCCTATATGGCTCCGATGAAATGGGCGCTCCTGCCGACTTTCCTTTTCGTCGTGATGCGCATTTTTATTTCCGCGCTGGAGCGGCCGCGCTGGGCGCTGGCCATTGCGCTTGCTGCCATCCCTTTCAACGCGCTGGTCAACTGGTGTCTGATCTTCGGCAATCTCGGCTTTCCCGCTTTCGGCATCATGGGCGCGGGCCTTGGGACGCTCATCACCGGCATCTTCATGCTCGTGGCGCTGGTGATTGTGCTTCTGACGGATCGACAATTCCGCCGTTACCATCTGTTCGGTCGCTTCTGGCGGCCCGACTGGCAGCGCTATCGCGACATATGGCGGCTTGGTCTGCCCATCGGCATGACCCTCGCCTTTGAGGTCATGGTGTTCAACGCTGCCGTGCTGCTGATGGGGCTTTTCGGTGCAAGCGCGCTTGCCGCCCATTCCATCGCCCTGCAACTCGCCGCGATTTCCTTCATGGTGCCGCTCGGCTTCGGGCAGGCGGTGACGGTGCGTGTCGGCCTTGCGCATGGCGCGGGCGACCGCGACGCAATCACGCGCGCAGGCTGGACGCCGCTTGTCATGGGCGTCAGCTTCATGAGCGTCATGGCGCTCTTCATGATCCTGTTTCCCGAAACGCTGATCGGCATTTTCCTTGATGGCTCCGTCGCCGAAAATAGCGACGCCATCCGCCTTGCCATTTCCTTCCTCGCCATTGCAGCACTCTTTCAGGTGTTCGATGGCGCGCAGGTGATCGGCGCGGGCATGTTGCGCGGCCTGCAGGATACGCGCGTGCCCATGCTCTTTGCGGCAACGGGATATTGGCTGATCGGCCTGACCACGAGCGTCATTCTCGCCTTCCCCTTCGGCTTTGAAGGCGTCGGCATCTGGCTCGGCCTTGCCACGGGGCTTGCTGCCGTGTCGGCCATGATGATCTGGCGCTGGTCACGGCGTAAAAGGCTGGGCCTCGACGCGCCCCTCCCCCACCGCGGGAGCTGAAACGGCGCGCGCTTCTCTTGTGCCGCATGTTGACACCGATATGATGCCCCTCACCGACAAGACGCAAAAAAATAAAAGCCGGTTGAGAAGGATCGAAACATTGCCGAGTGCCGCCCGCCACTTCCTGTCCATTGCCTTCGTCGTCGCGCTTTCTGTCACCCTTACCGCTTTCGCATCGGCAGAACCGCGCGCTGTGGAAGTGTCAAACAGGCAACTTCTGTGGAACCCGCAAGATCGGGGCGAAACGAAAACCGGTTCGCTCATCTGGGCAGGCGGCGTGGAAATCAGTTCGCAGGATGGTGATTTCGGCGGCTGGTCGGGCCTCGCCGTCAGTCCCGATGGCTCATCGCTTCTCGCCGTTTCCGACAAGGGGCACTGGCTCACCGCCATCATTCTCTATGATGAGCGCCAGCGCCTTTCTGGCCTGGTCGAAGCGAAGATCGCGCCCATCCTCGGTCTTGATGGCAAGCCCGTCGCCAGCAAGCAGCTAGGCGATGCAGAGAGCCTTGCCGTTGATATCAGCCCTTCCGGCTCGCTGATGAACACGGCCTATGTGAGCTTTGAACGCGCGCATCGCATCTGGCGCTATGACCTCAAAAGCGCGGGCGCAGAAGCGAGACCCGAACAGATCCTGACCCAGCGCCATTTCGGGCGGCTCAACAGCAATGGCGGCATTGAATCGCTGGAGCTTCTGCCGCCTGCGAAGGATGGCGGCAGGAAGCGGGTTCTTGCCATTACCGAAGACACGCTGGATCCGCGCGGCAACATCAAGGCCTTCATCGCCGACGGGCATGACCTTGCCTGGTTCGGCGTGAAACCGCACCAGCCCTTCAAACCGACTGACATTGCCCTTACGCCCGCTGGCGACCTGTTGATGCTGGAACGCCGCTTCTCGCTTCTCGGCGGTGTCGGCATGCAGCTCCGCCGCATCAAGGGCGAGGACATCGTGCCGGGTGCGGTGGTGGATGGCGAGGTGCTGGTGAATGTCGGCCAGCGCTATTCGATTGACAATATGGAAGGCCTCGCCGTCCGCGAGGATGAGAACGGCGATTTGCTGATCTACATGATCTCGGATGACAATTTTAATCCGGTGCAGCGCACGGTGCTGCTCATGTTCCGCCTGAAACAATAGGCCTTACGCGCCGCCAAGGCCCGGCAGCGGGCGGATGGAAGAGCGGAGACACCAGGCCGGCAGAAGCTGGCCGAGCGCCCACGCAAACTGGATTCCGGCTTCGACACCGACACGCCAGCCAAGCGCCTCGTCAATCACCATCCCGCTGCGCAGATGGAACAGAGACGAAAAGACGATGCCGGCGAAAAGCGCGGCGAAGAACGGCGCATGCCACCACGGAATGCCCCTCAACCAGTCAAAGAAGAGAACGGCCGCAAGCTGGCCGACAAACATCGCCGCGAAGAAAACAAGCGCGAGCGGATAGGGCGCAATCTCCGCCTCAAGATCGCGGATCAGGCCAGCGTGAAAGGCCCAGCCAATCGCGCCGCCGATAAGCGCCCAGCTCACCAGCACCGCCCCGAAAGTGAGGTCCGGCCCGTAGCGGCGGCTTGTCAGGTTGAGGATGAAAAAGACGAGCGGCAGAACCACATAGCCCATCGTGAGCCAGCCGGACGGATCAAGCCGCGGGTCGATCTCCGCCAGCACATCAAGCTGGGGCACAGGCTCATCGCGCAGGCAGAAGGCAAGGAGGAGGGCTGCACATAGTGCGATCACCGGCAGGATCAGCCGGATAACCGCCGTGACAAAGCGGGAGATACGGCCCGGTCGCCGAAGCGGGACGCGATCAACCCCCTTATCAAGCATCTGAACCCCCGAAAACGCACTGCCGCAGCTTAGCCGGGCAGCCCTGCCCCCGGAAGCCCGGACGTGGCATGATCCCACAGAATGGTAAATGCCTGCTCACGCACCCCCGCCGGGCACAAAAAAAGCGGCCCGAAGGCCGCTCTTTTCAGATTGATCGAAGACGGATCAGGCTGCAGCAGCAGCTTCGGTCTTCTTGACGATTTCGCGCTTCAGCTTCTGCGCCCGCGCGGAGAGCTGATCGTCCGACGCCTTGAGCAGGAAGAGGTCAAGACCGCCATTATGCTCGACCGAGCGGAGCGCATGGGCCGAAACACGCAGGCTGACCTGACGGCCAAGCACATCGCTGATGAGCGAGACCTGGCAAAGATTCGGGAGGAACCGGCGCCGCGTCTTGCGGTTCGCGTGGCTCACATTGTTACCCGACATCACGGCTTTGCCGGAGAGTTCGCAGCGGCGGGACATGAACGAGTTCCTTCAAAAATTCACGAGGATTGCCGCGAAAACGCGCAATCCGTACAGGTGCGGACGTATAGAAGGCCGTCCCCCGCCCGTCAAGGGCGAAAGGGCACTCAGCCCGCTTTCCCGCCCCCCAAAACCAGCGAAAGAAGGCGCCTTGCCGCGATTGTGGGGGTCTCCCGGCCTTCCGCCACCGCCTTTTCAAGCTCTGGCAGGAGATCTGAGGCCCGCTTGTCCGCCTTGAGGGCGGCGAAAAGCCCTTCTCGAATCTCGGTCCACATCCAGGCCTGCGCCTGCTCTGCCCGAAGCCGCGCCAGTTCGCCCGCCTCGGACAGCGCCTTGTGATGCCCCTGAACGGCTTCCCAGACCTCGGAAAGTCCCTCCCCCTTCAGCGCAGAAGCAAGCAGCACATCCGGCGTCCAGACAGGATATTTCGGACGCATCAGATGAAGCGCAGTCTTGTATTCTAGCCGTGCGCGCTTCGCAGCCGGGATGAGATCCCCATCCGCCTTGTTGACCACGATCAGGTCAGCAAGTTCCATAATGCCGCGCTTGATGCCCTGCAATTCGTCGCCACCACCCGGCGACAGCAACAGCAGGAACATATCGACCATATCGGCCACCGCCGTTTCGGACTGGCCGACACCCACCGTTTCAATAATGACGACATCAAAGCCTGCCGCCTCGACCAGTAGCATCGCCTCGCGCGTGCGGCGCGCCACACCGCCCAGCGTGCCGCCCGAGGGCGAGGGGCGGATAAAGGCATTGGGATCGCGAGCAAGCATCTCCATCCGCGTCTTGTCGCCAAGGATGGAGCCGCCGGTGCGGGCAGAAGAGGGGTCGATGGCAAGAACCGCGACCTTCAGCCCCTGCGCCGTCAGATAACAGCCAAAGGCTTCGGTAAAGGTCGATTTGCCGACGCCCGGCGCGCCTGAAAAGCCGATGCGTATTGCCTTGCCCGTGTCGGGCAGCAGTTCCACCAGCAGCTTCTGTGCGACTTCCTGATGGTCGGCACGGGAGGATTCGACAAGCGTGATGGCGCGGGCAAGCGCAGCGCGGCGCCCTTCGCGCACAGCGCGGGCAAGTTCCCCGACATCCGGCACCCCCCTGCTCAGCGCGCGGCGCTCAGCCTGCTTTTGTTCTGTCCCGCTCATGGTCTCAGTTGCATACTTGGCCGGGCCTGCCACGTCCAGCCCTGCCAAGGCAGGGGACGGACCGAACGCAGGGGAACCGGCCATATTCATCGGAGGTTCATCTCGCGAAAGGGAAAATGAGCCCATGTCCGGGATAAGGAACGAAACCACCAGCGAAGCAGTGCAGAAGCGGAGAAGGCGCGGGCTTCACGCATTCCCGAAGCTCTGCCTTGCCGCCGCCCTTGCGCTTGCCGCCGGCACGGCAAGCGGTGCCACAACGCTCCCTGCCGCATCTGTCGGCCCGAAGCCTGACATTAAGGCCGACTACACCGTCTATATTGGCGGTCTTCAGGTTGCCACAGGCTCCATGATGGCGACGCTGGGTGGCGAGACCTATCTTCTGGAAAACACGCTCGGCTCTGCCGGTGTTGCCGCCCGCTTCTGGGACGCGCACTGGACCATGACGAGCAAGGGCACGATCAGCGAAGAAGCGGTACGGCCGAGCCTCTTCGAGTTCTCCGCCACGGAGAAGAGCAAAACCAAGTCGCGCGAAATCCGCTATGACGGGCGCGGTGTGCCGAGCCTTACCTTCGAGCCGCCGGAGCCGGAAGAGGAAACGGCGCAGATAACGCCCCGCCTCTATCGCCATACGCTTGATCCAGTGAGTGCATTCCTGCTGCCAGTTGCGACAGATGGAAATCCCTGCGACCGCAGCCTTCCCATTTTCGACGGCAAGCGCCGCTACGATCTGCAACTCACCTTCCATAGCGAGACAAGCGTGACGACACGCGATGGCGGCTATAGCGGTGAGGCCATCAAATGCCGGGTGCGCGTGAAGCCGGGCGACGGCATGGAACGTGGAAAACTCACCAACACGCTGGAGCGCCGCGACGACACATGGATCTGGCTCGCGCCGGTGGGCGACGGGTCACTCTACATTCCTGTGCGGGTGCAGATGCGCACGCCCATTGGCGGCGCCGTTCTCGATGTTGTGAAACTTCATCAGAATAAAGAAACAACCGTGGCGGCGGCCGAGTAGCAGCAGGCACTCACCCGTTCCGTTCAACCTGCCGCTGAACTTCAGCGTAAAGCGCCCGCAAGCGCGCGACAAGTTCATCCTCCTGCGGGCCGCCGGAGGAATCGATCTCTGCGAGCAGGCCTTCAAGCCGCTCAGCCAGCGTCGCATAATAGGCGGCCTGACGGTCGTCCTGATCCTTTTCGCCCGCTTCCACCTCGGCGGACTGCATGCGCCGCGCAGACGACGACTTTCCCTCGGTGCTCATCCGCACCTCCAAAAAATATCAGATATGGATTCTTCTTCTGCAGCCGCGTTTTCCCGGTTTCCACATCAGGAGGGCGCGGCTTGCCCGGCAAGCCTGAACCAGCGCTCTTTGCGCAGCAGTCAGACCAAGCCAATCGGCTCTGCGGCCGAATGATGGGCGGTTGCCTATTGCAAGCCCACTCACATTGCAACAGACAACAAAACGGAGTGCGCTTTTGACGCATCCGAATGAAACATTCAGTTCAGCGGTTACGGCAGAAGGGCGGCAAAACCAGCCGCACCAACCTCTCGTCATTGCGCGTGGCCGCTCAGGCAACACCGCAATGACGAGGTCAGGCTAAAGCATTTGTTTACGATGAGGCCTGGTTTGCCTGCTGTCGCTTCTGGCGAATGAGGGAAAGCACCTCGCTCGCGGCTGCCGGAATATTCGTGCCGGGGCCAAAGATCGCCGCGGCACCGGCATTCTTCAGGAAGTCGTAATCCTGCTGCGGGATCACGCCGCCGCAAATGATGAGAATGTCGTCGGCACCTTCCTCACGCAGCGCCTTGGCAAGCGCAGGCACAAGCGTCTTGTGACCGGCAGCAAGGCTCGAAATGCCGATGACATGCACGTCGTTCTCGATTGCGTCGCGGGCAGCTTCTTCCGGCGTCTGGAACAGCGGGCCCACATCGACGTCGAAGCCTAGATCGGCAAAGGCCGTTGCAATCACCTTCGCCCCGCGGTCATGCCCGTCCTGCCCCATCTTCACGACAAGGATACGGGGACGGCGGCCTTCCGCCTCCGCAAAGGCCTCGATTTCTTTGGTGATGTTCATGAAGCCCTCATCGCCGTCATAGGCCTGCGCATAGACGCCCGAGATCGACTTGATCTCGGCGCGGTGACGGCCAAACACTTCTTCCATCGCGGAAGAAATTTCGCCGACTGTCGCACGCGCACGCGCCGCATCAATGGCAAGGGCAAGCAGATTGGCATTGCCCCGCGCACCTTCCGTGAGCGCGGCGAGTGCCGCCTGGCATTTTGCCTCGTCGCGCGACGCGCGAACCTGCTTCAGCCGTTCGACCTGCGCGGCGAGAACTTTGGCATTGTCGATGTCGAGAATCTCGATGGGGTCTTCCGACGGCGGACGATACTTGTTCACGCCGACAATGACTTCCTCACCGCGGTCGATCCTGGCCTGACGGCGGGCTGCTGCCTCCTCGATCTTGAGCTTCGGCATGCCGCTTTCAACGGCCTTGGTCATGCCGCCCAGCTCTTCGACTTCCTCGATGAGCTTCCACGCTTCGGTGGCAAGCGCATGAGTCAGGCTCTCGATATAGTAGGAGCCGCCCAGCGGATCGATGACATTGGTGACGCCCGTCTCATGCTGGATGACAAGCTGCGTGTTGCGCGCGATGCGGGCCGAGAAATCGGTCGGCAGCGCAATCGCCTCGTCCAGCGCATTGGTGTGGAGGGACTGCGTACCGCCGAGAACCGCCGCCAGCGCTTCAATGGTGGTGCGGATCACGTTGTTGTACGGGTCCTGCTCGGTCAGCGACACGCCGGATGTCTGGCAATGCGTGCGCAGCATGGAGGATTTCGGGTCCTTCGGATTGAACTCCGACATAATGCGCGACCAGAGAAGCCGCGCTGCACGCAGCTTCGCCACTTCCATGAAGAAGTTCATGCCGATGGCGAAGAAGAAAGAGAGACGCGGCGCGAAGTCATCAACATCAAGACCGGCAGCAAGCGCCGCACGCACATATTCGCGGCCATCGGCAAGCGTGAAGGCAAGCTCCTGCACCTGCGTCGCGCCCGCTTCCTGCATGTGATAGCCGGAAATCGAGATCGTGTTGAACTTCGGCATGTTCTTCGAACAGAAGCCGATAATGTCCGAGATGATCCGCATGGAAGGTGCGGGCGGATAGATATAGGTGTTCCGCACCATGAATTCTTTGAGAATGTCGTTCTGGATCGTGCCCGCCAGCTTGTCCGGCGTAACGCCCTGCTCTTCCGCGGCGACGATGTAATTGGCGAGAATGGGAATAACCGCGCCATTCATCGTCATGGAGACGGACATTTCGTCGAGAGGGATCTGGTCGAAGAGGATCTTCATGTCCTCGACACTGTCGATCGCCACGCCCGCCTTGCCGACATCGCCGATCACGCGCGGATGATCGCTGTCATATCCGCGATGCGTTGCAAGGTCGAAGGCAACCGAGAGGCCCTTCTGGCCCGCTGCAAGGTTACGGCGATAAAAAGCGTTCGACTCTTCCGCCGTGGAGAAGCCCGCATATTGGCGGATGGTCCAGGGGCGGCCTGCATACATCGTTGCCTGCGGCCCGCGCGTATAGGGCGCAAAACCCGGCAGCGTGTTCGCGTCATAACCTTCCTGGGCGATCCGCTCGAGATCTTCGGCCGTATAAAGCGGCTTTACATCGATGCCTTCGGGCGTGTGCCACACAAGGGATGCGGAACCCGCACCCTTTGTCTGCTTTGCAACCGTTGCTTCCCAGTCCTGCAGCGTCTTCTTGTCCGCCATTTTCTCACAACTCACGGATTTGCCGGATTTTTCCGTTGGCACCATAACATGCCGGGCACCGGCCCCAAAAAATTGCGCGGAGTATCCGGGATGCGGTTATTCGGGTCAAACAATCAGACAAAGCAGCGCTCAATCCCGCAATTTCGTTGCGTAAGCGGCCATGCTCCGGCACTACTTGCACCCACCCTCACTGCTTTTTTGCGGGCGGGCGGGGTGCAACACACGGCCACGGCCCTTTAGGATCGGCAACGACAAAGGGGTCAGACTATTGGGGGAGACGGATATGTCGGCACGATCTCACATTGGAACTCGGACAGGCTTCATCCTGCTGCTCGGCGCGATGGCCCTTGCGCTGGCAGCCTGTGGCGGCGAAGGCGGTCCCCGCAAGCGCGATGCCGATGGCCGCGTTCTTCCCACGCCGGCCGAGATGGACCCGACCAGCACGCTCTATGCGCAGGCCGTGCAACGCGCCGCGCAGGGTGATTGCGACGAGCAGACCTTCAACGTGCTCACCTGCTTTGCCTATCGCGGCCACGGCTATGAAGGGGCGCAGACGGCCCTCGGCCAGTGCCACCTTGCGACCGGCGACAAGGTTGAGGGCGCCACATGGGTGGGCCGCGCCGCGAATGCGGGCTGGGCCGACGCGCAGAAGCTTCTGGCCCGCCTCTATCTGCGGGGCGATGGCCTGACCCAGAACCCCGTGGAAGCCGCCAAATGGGCCAAGCTTTACAGCCGCAATCCGAGCCTTCTCTCGCTTGGCGTCCAGCCCGACCCTTCCCTCGCCGAAGATTTCAAGGGCGTTCTGACGCGCGAAGAAGAGGCAACCGCCGATGCCCGCGCGGTCAGATGGACCCCGAGCTATTGGGAGCCGGACACGCAGCTTGATCAGGATCTTCGCCGCAGCTGCGTGCGCGAGGCGCGCCGCCCGCTGCAGGAGCACAAGATCCCCAGTGTGCCGAACCCCTACTGAGGCAACCGGGCCGGGTTCTCCGGCCCTGCCAATTGTTAACCAGAAGCCCCGGCGGGAGACTGCCGGGGCTTCTTGCGTTCAGGGAAACTTTACCTCCGTTCCACTAGGCTTTCCCGAAGGCGGGATTCCATTACCGGGGAGAGAGGGACCCCGTCGCCATGAGCGAGGCACACATCTCAAGAGGAACAAACTCTGAGCATGGCATGACGCAGGCCGCCGGCAAGCCGGTTGATGCCGCGACGCCGTGCGAGGAAAGCCGCGCTCACCTGATCCGCTTCGAACTTTACAGCGCGATCATGCATGCCTATCGCGGCCTGCCGCTGTTCTTCCCCGTCGTCTCCGGCGCACTGGCGCTGACGCTCCGCTCTCCCTACCCCGGATGGGTCATCGCACTCTGGTGGCTCGCCATTGTGGCGATCCATACCGAATATTTCTTTTTCCAGAATCGCTTCTACGCCGCGAGCCGGAATGGGCAGCCCGACGCAAGGCCCTGGATCAAGGCAACGGCGATCCGCTACTGGGTAATGAATGTCGTCTGGCTCGGCCTCATTCCGCTTTTCTGGAATGGCAGTGGCGATGTCCAGAACTTCGCCCTTCTGATGATCTTCGTCGTGCATGTGGTGATGGCATCACAAACGGCGCATCAGATCGTCGCGGTGCTCATTGCCGTCACATTGCCGATCATGATGGCCGTTGTCGGCATGTGCCTTGTGCAAGGACAGCCCGTCTATCTTGCCATCGGCATCGGCTGCATACCCACCTATATCTACCTGCTGCGCATTGCCCATCATCAACGCAAGGCCACCACCGAAACGCTGGACCTGCGGCTGCGCAACATCGAACTCATCCGCGATCTTGGTCAGGCGCGCGATACTTCGGAAACGGCGCGGCAACAGGCAGAAGAGGCAAATGCCCAACTCAAGCGCCGCGAGCATCACTTCCGCGCGCTGGTGGAAAACGCATTCGACGTCGTGCTTGTCACGGATGACAAGGCAATCATCCAGTATGCGTCCCCTGCCGCCAGCAAGCTCGGCCTGCCGCCGGAATCGCTGATCGGCCGAAGCTGCCTCGATCTAGTAAGCCCCGAGGAAAGGCACCGGCTCATCGACGCCGCCTCCACCATCACCGGAGATGGCTCAAGGATGACGACCCACGAATTCGCCGTCCCCAGCCACGACGGGCAGATGATCTGGATCGAATCCACGCTGACAAACCTGCTCGATGACGAGAATGTGCGCGGCTTCGTGGTCAATATCCGCAACATCACCGAACGCAAGCGCGCCGAAGCAGAACAGCGCGGCCAGTTTCAGGTCTTGCAGGCACTGGCCACGGGCGAGGCCCTGACTGAAGTGATGATGCGGATTGCGCTGGCGGCCGAAGAAACCAATCCGGGCGCGCGCGTCGCCGTTTTCCTTCTCGATGCAGACCGCGAATTCATCACCTGCGCCGCCCCCAGCCTGCCCGACGACTTTCACGATCTCGTCACCACCTTCTGGCGGGTGCAGAAAAACGAAGCCTTTGGCACCGCCGCGCTTGCCGGCACACCCGCTGTCGTGACCGATCTTCAGGACAGGCGCCACGGCCACAAGATTGCTTCCTATATGGAGCGGCAAGGGCTGCACACGCTCTGGTTTCAGCCCACCGCCGGACATGATGGCCGGGTGATCGGCGCCGTCGCGCTCTATCTCCCCTCGCAGCGCACGCCCGATGCGTGGGAATGGGACTATCTGCTCGGTATGGCGCATCTTGCGAGCATCGCGATTGAGCGCCGCCGGTCGGAAGAACATCTGCGCTGCGCAACGGAAGCCGCCGAACTCGCAAACCGCGCCAAGACGAAGTTCCTCGCCAATATGAGCCATGAGTTGCGCACACCGCTCAATGCGATCATCGGCTTTTCGGAAATCATGAAACAGGAAATGTTCGGTCCCATCGGCTCCGAACGCTACATCGAATACACCAAGGACATTCACGATAGCGGCCGCCATCTCCTCAGCGTCATCGACGACATTCTCGACATCTCGAAGATCGAGGCCGGTCGCTATGCGATCGAGGAGGACGAGATTGATTTCACCGCCGTGCTGCATTGGTCGGTGGAGATGATGCGGGCACGCACCAGCGAGAAGAGTCAGGCCGTCACGCTCAACCTGCCCGCCGACATGCCGGCCCTGCGAGCCGATCAGCGCGCCATGCGCCAGATCATGCTGAACCTGCTTTCCAACGCAGAGAAGTTCACGCCGGATGGCGGCGCCATTACCATTTCCGTGTCCTTCACATCGACAGGCGAACTGAGCCTTTCTGTGAGCGATACCGGCATCGGCATCCCTGCAAACAAGCTGCACGAAGTGCTGGAGCCTTTCGGGCAGGTCGATGACGCAACCTCGCGCCAGCATGGCGGCACGGGGCTTGGCCTGCCCATCACCGAATCGCTGATCGAAATGCACGGCGGCGAGTTCCGGCTCGAAAGCGAGCTTGGCATCGGCACCAACGCAACCATGATCCTGCCGAGCTGGCGTCTCGTCTGGAACGAGCGCATGGAAAAGGCCGCCACGCAGGGAGCGTGACGGCCTCTCTCACATCACTATCAGATCGCGTGTTGCTTACGCATCCTTCGGCGCGCGGTTCGCACCGAGATAACCGAAGAGATGTCCGCCCACCTTGCGCATCTGGATCTCTTCCGATCCTTCCGTGATGCGATAGCGGCGGTGGTGGCGGTAGATATGCTCGAAGGGCTTGTGGCGCGAATAACCGATCGCACCATGCACCTGCATGGCAAGGTCGGCTGCCTGACAGACAAGCCTGTTCGCGCGGTAGTTGCACATCGAAACCTTGTCGGAGAGATACTTCGCGACATCGGGCTTCGACATCTGATCCATTTCCCACGCCGTCTTGTAGATGAAGTTGCGGATCATCTCGCATTCCGTATAGGCCTCGACCAGCGGAAACTGGATCGCCTGGTTTGAGGCAAGCGGCTTGCCAAAGGGCTTGCGCTGCTTTGCATAGGCAACACTCTGCTCGATGCAGTATTGCGCGGCACCCACGCCTGATGCCGCCTGACGGATGCGGTTCTCATGCACGAAATGCTGCGCAAGTTCGAGGCCGCGCTCGGGATCACCGAGATAGGAACCCTCCGGCACCCACACATTCGTGAACGACACACGCGGATGGTCTGTCGGCATGTTGAAGGTCCAGAGATATTCCTCGACCTGCACGCCGGGCGTATCCATCGGCACGATGAAGCAGGTGATACCCAGCGCATCACCCGGCTTGCCGCTTGTGCGCGCAAACACGAAGTCATGTGTCGCCACATGAAGCCCCGTATTCCACATCTTCTGACCATTGATGACCCAGCCATCAACGCCATCACGCTTCTCGCGCTTCGCCGTCGTTTCCATCCATGTGGCATCAGAACCGTGATCAGGCTCGGTAAGGCCGAAGGCAACGCGGATCGTTCCGTTGAGCGAGCCTTCAATGAAAACCTTCTTCTGCTCTTCCGTACCGAAGTCGCGGAACATCAGAACGGTCGGGAAATTGCCGACGATGGATGATTCATTCTGAAGGTCGTTGTGCAGGCCAAGCCCCTTGGCCGCGAGATGGTCGCGGATCACGGCCATGGCAAGGTTGGAGCCGTCCTGGCCGCCATATTCTTTCGGCAAGGCAAACCGCAGATGACCCGCCTTGTCGGCACGGCGCCGCATCTCGGCCAGCAGTTCTTCCCACTCGTGGCGCGGCAGACCCTGATTATCCCAGTCGGTGCGGGCATGTTCGCGCCGGTGGTCGAAGAAGCGCTCATTATCGTCCTGCGCCTGAAGCGGCTTGATTTCCTTCTCGATGAAGTCATCCAGCACGGCGAGATAGTCGGTGATCTCCTTGGGAATCCTGAAATCCATGAATTGCCTCCCTCTCTTCCCCCGTCGCTGATCGCCGGAGGCGGTGTTTTAGATGTCGATGCCCGACACTATAGACCGCGGTCCAGTTACGAAAAGGGGAAGGCATGCCGCCGCAGGGAATACGGCGCAGGGACGCTGGGGAAGGCAAAACAAAAAAAGCTGCGTTAAGGTTTTGTCTGCCTAAACTCTTGTGAACACACAAGATTTAGCCGTGAACGAAGCCGGAAAACGCGCAGGTCAGCGATTCGGACCCGATTCGTTCGCCCAATATTCCTTTCCTTAATGCGGCTTGGGTTAACGCCGCTGGTACTTGCTTCCGTGCCCGTTTACGCGGAATGTGCGGCAGAGCCATGAGTACCCCGCCCCCTTCCCTTGATCCGGCTGATGCCGAAAACCGCCTGCGTGACGGCATCGCCGAACGGCGCCGCATCACGGCTGTTCTGGGGCCAACCAATACCGGCAAGACCCATCTCGCCATCGAGCGGATGATGGGCCATGAGAGCGGCATGATCGGCCTGCCGCTGCGCCTGCTCGCTCGCGAAATCTATGATCGCGTTGTGAAGGCGAAAGGCCCGCGCGCCGTCGCCCTCATCACGGGCGAGGAAAAGATCCTGCCCGCCTCTGCCCGCTATTTCATCTGCACCGTGGAAGCGATGCCGCTCGACCGGGAAGTCGATTTCCTCGCCGTGGATGAAATCCAGCTCGCCGCCGATCGCGAACGCGGCCATACCTTCACGGACAGGCTGCTGCGCGCGCGGGGCCGCTCTGAAACCATGATGCTCGGCTCGGAAACCGCGCGAAGCCTGATCCAGAAACTTCTGCCCGATACGCGCTTCATCAACCGTCCGCGCTTTTCGGAGCTGTCGTGGACGGGCGCAAAGAAGATCACGCGGCTACCGCGCCGCTCGGCCATCGTCGCCTTCTCCGCCGAGCAGGTCTATGCGATTGCCGAACTGATCCGCCGCCAGCGCGGCGGTGCGGCCGTCGTGATGGGCGTGCTGAGCCCCCGCACGCGCAACGCGCAGGTGGCGCTTTATCAGTCTGGCGAAGTCGATTTTCTCGTGGCGACAGATGCCATCGGCATGGGCCTCAACATGGATGTGGACCATGTCGCCTTTGCCTCCACGCAAAAATTTGATGGCATGCAGCACCGCCCGCTCGCCCCGACCGAGCTTGCCCAGATTGCAGGCCGCGCCGGGCGCTACATGAATAACGGCACATTCGGCGTGACAGGCGAAGCAACCTCGCTGCCGGATGATATGATCGCCCGGATCGAAAGCCACCATTTCGAAGCTGAGCGCGTCTTCCAGTGGCGCAATCCCCATCTCGATTTCTCGACCATACCGGCCCTGATGCGCAGCCTCGACATGGCACCGGGCCGCCCGGGACTGACACGGGCGCCTGCCGCCAGCGACATAGAAGCGCTCGACCGGATGAGGCGTGCGCCGGAAATTGCCGACATCGCCCGCAACCCTCACGCCATCCGGCGGCTATGGGAAGTGGCGCAGGTGCCGGACTTCCGCAAGACGCTCGCAAGCGACCATGCCGCCTTGCTCGCGCGGATCTATCTCTTCCTCATGAATACGGGCGGGGACACGCCCGAACGCATCCCCGATGACTGGCTTGCGGGCCAGATTGGCAAGCTTGACCGCTCCGACGGGGACATTGATACGCTCGCCACCCGCCTTGCCCATATGCGGACCTGGACCTATGTGGCCAACCGGGCCGATTGGCTTCACAATCCAGCGCATTGGCAGGAGCGCGCGCGTAATATAGAGGATAGGCTGTCTGACGCGCTCCACGAGCGATTGACGCAACGCTTTGTCGATCGGCGCACCAGCGTCCTGATGAAACGTCTGCGCCAGAATGAGGATCTTATGGCGGCTGTAAACGGCGATGGCGAGGTTCTGGTCGAAGGCGAATATGCCGGCCATCTCGAGGGATTTGTATTCGTGCCCGATCCGCGTGCGGAGGAGGAACAGGCAAAGGTTCTGCGCGCCGCCGCCGAGCCGGTGCTGACCACCGAAATCGCAAGCCGCGCACAGCGGCTGGTGACGGCACCCGACGCGGATATCACGCTGTCGGAACATGCGCGCATTGTCTGGGCAGGCCACCCGGTCGCCCGCCTCGCTGGCAGCGACAACATTCTCCAGCCGCGTGTGGAACTCATCGCAGGCGAACAGCTGAACGGGCCCGCGCGCGAAGCCGTGCAGGGGCGGCTCGAAGCCTGGCTGAAAGTACATGTGACACAGGTGCTCGCACCGCTCGTCGCGCTGCGCGATGCGACAGACATCGAAGGCCTTGCCCGCGGCATCGCCTTCCGCCTTGTCGAAAATCTCGGTGCCCTGCCGCGCGAGGAAGTGTCGGAAGATGTGCGCGCTCTCGATCAGGCAGCGCGCGGCCAGCTTCGCAAGCATGGCGTGCGCTTCGGTGCCTATTCGATTTTCATGCCCGCCCTGCTGAAGCCCGCCCCTGCGCGGCTGAAGCTCGCGCTCTGGGCGCTCGCCCGCAAGGAAGCGAAGGAGCTGGAAGATCCTCTCGCCAGCCTGCCGCCGCTGCCCACACCGGGCCTTACCTCCGTTCCCGCCGATCCGGCAGCCCCCGAGGGCTTCTATGCCGCGCTCGGTTTCCGCGTCTGCGACAAGCGCGCCGTCCGCCTCGACATGCTGGAGCGCGTGGCCGACCTCATCCGACCCGTCATCGCGGCACGGACCTATAATGGCGGCTTCGTCGTGACACCCGACATGATGTCGCTTGTTGGCTGCTCGGGCGATGAATTTGCAAGTCTGCTGCGCGGCCTCGGCTATCGCTCGCAGGTGGAAAAGATCGTACCGCCCACCCCCGCCGCAGAAGCACCTGCGGAGACGGCAACCACAGATGCAGCACCTGCTGAGGAAGCCACCGAAGCAGCGGAGGCAGCAGAGCCGGTTAACGAAGAAGCAGCGCCCGAAGAAGCCGCAATGGCGGAAGCCACGGCAGAAACCGCACCGGCAGAGGCTACCGCCATTCCGGGCGAACCCGTCGAAATGGAAATCTGGCGTCCCTCGCGTCGCCGTCACGGGGAGGCCCCCCATCGCAAGCCCCGGCGCGACCGGCAGCAGGCGGAAGGCGGCAAGCCTGGCCAGAAGCCGCATCGCAGCCAGCAGAAGCCGCAGGGCGGCAAGCGTCAGCGGCATGACCCGCGCGATGGTGGCCGGGATGGCATGAGGCACGGCGCACCGCATGGCGGGCATCAGCGCAAGCCGAAAGAGCGTGAGCCTGATCCCGATTCGCCCTTTGCGGCCCTTGCCGTTCTGAAAGAGCGTGGCCGCACATCCTGACCGCAAGGTCCATTGCCCATGAGCGGAAATGAAAACCGCGACGGAAGCGCGATCCCGCCGGATGGTGGTTCCGAGGGGCAAAGGATCGACCGCTGGCTCTGGCATGCGCGCTTTCTGAAAAGCCGCACGCTGGCGCAGGGCCTCGTCCAGTCGGCAAAGCTGCGCGTGAATGGGGAACGCATCGCACGGGCGAGCCGCCTTGTGCGCCCCGGCGATGTTCTCACCTTCCCGCTTGGCCCCCATATCCGCGTGGTGAAAGTGCTGGCGCTCGCAGAACGGCGCGGGCCCGCGCCCGAGGCACGTCTTCTTTACGAGGACATGGACCCGCCCGCCCCTTCTCCGAAGCAGGACGCAGTGCAGGCAATCCGCGAGCCGGGCAGCGGTCGGCCGACCAAGAAAGAGCGGCGTGAAACCACGGCCCTGAAGCAAGGGCTCTAATTCACGCAAATCTCTGTAATTGAAACTGTCACCCCTATCATGTAGGTGGAAATTTATGCTGACAGCCCTCAAGAAATTCTTCCTTGGCGAGCCCGAGGAACAGCGCCAGGAAACCTCCGATCTGCGGATCGCGGTGGTGGCACTCCTCATTCGTGCTGCCACATCCGACACCTATTTCGGCGCGGATGAGCGCAGAACGATCCGGCGTATCGCGGCACAGTCTTTCAAACTCACCGATGCCGAGATCGACAGGCTGATGGAAGAAGCGATGGAGGAAGAAGCGGCCAGAATCGATCTTCACCGCTGGATGCAGTCGATCAAGCGCGCCTATAACGAGGAAGAACGCGTCGATCTGATCGAAAAAATGTGGGAAGTCGCCTATGCGGATGGCGTATTGGACGACTATGAAGCCAACCTGTTGCGGCGCGTCGCGGGGCTGATATACGTTCCCGATCGTCAGTCGGGTGAGGCGCGGCAGCGCGCCATGACCCGGCTCGGATTATTGCCCCGGCAAGACTGAAGGAAAGTTCGGACGGCGCCCCCGATATGAAGCGAAGGCGGGCCACCCGCCGCGCCACTGGAGAGTACGATGACCTATGTCGTGACCGATAACTGCATCCGCTGCAAATATATGGATTGCGTGGAAGTCTGCCCCGTTGACTGCTTCTACGAGGGCGAGAACATGCTGGTCATCCATCCGGATGAATGTATCGACTGTGGCGTCTGCGAGCCGGAATGCCCTGCCGAGGCGATCAAGCCCGATACGGAGCCGGGCCTCGAGAAGTGGCTGGAGCTGAACGCTGAATACGCCAACAAGTGGCCGAATATCACCATAAAGCGGGAACCGCCCGCCGATGCAGATGAGTGGCAGGGCGTATCGGGCAAGTTTGAGGAACATTTCAGCGCCGAGCCCGGCGAGGGCGATTAATCTCCGCCCGGCAGATGGGTTTTCTTCCGCCTGAAAGCCTGAAAAGGCGCAGGAATCTGCGAAGAAATCGGCCTATCTACCTGTGTTAACTGTCTTTTTTGAACCCTGCCTTCCAAAGGCGGGGTTTCTGTGCTATATATGTCGCACTGATTAGTTTCCGCAGATATTCAGACGCGCCCTGACCGAAAGACACATCTCTCGTCCGGCTAAGCAAGAAGGGCTGGGGTTATTGACGGTCGGACGCAGCCTTTCCTGGACGCGGAATCTGACCGGTTTTCGGCAGCCAAATTCGGCCTTCGTTTTCGACAAGACATGCCCCGACGGGTGTTCCGCCGCGGCAAATTAAAAGATTTGAGTGCTCGCCTGGCGCGGCGGGCGAGCGGAAAAGATCGGGCAACGCACAAGATGATGCCGACGAGAATGGTTTTGCATCCTTCTTTCGGCCTTTGGAATTGAGAAAGGCTGGGTACAGGTAGAAACGATGGCGAACAAGACAACCAAATCACCCAAGTCCAAGTCGGCAGCCGAGAAGTCTCAGGCAAAGCCGGCGGCCAAGGCAGCCGCGAAACCGCGCGCCAAGTCCGCATCGGCCAAGACCAGCACCGCCAAGGCAGCGCCTAAAGCCGCCGCGAAACCTGCTGCTCCCAAGGCGAAGGCCGCGGCCCCGAAGGCTGCTGCAAAAGCCCCGGCAAAGACCGCCGCGAAGCCCGCCGCCAAGGCCAAGACTGCGGAGAAGCCGAAAAGCGCCCCCAAGGCGGCCGCAAAGCCTGCGGCAAAGCCCGCTGCAGCCGCCGCGGCGAAGAAGCCCGCTGCGGCCGAGAAGGCTCCTGCCAAGGAGGCCGCCGCGAAGGCAACCGGCACGCGCCCGAGCAATGCGGCGAGCAAACTGATGGCTGCGGCAAAGAGCCGCGCCGCGGAGAAGGCGAATAAGGCTAAGGCTGCTGCGGAAGCCGCCAAGGAGACGGCGAAGGAAGCCGCCCCGGCAAAGCCTGCAAAGGCAGAAACTCCGAAAGCAAAGGAACCGGCCAAGCCTGCCGCACCCAAGATGACCTTCAAGACAAAAGAATATGTAGTGTATCCCGCCCATGGCGTTGGCCAGATCCTCGAGATCGAGGAGCAGGAAGTCGCCGGGCACAAGCTGGAGCTTTTCGTCATCAACTTCGACAAGGAAAAGATGACGCTCCGCGTTCCGACCAACAAGGCTGCCGCCGTTGGCATGCGCAAGCTGTCGGATACTTCCGTGGTTGATTCCGCCCTCGAAACGCTGCGTGGCCGCGCCCGCATCAAGCGCACCATGTGGAGCCGCCGGGCGCAGGAATATGAGGCAAAGATCAACTCAGGCGACCTGATCTCTATCGCCGAAGTGGTCCGCGACCTCTATCGCTCTGACCGCCAGCCGGAGCAGTCCTATTCCGAGCGCCAACTCTATGAGGCTGCCCTTGACCGCATGGCCCGGGAAGTGGCCGCTGTCGAGCGCATCGGCGAGGATGCCGCCATTCAGCGCGTGGAGCAGGCCCTTCAGGGCACGCCGAAGCGCTCCGGCGATGCAGGCGACAAGAAGGACGAAAAGTCGGACGACGCGACCGAGGCCGCCTGAGCCCCCCCGACAAACACTGAGACCGAAAAGCCCGGCCTTTGAGCCGGGCTTTTTGTTGGCCGTTTCCCCCATCCCCCGCCCTCCCGCTGAAAGGAACATTTCAGAGGACGCTGGGTTGTTTCAGGGAGAGAGGGGTGCGTGCGAGCGCGCCGCCTCAACTGAGCGGAAGAAGGAGAGGGGAAAATGGCCCATATGGATACCCCCGAAACGCAGCAAGCAAATCGCCGCTTCGTGAAACACGCCATGACCATGCCTCTCCTTGAAGAGGAACATGAGTTCGACCTCGCCCATCGCTGGAAGGAAGATCACGACGAGCGCGCGCTGCATGAACTGACAAGTGCCTATATGCGGCTCGTGATTTCCTTCGCAACGCGCTTCCGCAATTATGGCCTGCCCTATGGCGATCTCATTCAGGAGGGCAATGTCGGTCTGATGCAGGCCGCCGCCCGTTTCGAGCCGGAGCGTGGTGTCCGCTTCTCCACCTATGCAAGCTGGTGGATCCGCGCGGCCATTCAGGACTACATCCTGCGCAACTGGTCCATCGTGCGGATAGGCACCACGGCGGCGCATAAATCCCTCTTCTTCAACCTGCGAAAGCTCCGCAGTCTGATTGCCAATGGCACCCGCCAGAACCTGACGGAGGAAGACCGCTCCTTCATCGCAAGGCAGCTCGGCGTGAGCATTGCGGATGTCTCGGCGGTGGACGCGCGGCTGATGGCCGGTGATCGCTCGCTCAATGCGCCTGTTTCCAACAGCTCTTCACTGGACAGCCCCGCCGAGTGGCAGGACCTTCTCACCTGCGACCGCCCGCTGCCCGAAGACGAAGTAATGGAACATCACGATGACGAACGGCGCGCACGCTGGATAGAAGCAGCCCTCGAAACGCTCAATGAACGCGAACTCACGATCATCCGTGAGCGTCGGCTGCGCGATGAGGCGGTGACGCTTGAAATACTCGGCACCCGTCTCGGCATCTCGAAAGAGCGCGTGCGCCAGATTGAACACACGGCCCTGAAGAAGCTCCGCCACGCCTTGCTGGAAAAAGTACCGAACCCGGAAGAGGCAGGCCTTCTTCTCTGAACCTTACTCGGCAACGATCTTGTAGCGCGCGCCTGCCCTGACGCCTTCATTGGCTTCGAGGCCGTTCAGCACGCGGAAGCGGTCCACCTGATGGTCGGTAAAGACCATGCGCTTTGCGAGCGAGACAACGGTGTCACCCTGCTTGGCGGTGACGATGCGGATGCGCAGCGGCTTTACCTTCCCCGCTTCTGACGCGGAAATCTTGCGGAAACTCATCACAAGCTTCTGGAGATCGCCCGTATAACGCTCGCCCGTTTGCGGCAGCGTTCCGAGGATGAAACGCGCAACACGCTCCGGCGCAAACTCGATGGCAACAAGCCGCGCATTATAGTCGCCGATCGTGGTCGGTGCCGTCGCCGCATTCATGCCATTGACGGTGAAGCGCTCCAGCGTACCAAGACGAACCCCCTTCGCCCATGCCTGCAGATAGGCGCCGATTTCCTGCCCGCTTGCCTTGGTACCCATATCGAATTTTGCAATCGTCCGGTCCGGCCCCTGCACACCGACCGCAGCAGGTGAATTGCTGATGATGTAACGCGGCGGGGCCTCGAAGGAGAAACGAAGGTCCGGGTGAATGAAAAGACGATCACGGACAATCCCCTGCTTGGGGTTGTCACCATAGAGCAGGCCGTCAATCGCGGAGAGATAGGCATCGCGCCGCCGCTCGCCCTCGCCGGGGCGGAGGCCGGCCTGCTGCGCCTGCGCCGTCACCGCCTGAACGCGCGCGGGCGTTGCCGGATGGGTTGCAAGCCAGTTCGTCTGCCCTGTATCGCGCTGCACATTGCGAATCTTCGCCTCAAGCGCGTCCTGAGCATTCATGGAGGCGAGGAAGTCCGCCGCCGCATAGGCATCATAGCCCGCCGCAGCGAGATAGCGCGCGCCAAGCATATCCGCCTCATGCTCCTGATCGCGCGAATAGCTGGCAAGGAAACCCTGCCCGCCAAGGCCGATCGCCTGGCTGACAACATCGCTGCCAACCACAGCGCCAAGCACTGCACCAAGAAGCGTGGTGCCGACCGCCGCCGTGTGGCGCTGCGCCGAATGACGTGCGGCGACATGACCGATTTCATGGCCGATCACGCTTGCAAGTTCCGCCTCATCATTGGCAAGAGAGGCAAGCCCGCGCGTGACATAGACATAGCCGCCCGGAAGCGCGAAAGCGTTGATGACAGGGCTGTCGAGAACGGTGACGCGATAGGGCGCGTTCGGCTGATTGGTGGTGCGGGCGATGCGCGCGGTAACGCCTGCGACATAGGCACCGAAGGCCTGATCCGCATAAGCACCGCCATAGGCTTCGAGGATTTTCGGATGGGCCTCCGCGCCGGCTTGCGCTTCCTGCGCGGGCGACATGATGGTAGCGAGTTGCCGCTGGCCCGTTGCCGGATTGGTGGCACAGGCGCCAACAGAAAGACCAAGCGCGGTGACAAGCGCCACAGCAAGGAAGCGAGGCTTCAGGACCGACATCGCTATCTCCTCCCGGCGGTTTAATTCTCTCGACTGTTCTTTCGGGTTGCCGCGCCCGCAAACTCGATCTGTTCGGGATGCGTCACCACAATTTCAGGGCCGTTATATTGGCCAAGCCAACCGCGAATACGAAGCGGCGTTCCGACAAGAGCCGCAAGATCGCGCGCGCCGCTTCCGGCCTGTGCAAGAATGAAGGTCCAGGGTTCCGTGCGCTGAAAGAGCTTAATGTCCCGCTCCTTCACTGTCACCGTGAAGTCGGCACGATAGTCGGACCCGAAATTGAGATAGAGCCGGTCGCGGACGAGCGAGGCGGAAGTGACAACGCCCTCGACAAGCTCATAGCGCCCCTCAAGCTGCTCCAGCACACCCACATTCTCCGCCTTGCGGATCGCATAATAGGGGTCGCGCCAGATGCCTCGCGCCGCAGCACGCGCCTTTTGCTCCGCCTGCAAAAGCTCGCTCGCGCAGGAGCGGTTGTCCGGGAAGGTGTAAACACGCGCAAGACCTTCCGCGAGCATCTGTTGCTGCAACCAGACTTCGCCTTGCCCGCTTGAGACAAAAATATGGGCGAGCACGCGGCCATGCCGGTCTTCCCGCGCACCGCCATAGCGAAGCCGCGCGTCCTTGCCCTTTGAAAGCGCCACAAGCCGCGCCTTCGCTTCCGGCGAGAGCGGCCAAGCCTTGAACCCCTTTCGACCGAGCGGCAGTTTCGGTGCCTGAATGCCGATCATCCGCACTTCGCGGCCATCTGCGAGAACCACCGTGTCGCCATCAACGACACCAACGATCCGCACATGCTCGCCCTGCTGAAGCGAGCAGGAGACAGCGCGCGCTGCCTGCGGAAAAAGCGCAAGCGAGAGGGTGAGAAGGAAGAGGCCGCCAAAAGCGCCCTTATGCTTCCGGGACAGGCTCAGAGCTGGCCCTCCACGGATGCGCTTTCTGTCCGATGCGCGATCAGGGCTGCTTCCGTTCGGTTGCGCACACCAAGCGCCTGAAGCACCGCATTCACATGGAGCTTCACCGTGGCAACCGAGATGCCCAGCACCTCCGCAATCTCCTGATTCGACCGGCCTTTGCCGATCTCGGCCAGAACCTCGCGCTGGCGGGGAGTGAGCTTCTGATGGCTTGCGGCTGCAAAACTGTCCGGCGCTTCGGCAAAGCCTTCGCTGCGCGTTGAGAGCAGAATATCGGGCACGTAACGCCCGCCCATCTCGACGAGGCGAAGCGCGCCCTCCATGAGATTGACGGCGAGCGTTTTCGGAACAAAACCCGCAACGCCGAGATCCATGACATCCCGGACGAAAGCGGGCGACAGCCGATCGGAGAAAACAACCACACGCGCACCCTGCCTGCCCGCAAGCGCCTCAAGATCGGCAAGCGAGAGCGGATTGCCTATATCGACCAGCACCATATCGGCGCTATCGGTCTCGGATACCAGGTCACGCCAATGGCCGCCCGCGATGCGAATATCGCCTTGCGGGAAAAGACGGCGCGCAATGGTGGCCAAGCCTTCGCAATAAACCGGCTGTTCGCCTGCAATCAGGACACGCATGAATGTCCTGCCCCGGTCTTTGCCTGCGGTACAATCCTGAATTGTGCCAATTTGAACCTACAACCCATATCAACCTTTGAGCGTATGCCAAAATGTTTAGAACCATTCGTAAGGCAATGCAAAGGGCGTGCTTTCCCCTTCGGTGATTGCGGCGAAGCAGCGGCTGATTTAGGTTTCGCCGCGTCTGAAGGTGTTTGTCCTCGGACATAAAGACTTTGTGGCCCCGTAGCTCAGCTGGATAGAGCATCAGATTCCTAATCTGAGGGTCGTGCGTTCGAATCGCGCCGGGGTCACCACCTGCCTGTCCGGGCGACAGGCGGTTCCGTCATTGAGTGCGGGGCACCTCACGGGGTAAAGCTGTTCCGCCCTGGCCCGTTGCGCCGGGCCAATGGAGCCGGAACAAGCGCGATGACACGAGCCGACAACGCCCCCTCCCCTGCAGCCCCGTTGGCCGCTGATGCCCGACGCATTCTCGTCATCAAGCATGGCGCCTTTGGCGATGTGATCCAGGCGGAAGGTGCGCTGCGCGATATTCGCGAGAACCATCCAGACGCGCATATAACGGTGCTCACCATGCCCGCCTATCGCGCACTCCTCGCGCGCTGCCCGCATGTTGATGAGGTGATGGTGGATGAGCGCGCACCCCGCTGGCGGCTCGACCGGATGCTGGCGCTTCGCCAGAGACTTCGGGAACCGGGCTTCGACATGGTCTATGACCTGCAAAACTCGAAGCGGACGGCTTTCTATTATCGCTGGATGTTCCGGGACACGCGCTGGTCAGGCACGGCCAAAGGATGCAGCCACCCGCACCGCGCACATGCACCGAAAAAAATCCGCACACTCGACCGGCTTGCAGGCCAGCTTGAAGATGCGGGCCTTACCATCCGCCGTTCACGCAAGCCCGATGTCTCATGGCTTGCCGATGATGTGAGCGCCCTTCTCGAAAAGGCCGGAGTGAAAGAACCTTTTATCGTGCTGGTGCCGGGCTGCTCCGTACGCCACCCGCAAAAGCGCTGGCCGCATTACGCCCTTCTCGCCCAAAGGCTGATGGATGCAGGCCATGTCGTCGTCATGGCGCCGGGGCCGGATGAGGTGGAGCTTGCGAAAACAATCCCCGGCATCATCATCGAAAAGACGAACTGGAGCGCGCTCGCAGGCATTCTGAAGCGTGCGCAATTCGTGATCGGCAACGACACGGGGCCGAGCCACCTTGCCGCCCATTTGGGAACGCCGGGCCTCGCCCTGTTCGGGCGGCATATGTCAGCCGAACGCACCGGCATCATTCGCGAGCATTTCGGCGTGATCGAGGTGGAAGACCTCACCACCCTTCCCGTCGAGCGCGTCCTTGGGGAAGTGACGCGCCGTCTCGGGACTCACTCGAATTCGGTGTAGGATTTTTCTTCCACGATCCGCGAGCCGGTGAGGAGATTGATCTCCTTCTTCAGTGCGGCGCGCTTGTCGTTCTGTTTGTAAACGGAACGCGCAAGCTCGATGAAGGTCGACCCGAAATCCTTGTCCGCCTCGCACTGGCGAATATCGTCCTCAATAACCCAAAGCGCCTCGTTCACGGCTTTCAGCCCTTCTTCGAGACGGCGCAACTCGGCACTGTCTTCCAGATTGGCATTGCGGGCAGCTTCCAGCACGGCAAGCTCGTGACGCACATTGGCGAGCTTTGCCTCATCAGACATGCGCTCCGACTTGATGCGCAGAATGGTGATCTTGTCGATAAGCTCACCCGGACCAACCTCGATCAGGATGGGCTTTGCTTCTTGCTGGGACATGCCTGCTCCGGACAGAATGACGAACCTGTCTGCTATAGCCCAAGCCAAGGCCCTCTGTCATCCGCCCCGGCCAGAAGGAGATTTTGGACCAATAAAGCCTTGCGATCAGCCGGCGCCGCACCGACTATCCACCAAAGCGCTCGTGAATATGCGGGCAGTCGCCGCCTGACACGCATGGCAGAGGCCTATGTCGCGTTTCTCGAAACTTCTCGACCATCTGCGCAGTGCCGAAACGCATGAAAAGCGCCTCGCCGTGCGGGCTTCCTCGCCACGGCTGATGGTGGAGATCGGCGGCTATGCGCATCGCGCGCGGGACTGGTCGGCGGGCGGCGCCTGCATTGAGGGATTCGCGGAAGCCGTCATCATCGGCACCATATTGAGCGGCCAGCTTTACTGGGAAAATGACCGGCGGCGGCTTCATTTCGCGGCGGAAGTGCTGCGGCTTGATCCCGGTGGCGCGGTGGCACTGCGGTGGCTCGACCTGCCACTCGCTATCCAGCAGGAAATGGAAGCCTATCTCGCCTGACGGAACGGACCGGGCCGCTGCGTCAGTTGCGCCATGCCGATCACACGCTACGCTCCCTGCAACGCCATGCAGAACAGGGAGAGAAACATGCCCGGCTACAAGACCCTTATCGTGAAAAAGGAAGGCCCGGTCGATTGGGTCACGCTCAATCGGCCAGATTCGCTCAATGCGATGAACCCGGAACTCGTGGACGAGCTGCAGGACTATTTCGGCAAGCTCTATACAGATCATTCCGTGCGGATCGTGGTGCTGCGGGGCGCGGGCCGCGCCTTCTGCGCCGGACTCGACCTCAAGGAACGCTCCAACCGCCCCGACACAGACACGAGCGGCAGCCCGCAGGCAGGCCTGGTCGCGCAGCGCCGCATCAGCGAAATCGTGATGCGCATGCGCCGCTGCCCGCAGGCGATCATCTCGCTCATTCACGGCCCGGCCTGTGGTGGCGGCTTTGCACTGGCGCTTGCCTCCGATATTCGCATTGCCGGTGAAAGCGCGCGCATGAACGCCGCCTTCATCCGCATCGGGCTTTCTGCCTGCGATATCGGCGTGAGTTACTTCCTGCCGCGTCTTGTGGGCGTGTCGGTGGCAAGCGAACTTATGATGACGGGCCGCTTCATCAACGCCGCCCGCGCCGAGCGCGTGGGTCTTGTCTCCGAAGTGGTGGCGGATGACAGGCTCGAGGAAGCAGCACGGCCTTACATCGAGGAAATGCTGACAACCTCGCCGCTCGGCCTGCGTCTTACCAAGGAATGTCTCAACATGTCGGTTGATGCAGGAAGCCTTGAGGCCGCCATTGCGATGGAAGACCGCAACCAGATCCTCTGCGCCCAGACAAATGACTTCCGCGAAGGCATCTCCGCCTTCCTCGGCAAGCGTAAGCCCGCCTACACGAATAGCTGACCGGATGCGAAAGCGGCCGTTCCACCAAAGACGGAACGGCCACTCGCCCGCCCTGCATCCCCCGCAGGGCAGCTCCCCAAAAGGATCAGAAGCCGAAAACGAGCTGCGCGCTGAGTTCGTCAACGCTGTCGCTGGCAATGTTGTAATGCGTCCATTCGGTACGGATGGAGGTGTTGCGCGCAACGGCAAACTCCGCACCCGCACCACCAAGCCAGTTCAATTCACGACCGCCCGTGGGGTCATTGTAATTGTGCAGGCCGCCCTTGCCGTAAACCGCGAAATCATTCGACACCGGCCAGGAGACGAGAAGCTCCGCACCATAGGTATCGACATTATCGCTTACGCCGCCAACCGTGATGTCGGCGAGATCGGCATAGAAGCCCTGTACGGCGAGATACTGGTTGAGACGCCAGCCAGCCATGCCGCGCCATGTCCAGTCATCATCATCATCGGCCCAGCCCCAGCCAAGGCCGCCGCCGACATAAAGACCCGGCTGAAAGCTTGTCTGGTTATAGAGAGTGCCTTCGCCGGACACAGTGTCCGATTGCGCCGATGCAGCACCGGCGAAACCGGCAAGGCCAAACGCCAGAACGGCGGAGCCCAGAATGCGTGTTGCAGAAGTCATAATGTTCAGAGCCTCGTTTCATGTTCGACGAAGCCCCCCACTAGCCCGGGGCAGAAGATGGACG
>ENA-UOVV01000255-UOVV01000255.1-compost-metagenome-genome-assembly--contig:-NODE-255-length-76314-cov-13.537104_pt1 | contig 76314 bp, 69 predicted proteins | sample MGYA00238155_ERZ761577 | MGnify/ENA primary metagenome ERZ761577 (study PRJEB28898, sample SAMN06268775) | compost metagenome | isolation source: Emeryville, CA | place: USA:Emeryville, CA | collected... | reverse complement strand
AATACCACGATCCGCGTCACGAGCTGACGGAGAGCCCTCCCCGTCACTCCCACTCAATCGTCCAAACCAACATTAAGCCGTTGATATCACGTATAATTATGGCCTTGGGGCGCGCAAAAACCGACTACTGGCTAGTCAAAATGTTACGCTTTTGATTTTAAAGGGAAAAAGGGTCGAAAAAAAATTTGTGGGTTTCAAGGACAATCGGCGTCAATCGCCAGTCTCGACCCTGTGAACGCCGTCCCACAGATTGACCCAATCTGTAGCAGAAAACACCGCTGACCACAACGAGCAGCCGGCCTCGGACAAGAGGTCAGTTTGCGTTTATGCCGATTTGCTAACCACAAAGCAGCAAACCAGGGCATCTTCAAACTGGCGCTTGGTTTGAAAATATGCTAAAACACTCACTATGAGTGAGCAAACAATAGGAAAGTTAAAGCAACTGGAACAGGTCCTGCCTGAGGGCCTGCTCGTCGATGCCGCGTGGCTTTCCGCTCAAGGCTACTCAACCTCGCTGCGCACCAAATATGTTGCCTCTGGCTGGCTCGAGCAGCCGGCACGCCGAGTGTATCGGCGCCCTCGCGGACAGCTTGGCTGGCAGCAGGTGGTCGTCTCGCTGCAGACGCTTCTCGGCTATCGTCTCACCGTTGGCGGCCGGACAGCCCTCGAGCTGCAAGGCTATGCCCATTACCTCTCACAGGATCGTTCCGAGATCCATCTTCACGGTCCAGCGAAGCCGCCCAGCTGGCTCACGACGCTCCCACTGAAGGAACGGTTCGTGTATCACAACAGCTCGCCGCTCTTCGGGGCCGACCTGGAGGATGTCAGCTTTCCTTCCCTCGTTTCGGACCGCGCACCTGATGCGCGAGTTGCGGGATCTTTTCAGGACGCCGGATTGCGCGCTCTGCCCTGGGGGCAATGGGATTGGCCGTTGACGGTATCGACGCCCGAACGGGCGGTTCTCGAACTTCTCGATGAGCTGCCCCAGCGTGAGAGCTTCGATCAGGTCGACGTGCTGATGGAAGGTCTGAGCGATCTTGCGCCGAGGCGGCTCCAGAAGCTGCTTGTCCGCTGCCGCAGTGTGAAGGTGAAGCGCCTGTTCTTCTTCTTTGCCGATCGGCATCGCCATGCATGGCTCAAGCAAGTCGACCGGACCGCAATCGAACTGGGTTCGGGCAAGCGCATGCTGGTCAAGGACGGCAGGTACGACCCGACCTACGAGATCACTGTCCCCAAGGAACTGGCCGAGGCGTATTGATGGCATTTGCGGACACTTACCGAAATCAGGTCGCATTACTGATCCGCACACTGCCTTCGGTGGTTGCGGAAGAGTGCTTCGCGATGAAGGGTGGCACGGCGATCAATCTGTTCGTGCGCGACCTGCCGCGCCTCTCGGTCGATATCGATCTTACCTACCTGCCAGTGCAGGACCGCGCGACCTCGCTTGCAACGATCAATGCGGCGATGGCGCGCATCGCTGAGCGCATTACCGAGTCAGTCCGCGGCTCCCGTGTCGCTCCGTCACGCTCGCGCGAGAATGTGATCACTAAGCTCGTCGTCCGTGGCGATGGCGCGCAAATCAAGATTGAGGTGACGCCGGTCCTGCGTGGCTGCGTGTTCGAGCCCGCCATACGGTCGGTCTCCCCCAGCGTGGAAGATGAATTCGGCTTTGCCGAAATGCGGATCGTCTCGTTTCCCGATCTCTATGCCGGCAAGATTGTCGCCGCCCTCGACCGTCAGCATCCACGCGATCTGTTCGACGTGCGTGATCTTCTGGCGAATGAAGGCATCGACGATGCGCTGCGTCGGGCCTTCCTCATCTACCTGATCAGCCACGACCGCCCCATGGCCGAAGTTCTGGCGGTGCGGCGCAAAGATATTGCGGTAGAATTTGACCGAGGTTTCGTCGGCATGACGCGACAACCGGTCGAACTCGAGACCCTGCTTGCGGCGCGTGAAGCACTGATTGCCGACATCGTCGGAGAGATGCCCAATGCGCACCGCCAATTTCTGTTGGCGTTCGAGCGCGGCGAACCCGACTGGCCAGCCCTCAACCTGGAGGCCGGCGCCGAACTGCCGACCGTGCGATGGCGGCAACAAAACCTCGATGGTTTGAAGGCTGAGAAACGACAGGCACTGGTGCGGCAGCTTGAAGAGGTTCTGGCAACATAGGGTCGTAGAAGGCCGGAGCCGTCATCATCATCGGCGAGCAAATCAGGTGGCGGCCGAAAGGTTCACGCGCTCCATCAGCGCTTCGGCGCTTTCCTTGCGCTCCGAATAGCGATCGGTGAGATAGGTCGAGACATCCCGTGTGAGCAACGTGAACTTGACCAGCTCCTCCATCACATCGACCACGCGATCGTAGTAGGAGGACGGTTTCATGCGGCCGGCCTCGTCGAATTGCTGGAACGCCTTGGCGACGGATGACTGGTTGGGGATCGTCACCATGCGCATCCATCGACCAAGCACCCGCATCTGATTGACGGCGTTGAAGCTCTGGGAGCCGCCCGATACTTGCATGACGGCCAGTGTTCGGCCCTGTGTCGGCCGGACGGCCCCGACCGAAAGGGGAATCCAGTCGATCTGGGCCTTCATCACCGCGCTCATCGCGCCGTGCCGCTCGGGACTCGTCCAGACCTGCCCCTCCGACCAGAGCGACAGGTCACGCAGCTCCTGCACTTTCGGGTGAGCGACTTCCGCTCCGTCCGGCAATGGCAGGCCGGTCGGGTCGAAGATGCGTGTTTCGGCGCCAAAGGCATTCAGCAGTAGTTCGGCCTCCTGCGTCAGAAACCGGCTATAGGAGCGCTCGCGAAGCGAGCCATAAAGCAGCAGGATGCGCGGCCGATGCGCCGAAGGCGACGCCCGCAGCCGGTCAATATCGGGAACATCGATGCAACCGGGATCGATATTGGGCAGAGCGTTCAGCATTAGTGGTTCGCCTCCGCGACAGCCACGGTCTTGCTGCCCCGCTCATACCAACCTTTCGAGCGGTTCACGATCCACACGACCGAGAGCATGACCGGCACTTCGATGAGAACGCCGACGACGGTGGCGAGCGCCGCGCCCGAATGGAACCCGAACAGGCTGATGGCAGCGGCGACGGCGAGTTCGAAGAAGTTGGAGGCACCGATAAGGGCCGAAGGGCCGGCGACGCAATGCTGCTCGCCCGTGATCCGATTCAGCAAATAGGCAAGTCCGGAGTTGAAATAGACCTGGATCAGGATCGGCACCGCGAGCAGCCCGATGACCATCGGCTGGGCGATGATCTGTTCGCCCTGAAAGCCGAATAACAGCACCAGTGTCACCAGCAGCGCCGTCAGCGAGGCCGGGCTTAGCCTGGCGAGCAGCCGGTCGAGCGCGGCTTGCCCGCCTGCCGCCAGCAAATAGCGACGCACGATCTGGGCGATAATCACCGGGATCACGATATAAAGCACAACCGATAAAACGAGCGTGCCCCATGGTACGGTGATCGCCGACAGGCCGAGCAGCAGGCCAACGATCGGCGCGAAGGCCACCACCATGATCGCGTCATTGAGCGCGACCTGGGAGAGCGTGAAATGCGGCTCGCCCTTGGTCAGGTGCGACCAGACGAACACCATCGCCGTGCACGGGGCAGCGGCAAGAATGATCAGGCCGGCGATATAGCTGTCGATCTGGCCGGCCGGCAGAAAGGGCCGGAAGAGCCAGCCGATGAACAGCCAGGCCAGCAACGCCATCGAGAAAGGCTTGATCGCCCAGTTGATAAACAGCGTTACGCCAATGCCCCGCCAGTGCCGGCCAACTTCGCCGAGCGTCGTGAAGTCGATCTTCAGCAGCATCGGTATAACCATCAGCCAGATCAGCCCCGCCACCGGCAGATTGACGTTAGCGATTTCGGCTGCGCCGATCGTCTGGAACACGCCCGGCACAAAATGGCCGAGTGCAATGCCAAGGATGATGCAAAGCGCGACCCACAGGGTTAGGTAGCGTTCGAATGTGGACATGGATTTCCCTTATGCGGTCGCTACGCGGTGACCGTGCTCGTCAATGACGCGCTCGCCATCTTCCTTGATGAATTTGTCTTGCTGCGGCGGCAGCAGGTCGAGCACGACTTCAGACGGCCGGCAGAGTTTCACGCCCTTGGGTGTGGCCACGATCGGTCGATTGATGAGGATCGGATGCGCCATCATGGCGTCGAGAAGCTGGTCGTCGGTCAGCGCCGGATCGCCAAGACCGAGCTCCCCATAAGGCGTTCCCTTTTCGCGCAGCAGCGCGCGCACCGATATGCCCATGCGCTGGATGAGCTGGTCCAGCATCACCCTTGAGGGCGGGGTCTTTAGATATTCGATGACATGGGGTTCGACACCGGCATTGCGGATCATCGCCAGCGTGTTGCGTGAGGTACCGCACTCGGGGTTGTGATAGATGACAACGTCCATGGCTGACCTCACGCGGCGCTGTTGCGGGACGAGGACGCCCCATCCGATTGCCCTATCTCCACGAGCTTGGCGCGCAGGGATGCCTTGTCGAGGCTGGCTACGGGGAGCGCGGTAAAAATGGAGATGCGATTCTTGAGGTAGCGAAGGGCCGCAACGAAGGCGGCTTCCTGTTCGATCTCGGAGCCTTCCACCGGGGCGGGATCTTCGATGCCCCAGTGCGCGGTCATTGGCTGGCCCGGCCAGACCGGACAGGCTTCACCGGCCGCGCTGTCGCAGACCGTGAACACGAAATCCATGGTCGGCGCATCAGACGCAGCGAATTCTTCCCAGCTCTTCGAGCGCAAGCCGTCGGCAGGATAGTCAAAGCTTTTCAGCACCTTCAACGCGAGGGGATGGACCTTCCCCTTGGGCTGACTGCCGGCGGAAAAGGCACGAAAGCGACCCGCGCCATCCTTGTTCAGGATGCTTTCTGCCAGGATCGAGCGCGCCGAATTGCCGGTACACAGAAACAGGACCTTGAAAATACGATCGGGTTGGCTTGCATCAGACATGGGCTGTGCCTTTCGTCGGTTCGCAACAAGATGACAACGCGGCCATGGCCGGGTTGCACACTTCCGGGTGCCCCTGACAGCAGTCGCGCATGAGGAATTCGATAAGGCCCGAGAGCACCCCGAGCGCCGCGGTGTAGATAATCGAGCGCCCGGCTCGCCGGGATTCAACAAGCCCGGCCTGTTCTAGATGGCTCAGGTGAAAAGACATGCGCGAAGAGGACGCGCCGTCCACTGCTTCGCCGATGGCACCGGCGGACATTCCTTCCGGCCCGGCCGTCACAAGAAGCCGAACGATGCGTAGCCTCGTCTCCTGCGAAAGCGCGGCGCAGGCCGCGAGAGCTCGTTTCTCATCCATAATCATCTCAATAATTCAAGAATCATTGAGATGATTGGTATAGCAAAAGCTCTCAGGGCACCAGTCCCTAGTGTGCATCGCGCGGCATCTGTCCATCGCATGGTGACGGACCGGACTTTGGGCCGCGTTAGGCAGTCGGCGTAGGTGACAGGATTTGTCACCTTCGTATGCGAATTTTATCCTGAAAAGGATAGACGATTCGCGATCGCTCTCCGCGCTCTCGAACAGTCTGCTCTTAGCTGAACGCACGCGATCGGAGAGCTCGATGAATTTCACGCATTACAATCTGGGGCATGTCGAACGGGGCAGTGTCGTCGTGGTGACGCTCAGCGGCAGTGCGGCCAACGTCCGCCTCATGGATGGCTCGAACTTCAACAGCTACAAAGCGGGCCGTCGCCATAGTTATGTCAGAGGCCTCGCGAAGCGCTCTCCCGTGCGCCTACCGGTGCCGCGTTCCGGCACCTGGCATGTTGCCATCGACATGCAGGGGCTTCGCGGATCGGTGCGGTCCGGAGTTCAGGTGGTCCCGGGTGCGGCGCTCACCCCTCTGCCCACAATCAACGAGGCACCGCTGCGCAGTGTCCCCACACTCGTCCGCGACGCCGATGATGATCTCGCGCCGCCGCCCGAGGCACCCGATGGCCGAGTGTTCGACGTTTTCATCTCTCATGCGTCCGAAGACAAGAACGAGGTCGTCCGACCGCTGGCAAATGCACTGCGCGAAGCCGGATTGTCGGTTTGGTACGACGAATTTGAATTGCGGATCGGCGACAGCCTTCGCCGCAAAATCGACCGGGGTCTGGGAAGCAGCCGTTTCGGCGTGGTTGTACTGTCGCAGGCATTCTTTGGCAAAGGCTGGCCCGAATACGAGCTCGACGGGCTCGTCACCCGCGCCGTATCGGGCGAGCAGATCCTGCTCCCGATCTGGCACAACGTCTCCAAACGCGAGGTGATCGGCTACTCGGCTTCGCTCGCCGATCGACTGGCGCGCAGCACCGCCACCCACACCGTCGAAGAGATTGCCGCGGAAATCGCGGACGTCGTGCGCTTGCCGAACGCGGCGTGACGCCAGAGGCGCCAGGAGAGACCAGATGAGAAAACAGGTTGAGGATGAATGGAGCGGCTGGGACGGCGACACCATCGTCCGGCTGACCGACGGTTCGGTGTGGCGCCAGGAGGAGTATCATTATGAATATCGCTACGCCTACCGCCCCTCTGTGACCCTGTCCGGCAACGTCATGCATGTCGAGGGTATGAGCCGCGGCATCCGCGTCCGCCGGATCGATTAGGAGAACAACGCCGATGCAGACGCGTATTGCAGGAGCCTGGACGGGCTGGAGCGGCGATACCATTGTCAAGCTCGCCAATGGAATGGTCTGGCGCCAGGATCAGTACTATTATCGCTATCAGTACAAGTACCGGCCACATGTGGTGATCGAGGGCCGGTATATGCATGTCGAGGGCATGCCCAAGGCGGTGCGCGTGCGCCGCATCGATTAGCAGCCAAAGTGTCGCCTCCGCGGCGGCGCTCATGATTGCTCATTCAAAAATCTGCCGGCCACCGGTTTGGAACATCTCAACAAGTTGCTGATAATCAGCCATTTGAATCTGGATGTTCGGGCATATCGAATGTGGCATTGAGCAAATTGTTATCCGGCCGAGCGCAGACATACCGCCCCGGCTTTCTTGCGCGTTTGTTTGCTTCCGGAAAATGGAAGCTGACCCTGGACCCGAGACTGCCCGGGCGCATCCGGTTGCGCCAGGATGGCGATATCGAGCTTGCCTGCCTCGATATCGTGTCGATTTCGGCCAGCAAGGCTCTGCTGTGGCATAGCGTTGAGATCCGCTCTCGCGGCAGAACGGATGGTCTGTCCGGGCTGACGGGCGAAGCAGCCGCGCAATTGGTCGCCGACCTTCACGCCTTCATCAATACTCATCTTTTTGGCCTGATTGGCGCCGAAACGGGCCGCTTGCACGATGTCGATGCCCGGCTTCGGACAATCACCGAAGGCAGCAGGCAGTATCTCGCTCAAGCCGATCTTGGCCGGGCGATTGCCAGCGTTCCAGGCGATGCGGCGGCCGCCCTCGCGCATCCGCTCCTGAATTCACAGTTGATGCCGGCCCAGCTCAAGGCGTCTCTGCCGCCTTCCTTCACCTTCCTGACGGATCCGGGCGTTCGCCAAGCCTATAATGAAGCATTCGTCACTGCGGAGCTGGAAAAATTCCAGAACTTCTTCGACGATCTCGACGGGCGTTCCCTGTCCGATCAGCAACGCGAAGCCTGCATTCGTCTCGAGGACAACAATTTGCTGGTCGCCTCGGCGGGCTCGGGCAAGTCCGCAACCATGGTCGGCAAGGTTGCCTATGTCCTGAAAAAGCAGCTCTACCGGCCTGAGGAGATCCTGCTTCTGGCTTTCAACAAGAGTGCTGCCGATGAATTGAAGACCCGGATCGCGCGGCAGCTGCAGGTCGAGGAAAGCGAGCTGGCTTGCCGCGTCACGACGTTTCATGCGCTGGGACGCGGCATTATCGAGGAGGTCGAGGGCCGGCCACCCCAACTGGCCAATTGGGTGGAGCACCCTGCCGGCGAAACCAGGGTTATCGAAGAGATCATCCAGGCCCTGGTCGAGAGCGATCCGGAGTTCGCGCGGATGTGGAGCGATCTGCTGGTGGTGCATCCCAAGGCCGACATTCCGGTCGAGGTCTTCGACACCGAAACCGACTACAATCGCTATGTCTCCGACCGCCTCAGGAAGGGCTCCGCCACGATCGGTTCGCTTGCCGGCACTATCGTCAAATCCCTGCAGGAGCAGAAGATCGTCAACTGGCTGTGGCTGCATTCGGTTGCCTTCGAATACGAGCGGCAGATCGCAGTCGAAGACGATGACGGTACGGTGCGCCACCTCCATCCCGATTTCTACTATCCGCAGGCTGACACGGTGCATGAGCATTTCGCGCTCAACGCCGATGGGACCTCGCCATTTGCCGACTATGCTGTGCATGCCGAGAGCAAGCGGCAGGCCTATCGCCGCAAGGGCATAGACTTCTTCGAAACGACGTCAGCCCAGGCCAGCAACGAAACGCTTTTGAGCACGCTCGAAGCCGAGTTGGCACAGCGCGCCGTGCCATTGGAGCGCAGGGACTATGCCGAGATCACCAAGGCGCTCGAGCCGGTGGTGATCAAGCATTACCACAAGCTCATATCGATCTGCATCAAGCACATTCGTGCCAGCCATTTGACGCTCGACATGCTGCTCGAACGCGCCAAGACCCTGCACGACAAGGAGCGGGCAAAGCTCTATGCCCGGGTCGTCTGGTTGATCGCGCAAGGCTATTCCCGCCGCCTCGAAGAGACCGATCGGATCGATTTCGATTCCATGATCGCCGATGCCGTCAGGCTTGTCGAAACCGGCCGCTACCAGAGCCCTTATTCGCTGATCCTTGTCGACGAGTTCCAGGATATCTCCGAGCCGCGCGCCAATCTCATCAAGGCGCTCAAGCAGCAGGTGGCGTTCAGCAAGGTGTTCGCCGTCGGCGACGACTGGCAGTCGATCTATCGCTTTGCCGGATCGGACATCACGATCTTTACCCAGTTCGAGGCCAATTTCGGGGCAAGCTGGCGGGGGCGGCTGGAACAGACCTATCGCTGCAACCAGCTGATCGCCGAGACGGCCGCGAAATTCATCCAGCGCAATCCGGAGCAAATCGCCAAGGCGGTGCGTTCAACCCGGCCGGCCGTCGCGCGGTCGATCCGTGTCATTCCCATCGATGATGAACGCGGCAGACCCGATTTTGCCAAGGCTTGCCATCGCTTGCTCGAACGGCTCGACACGGCTTTGGGCGGTATGGCCGCGCAGTGGCGCAAGGAGCCGGACGCCAAGCTCAAGGTTCTGGTTTTATGGCGGTACAATCTGCTCGATCCGTTCGCAGGGCGTCCGCCCGCCTTTGATCATATCGCGGTTTCGGGGATGTCTTTTCACCGGGCCAAGGGGCTTGAGGCCGACTATACGGTTTTGCTCGATGTGAGCGAGGGCGACTACGGTGTGCCGAGCCGCATCGAGGACGATGAACTGCTCAATCTGGTTATTCTGCGCCCTGAGACCTACGCATATGCCGAAGAACGACGTCTCTTCTACGTTGCGCTGACACGCGCCAGCCGGGGCGCATATCTCATCACCAATAGCCGGCAGCCATCCCGCTATATCCGGGAGCTTTGCGAGATCGCAGGCGACGAGATCCGCTTTGAGACGATCGAAGGCGCAGCGCTGCGGCAATGCCCCAAATGCCTGGTCGGGCAGATGGTCGAGAAGCGTAACAGGAACGGCACAGTGTTCAGCGGATGCAACCAGTTCCCCGATTGCAGGCATAGTGAAGGAGCCGAGACGCACTCGGCCGCGCGCTTGCGACGACGCGCTTAAGGCCGGGTCTGCGGTCGGAATGAAGAACAATGGGCCACGACGACGGCATTATCGGCTTGCCGGAGCATCGGTTGTTCTTCGATATCGCCCCTTCCGCCGCGATCCGACATAGCAGATCAAGTTCGCCATTTTCAGCGCGGCGATGTCGCGGCGCGCGGTTTTGAGGCTGACTTGCCACAAGGCCATAATCTCGCTGGCGCCGCAGCGATCGCCTTCGGCGACTCTGGCCAGAAACCAGTATTGGCGCTCATTGAGTTCTGCCCGATCAGGGTCATTCATAGGGTCGCGATCAGGGTCATCTTTAGGGTCATTTGGCCGGTGATCGGCAGGTCTCCTGCCCCCGGCAAACTCGCCGACGACATAGGCGGCTCTGGCCGCCGCCAGCGCATAGCGATCGACGGATCCTGACAGTTTGGCGGCCACCGGTCCCTCGATGATCCCGAGAGCAAAAGCGCGAATGACTGGCGAGGACACCACAAGGCGCAAGAAAAACACCGTATCGGGACCGTGTTGGCCCGAGAGCCAGTGTTTGACGGTGCGCTCGCTGGCGTGGGTCTGGCGCATGATCTGCTTGACCGCACGGTGGCTGTCGCCGTGCTCCTTGCGCAGCAGTTCGGCCATGGTTTGCGCATAGATCTGGCGCGTGGCCAGGACACCTTTCCATAGCGGTAATTTCCTGCCCTTTTTCTGCAACATCTTCCGGTCTCTCCGCAGTTAAACTGGTCGAGGTGCGGAAGCGGTGGCGAGGCCACGTGCTGAGGCGGTCGGTTGCCCGGACCGCCTCAGGTAAAGCAGGAAAGGGCAAAGTTTGCCGAGATGGGATCTTAACGACGACGACCGATCCGAGCCGGCACCTCTGGTGCGCGCGGCCGAATATGTCCGCATGTCGACCGATCATCAGAAATATTCGACTGAGAACCAATCCGACGCGATCCGGCAATATGCAGAAGCGCGCGGGATCGAGATCGTGCGCACCTATGCCGATGCTGGCAAGAGCGGGCTCAAGATCGAGGGCCGCGATGCGCTCAGGCAGTTGATCGAGGATGTTGAGGCCGGCACGGCCGATTTCACCTTGGTGCTGGTCTATGATGTCAGCCGCTGGGGCCGGTTCCAGGATGCCGACGAGAGCGCTTACTACGAATATATCTGCCGGCGCGCCGGCATCGCGGTGCAATATTGCGCCGAGCAATTCGACAATGACGGCAGCCCGGTCTCGACCATCGTCAAGGGCGTCAAGCGCGCCATGGCCGGCGAATATAGCCGCGAGCTTTCGACCAAGGTGTTTGCCGGGCAAGGCCGGCTGATCGAAAAGGGTTTTCGCCAGGGCGGCCCGGCCGGGTTTGGTTTGAGGCGCACGCTGATCGACGAGCATGGCGCGATCAAGGGGGTGCTGGTCCGTGGCGAGCACAAGAGCATCCAGACCGACCGAGTGATCCTGACGCCCGGGCCGGGCGAAGAGGTCGCGCTGGTGCGCGATGTCTACCGCGCCTTTGTCCATGAGGGTCGCAGCGAAAGTGTGATCGCCGCCGATCTCAACGCGCGCGGCCTTGCAACCGATCTCGGCCGGCCCTGGACGCGCGGCACGGTCCATCAGCTGCTGATCAATGAGAAATATGTCGGCGACAATGTCTGGAACCGCCGCTCGTTCAAGCTCAAGAAGAAGCGGGTGCGCAATGCGCCCGAGATGTGGATCCGCGCCGACGGCGCGTTCGCGGCGATTGTCGAGCGCGAGCTGTTCGAGGCGGCGCGCGCGATCATCAGTGCGCGCTCGTTCCGCTTGAGCGATGAGGAGATGCTGGCCGCCTTGGCCGAACTTTACCAGCGCCGGGGCATGCTTTCGGGGATTATCATCGACGAATGCGAGGCCATGGCCTCGAGCAGCGCGTACAGTTCACGGTTCGGCAGCCTGCTCAGGGCCTATAGCCTGGTCGGGTTCACGCCGGAGCGGGACTATCGCTATGTCGCGATCAACCGCGAACTGCGCCAGCTTCACCCTGGCATAATGCGCGAGGTGCTCGACGGTCTGCAGGCAAGCGGCAGCGAGGCCTTGCAGGAGGACGAGAGCGACCGAGTGATCGTCAACGGCGAATTCAGCGTCTCGGTGGTGATCGCGCGTTGTTTCGAGACCCCGACGGGACTGTTGCGCTGGAAGCTGCGCTTCGATACCTCGCTGGCCCCTGACATTACCGTGGTCGTGCGCATGGACCGCGCCAATCGCGCGCCGTTCGATTACTATCTGTTCCCGCGCCTCGAGAAACTGGCCGACAAGGTCCGCCTGAGCGAAGACAATACGCTGGCGCTCGACGCCTACCGCTTCGACGATCTCGACCTGCTCTACACCATCGCCGCGCCCATCCCCTTACCGGAGGCTGCCTGATGTCTGCCGTGCGTTCCAGCGGTGTCGAAATGATCCCGATTTCGCGGATCACGGTGCTCAATTCGCGGGCGCGCAACAAGCGCCAGCACCGCGAGATCGTCAACAATATCGAGGCGATCGGGCTCAAGCGCCCGATCACGGTGGCCCGCCATGATGGCCCGGGCGGCGCGCGCTACGATCTGGTCTGCGGCGAAGGCCGGCTTGAGGCCTTCCAGATGCTCGGCCAGAGCGAAATCCCTGCGGTGGTGATCGAGGCCAGCGAGAGCCAGTGCCTGGTGATGAGCCTGGTTGAAAACATTGCCCGACGGACGCCGCGTCCGATCGACATCATGCGTGAGATCGGCGCCTTGCGCGCACGAGGCTATAACGACACGGCGATTGGCGAAAAACTCGGTGTCGGCGCGTCCTGGGTCAACATGATTGCCTCGCTGCTCGAACGCGGCGAGGAGCGTCTGGTCGCAGCGGTCGAAACCGGCGTGATTCCGATCACGCTGGCGATGGAGATTTCCAAGGCCGAGAGCGAGGAGGCCCAGACCCTGCTGCTCGACGCCTATGAGACCGGCAAGCTCAGAGGCAAGAAGCTGGCGGCGGCGCGGCGCATGCTCGACATGCGCATGCGCGCGCAGGGCAAGGGGCTGCCTTCGGGGCGACTGGGCCGCAAGGGCAGCGGCAGGCGGATGACCGCCAACGATCTCATGCAGGTCTACCAGCGCGAGGCGGAAAAGCAGCGGCTTCTGGTCAAGAAGTCAGATTTCACGCAGACGCGGCTCTTGTTCATCGTCGAGGCGCTCAAAGACCTGCTCACCGACGAGAGCTTTCTTAACCTGCTCAGAGCCGAAGGCCTGGCGACGATGCCGCGGGCGCTGGCAATGCGGATTGCGGGAGAGCACGATGGCTGAACGGATCGACGATCCCGGCGAGGGCATCCATCAGGCGTTCGAAAGCCAATTTTTGACAATATCCGTCGCAAGCATCGTGCCGCTCAAGACGCTGCCCGATGGCGCGCGCGAGGGCCGAACCTTCGCGCAGGTGCTCTCCTCGATCAAGGCGGTCGGGCTGATCGAAGCCCCGGCGGTCATGGCCGATACGGCCAAGACCGGATCGTATTTCCTGCTCGATGGGCATTTGCGGATCGAGGCGCTGAAAGAGCTCGGTATTGAACAGGTCGAATGCCTGATCGCCACCGACGACGACACCTATACCTACAACAAGCGGGTCAACCGGATACCGCCGATCCAGGAGCACCGGATGATCGCGCGGGCCATGGATCGCGGGGTGGCGGCGACTGATATTGCCGAAGCGCTGAACCTGCAGGTGGAATCGGTCATCCGGCGCTTTCGCCTGCTCGAAGGCATCAGTCCGGAAGCGGCCGAGATGCTCAAAGACACGCCCTGCTCGATGAAGGTGTTCGACATTTTGCGGCAGATGTCGGCGGTACGGCAGATCGAGGCGGCGGACCTGATGATCGGGCAGAACAATTTTTCGATCATGTTCGCCCGCGCCCTTCGCGCGGCGACCCCGGACAATCAGCTGGCGACGGCCAGGAAGGGCAAAGGCGCCGGCACACCGACGCCGTCAGGCCAGCAGATCGCGCGCATGGAGCGCGAACTGGCGGCGCTGCAAACGCAGGTCAAATCGGTCGAAGAAACCTATGGGGTCGACAATCTGCATCTGACGGTGGCGCGGAGCTATGTCGCCAAGCTTTTGGCCAATGGCCGGGTGGCGCGCTGGCTTGCCAGCCACCGCCAGGAATATCTCGGCGAATTCCAGAAAATCGCCGAGATCGACACGCTCGCGCCGATCGCCGAGCCGGACGCGTGAGCAAGCAATGGGGACCCGGACCCGATAAGCGCGGGGACCATGGGAGACGCCGCACGCTGGGGCGGATCGAGCATGGCGGTGGGAATGGCGGCGAACCCGCAGGAAGCCCACCAGGCTGGCCGCCATCAGGTCCAGCCGCCCCGCGGAAGCACCACAAGCTTCCGCATCACAGATCGGCGTGCCGGCGACGCCTTCCGGCACGCCGATTTCCATCGATTCCAGAGCGTTCGGCTTCTGGCTGCATGCCGGTGCGGCTGGCGATGTGGGCTTGGACGATGCCCGCAAAAAAGTGGCATTCTTCACCCTGCTGAGATAACGTCCCGCGAACCAGATGATCGCTTTTACGAAGATCTGAGGCAGATATAGTCTAGCGCGGCCGTTCAAGAGAAAGGAGGCGAGCATGTCGACAAAGCAAATACTCGCGCTCCTCAATTCGCATATCGACGGCGATGAAGATCAGCTCTTGTCGATCGCCTTGCAAATCGCGGCTCAGGAAGCCCGTCAGGGCCGAGCCGAAGACGCCGAAAAGCTCAAGCGTCTTGTTCAAAAGGCGCGCGATCAACGCCGCACCGGGCCTCCTGCCGGCGGTCAGACACCCATCCCGTTGGCGCGTCCTCGGGGCGAGTTGCAGGGGCTGGTCGAGAGCGCCTATCCCAAGGTTACGCTGTCGAGCATGGTGCTGTCTGATGACCTCGCCAAGCGGCTTGAACGGATCGTTCGTCAGCAGCAGGAACGCGTGACCCTGCGCGAGCACGGCCAGACCCCAACGACGCATATGCTTCTGGTCGGCCCGCCCGGGACCGGCAAGACGATGACCGCCTCGGCCCTGGCTGGCGAATTGCGCTTGCCTCTCTTCACCGTGCGGCTTGAAGCCCTGTTCAGCCGCTTTTTTGGCGAAACCGCGGGCAAGATGCGCCTTTTGTTCGATCAGATTGCACAGACGCGCGGCGTCTACCTGCTCGACGAATTCGATGCGATCGGCGCACGCCGGGGCGATCCGAACGATGTTGGCGAGATCCGCCGCGTGCTCAACTCGGTTCTGGCCTTCATGGAAGAGCCCAATTCGACCGACAGCCTTGTTCTGGCGGCAACCAATCACGTCGAGATACTGGACGAAGCTCTGGCGCGCCGCTTTGACGAGGTGATCGAGTACACGCTGCCGGACACCGTCTCCGCGCGGGCCATTATCGAACGCCGCCTGGGCAAGTTCAAATTCGCCGCCAAGGAGTGGGGGGCGCTCGAAAGCGCGCTGGGCGGTCTCAGCCAGGGCGAATTGGTTCGGGCGGCCGATGCGGTCGTCAAGGATGCCATTTTGGAGGGGGCGTCGAAGGTTTCACCAAAGGCACTGCGAGATGCCTTGGAAAACCGGCAGACATTGAGGGGCAAGTTCCGTCGTCAATCCAGCCGTTAGGCAGGCTCCGCCAACGGATAGACTGGAACGCGAACGAACGAGCAGGATTTTATGGCGGAGCCAGACAATTTCGATACGAGAGACCGTCCGCATATTCCCATCGACGCTTTCCGTGAAACGGCAGCTTACGAACGTCCGCCACGCAATCAGGAACGTAAACCGCTTCGCCACGACTATGCGGCGCACGCTGCCCGGCTTCTCGATCAGCTTGCCGTAGCGCTCGGCGATCTTCCCCTGGCCGCGGACGATGCGCGTATCGGCATCCAGGGCCTGAAACCCGGCACGATCGTCGAGATCGCAACTTTGCCGCCGGCTGAAGGCTCCCGCACCAAGGCCGTCAAAGTTCCAACCGCGCTCGAATTTCCCACACAGGACGTGGTGGTGCTGCGCTCGGAGCGAAATGAGGATCGCACCGAAAGTGCGCTGCTCTTTGTGCCGGACGATGCACGCACGTTCCTGCGCGGCCGCATCAGCGACTATGGCCGAGACCCGGGCAACCAGCGACGGCCCGATGTCGACCGCTTCGAGGTCGTTGAAGAAGTCCGCACACTCGATACGGCATCGCTGTTCACCGGCGATGTGGACCTGACCGCACCGGACCTCGTATGGTGGGAATTATGGGCCCGCCAGCCGGTCGCCCTGGCGGATCGTCTGGTTCACGCGGCGCGCAACGCCGGTATCGACGTTCACGACGACCGCCTGATTTTTCCCGATACGACTGTTCTGTTTCTCCATGGCGCTGCCGCAACGGTTGCGATGTTTGCGATGCGCGTACCGGGCGCAATTTCCGAGATCCGCCGGGCGACGGGAACGATCGAACCGTTCCTCGATCGCGGTGATGCTGGGGTCGGTCAACATGACTGGGTCGCGGAACTGGCGCAGCGGGTCACGGCGCCATCACAGGACGCGCCGGTGGTTTGCACACTCGATACCGGTGTTGCCGCCGCCCATCCCTTGATCGCCCCCGGCCTTCGCGGCGCATGGGCTTATGACGCCGCATGGGGCGTCGATGACCACGAGCCCCATGGCGGTCACGGTACGCCACTGGCCGGGCTTGTTCTTTATGGCGATCTCGAGCCGCTCATGAACGACGCGCGCGCGGTGACACTGACGCATGGTGCGGAATCCATGAAGCTGTTGCCGCCGCATGGTTTCCCGCCGACCAAGCCGCCCAGCTATGGCGTCGTCACACAAGGCGCCGTCAGCGCGGTGGAGGTCGAACAGCCGGACAAGCTCCGCAGTTTTTGTATCGCGACCTCCGCGACCGATTTTCCGCCCAGCCGCCCTTCGACCTGGAGCGGCGCGCTCGATCAGGTCGCCGCCGGAGCAATGCCCGGCGAGGCTGACGAAAATGGTCCTGCGGCAGAGCACCCGAAGCGCCTGGTGGTGGTCGCCACCGGCAATGTATCCGGCGGCATGGCAATCGACGTCCTTCCCTCACAGCCGCTGGAAGATCCCTCGCAGAGCTGGAATGTTCTGACCATTGGCGGCTTTACCCGCAAGGAGCAGCCACCAGCGCCGCCGCCTGTGCTGAACGCGGCCGTACCGGCGAACCATCGCAGTCCCTTCAGCCGCGGCTCGCAATCGCTTCCCGACGATCTCACGCCCATCAAGCCGGAGGTATTGTTCGAGGCGGGCAACATGATGTCGGACGCTGCCGGCTTTTGCGGCTGGGATCCCGCGGTTTCACTTCTCTCGGCAGGATCGGACGTGGCTGCGGAACCCTTGGTCCCGTTCTGGGCGACCAGCGCCGCCGCCGGCATGGCCGGCAACTTCATCGGGCAGCTGCAATCTGCTCTGCCCGACCTCTGGCCTGAAACGCATCGTGCACTCACTGTGGATTCGGCGCACTGGCCCGAGCCGATCCGCAAAAAGTTCATCGGCCGGGGCGCGCATTGGAAAACCGGCTCGAAAGCCGAAAAGCAGCAGCATCTGCGCGAATTCGGATATGGCGTGCCAGACATCGGCCGCGCGATCCTGTCGGCCCGCAATGATGCGACGTTGGTCGCTCAAGCCGAAATTCAGCCCTTTGCCATCGGCGCCGATGGGCGAACCGGCGTCTTCAACGAGATGCATTTTTACGACCTGCCCTGGCCGAAAGCGGCCTTGGAGCAGCTGGAAAATGAAATCGTCACGATGAAGGTCACGCTTTCCTATTTCATCGAGCCGAACCTCACCGGCAAGGCGGCGACACGCCCCGACACCTATCGCTCCTTCGGTCTTCGCTTCGACATGAAAAAACGTCTGGAGAGCAAGGCCCGCTTCCGCAGCCGGATCTCAGCAAGTCAGGCAAAGGACGGCACCGAAACTGCGAGCGAGACCAGTTGCTGGCTTTTGGGACCGAAGGCGATCCAGGCCGGCTCGCTGCATTGCGATTTGTGGCGAGGCCGTGCCATCGATCTGGCCGGGCATGACGCCATTGCCATTTTTCCGGTTGGCGGCTGGTGGAAATCGCATGCCGGGCAGAAGCGGATTGAGGACAAGGCCCGCTATTCGCTGGTCATCTCCATTTCCGCGCCCGGCCAGGGGGTCGATCTCTATTCGGAGATCAACACGCTTGTCGAAGCGAAGGAGCTTGAAGTTTTGCTCGGCTGATACCGAAACCGGCTTTCGGATATTTGGCCAGCGCAATCATCACACCAGTTCCAGATCCATCGGCTCTTCACTCAGGATCAGGCGGCGAAGCCGCCCCAGCGTGTCGGTGCTGTTGGCCACGTCGATGCTCGCGGTCTCCAGGATCGTGGCGTGTCCGGTAATCGAATAACGCCCATGAACCGTGTCTTGGCCGCCGAGGCCGGGATGGTGGGGATAGAGCAGCGTCAGGCGCGGCGCATCATAGAGCTGGGCGTAGGCCATCATCTGATAGACATCGGCCTGCGAGACGCCCTGCTTGGGATCATCGATCCGCGCCGATATCCGCTTCCACTTGGTGTCGATGACATGGACGACCCTGCCACCCTGGCGGATCAGGATATCGGGCCGGGTCTGAAACAGGGCGCGTCCGCTGTCCTGCGCGCTCAGACAGAACAGCCGTCCGCCCTGCAACGAAACGGTGAGCCCGGTCCCTGCCAAGGCGCGGGCAATCAAGCGCCCGACATATTCCTCGAACAGCGCGTTCATCTCGAACAGCATGGCGGTGCCCTGGCCCGTGCCGCCGGTGGTGGTCTGGTAGCGGTCCTGCAAAAAGAGCCGGGCCATGGCGAAGAGCTCCTGCCAGGACCGGTTGGTGCGGTCGATCACCACCTGATCCCAGCGCAGCGCGGCAATCGGCACGTCGGTAATATCGGCATAGACGAAGGCCAGCTCGCGCAGACGTTGCTGGTTTGCGGGTCGGCGCGAGAGACGCGCCAGGCGCTGCACGGCCGCTTTCATGATCCGGTTGAGCGGCGTGTCTTCGGACAAGAGATCGAAGCGGCAGGCAAGGCGCGATGGGTTGACCGCATGGCGGGTGAACTGGCGGGTGATGTCGAGCTGACCGCGCAAGGTCGGCAGATCGTCTTCGCAGGTGATATAGCGGCGCGGCATACCCTTGCGCAGGGCTTCGGTCAGCTTGTCGCAAAAGATGCGGATCAGGATTTCGAGCAGGGTCTCGCGCTGCCAGGCAAGATCGGTGATGACGCCCAGATCAATTTTCAAATCCAGTGCGACCGCCAGCATATGCACCAGGCGCTTACGGATCGCCGCGTTCTGGTGATCGGTTGTTTCACCGGGCGCCACATCGATCTTGGGCAGGATCTCCAGGCTCGCATCGCCCGCTGCCAGAATTCCGACCACGCCGCGCGCGCGCAAGGCATGCCGACCATGTTCGAGCACACCGCTGCCGCCGCGTCCGGCAAAGGCTGAGCGCGCCGCCAGTGCCGCCAACCTCTCGGCATGGCCGTCGGGAATCTGCCCCGCGCCTTCGCCATAGGCGAGCTTGTCCCATTCCCGAACCGTATAGGCGGGCATCAGGCGGCAAACTCCGAAAAGTCGAAGCGCGCCTTGACGCTCCAGCGCCGCTTGTCGCCGCCCAGCTCATCGTCGGCAAAGCCGGCCGGCGCCGTCAGCCGCCGCGCTTCGAGGAAATGGGAGCCATTGGTGCCATCGCCATCGCCGAGCACTGCGGCGACCTTTGACCAATCCTCGTAGAAATACTCGGTCAAGAGCGGGATGACCTTATGGCGCATGACGTCTTCGACGTCGGCGCGGCTACGGCAGCCAGTGAAATAGGCGTGGCCGATCTGGTGTTCGCGATCGAAGAGATACTCGATCCGCTCGTTGATCGTGTGCAGCAGCTTGCACAGATCGATTCCCTCAAGATTTGCTGCATCGAGCCCCCTGGCCGCCAGCGCCCGCCGCAGGTCCTCGACATCGGGCATCAGCTCGCGGAAGGTGAAGCGGCGGCGCAGAGCGGTGTCGAGCAGCGCGATCGAGCGGTCCGCGGTATTCATCGTGCCGATGATGTGCAGGTTGGCCGGCACGCCAAAACTCGTCCCCGAATAGGGAAGCCGCACCCGGACCTCGTTTTCACAGCCGAGCCGCTTGTCGGTTTCGAGCAGCGTGATCAGCTCGCCGAACACCTTGGAGATGTTGGCCCTGTTGATCTCGTCGATAATCAGGACATGCGGCCGCGCGCCGGCCACGGGTCGCTCGGCATTGGGATCGATCACCACCGCTTCGAGCGCATCCCAGTCGATCCGGTCCGGATCGAGCCGATAGGCTGACTGGCGACGGAAATTGCGGGCGTAGAAAGGCGCGCGCTCGGCGCCATTATCATCGCGCCAGATCCATTCGACGCTGCGTCGATGCGGATGGAAATCGGCGTCGGCATCGAAATAATACTCGCCGCTCACCCGGCCAAAGGCACGGTAGCTGTCACGGCCATCGGAGATGACGACATAGTCGCCGACCTGCAGGCCGGAGCGGAAGGCGTAAAGCATCTCGATATTGGGGTCCTTGCCGGACGCGCCGGGATCCTTCTCCTCGTTCCACGTCTTCCGGATTTCTTCGAAGTCATCGAAGCGCTCATCGGACCAGTCGATATCGCCGCCCCAGCCGAGATGGATCAAGCCGCCATCGAGCCCTTCGCGGATCCGGTCTTCCTGACTGCCGCGCTGACCGAGCGCGATCTTGTAGATCGGGCGCGAGCGATCGAGCCGCTTGGCCGGGGCATCGCCAGTGTCGAGCCGTGCTCGCTCACTGATGATCTTGAACACGCCGGCATGGGGCTTGAGGCTGAAGCCACCCGAAGTGCTGGCAGCCTCATCGTCACCTTCTTGTTCGACGCCTGTCGTCGGCCGCAGCCCCTCAACGAAATCCTCGTAGGCGAAGGACTGGTGAAAAGTGACGAACTCGATCCGTCCCTCACCGGCCAGACGGCGATACTCGGCCATCAGGGCATCGCGGTCATCGCGCAGTGGGTCGGCTGCGGCATCGCCCAGGCAAAGCCGCACGGCCTCCCAGGCCGTGGCATAGGTCTTGCCCGTCCCGGGCGGGCCGTAAAGGATGAGATTGGTGGTCGCGGGCATCGCGGTCATGGGTTCAAAGGTCATGGTTTGGTGCCCTTCCGCTGAGGCGAGCTGGTATGTGAAAACGGTGGAACTGCTGGGGTTGGGCAGCGTGTGCGAGGGCGCGGGGACGTCGGCGAGCTTCTGAAATTTCTCGCCGCCGAGCGCGCTGCAGATCGCCGGAAACGCATCGCGCAAGCCCATGTCTCGGCTCAGATCGCTAGCACGGATGGCGGCTTCTGCCGCGCCGTTCTCACGGGCCGGTTCGATATAATAGTTGAGCGCGCATAGCCGGATGCGATCTGCGTCGCGGATCAGATGCTCATAGCGCTCGGGCGGGGTGACCGGTGCGTCATCGGCATCGACGATGATGTAACCCGCATTGTGGAGCTGGGCCGCGGCATCGGCCTTCTGCCCCCATCCGCCATTGAGCTGCGTCTTGCCGCGAAGGAAGCCGACGATCGGCTTGGAAGGATAGACCTTACCTGGCCGATCGCGTGTCGAACGCACCCAATAGTCGCGCGGCTCGCCAAAAGCATCGAAGATGGCGGCGTGCTCGCCCGATTGGCGGTAGCTGTCATAGGCGTCCATCGCCGCCTCGATCGCTTCGCGCGAAAAGGCTGTCACATCTTCTTCCTTGTAATTGTGGACGATCCACAGCGCGCTTTGCACGTCGATCATGTCGCGCGGCGCCAGACCCCGATCCGCAAAAGCGGCGCGCACCGCCTGCATGAAGCGCCATTCGTCGCGATAGGTGTCGGCCATCGACGCATGATCGGGAAAGCGGCTGCCAACCGCTTCGAGCCAGAGGTCCTGGCGCACCGAATGGCGGATATAAATGCCCTCGTCCGGAGCGAGATGGAGGAACAGGAATTCGGCGATCTGGCGCGCCGGATCGGGCTTGCCGTCCGGGACGGCCGCAATCCACGCGTCAACAAAGGTCTCCAGCGCCGAGGCGTGACCGTCTGCTGCGCCACGCGCGGCGTCGACAAGCGCGCGCAAGGCCGGCCAGAGCTGCTCGCGATTGGCGTCGCCCTTGGGCGACATCGGCCAATAGGCGCGCCATTGCAGCAGATTGCTTTTGGCCAGCGCGGTGTTGACGGCGTCGGCCAATTCTTGATCGGAACCGGCCTGCGCGATCGCCGACTTGAGCTCGGCCGCAATCGCCAATTTGTAGGTCCGCTCCGCCTCGTCAAAATGCGGATCGGGCGGGTCAAACCGCTCGAAGGCGGGAAAGAAATGGCGTAGGCGCTCGATCCAGCGCGTGATCGCAGCCGGATTGAGGACCAGAGCATCGCCAGACTGCAACAGCACCGCGATCAGCCGACGCAGGGTTTCGGCGTCTTCAATCCTCACGACAAAGCAGTCGGCGTCGCCAAAGGACCAGTCGCGGCTGAGGGCGGAATGCCGACCGCCATCCTTCATGCCGCGCTGATAAGGACGCAACTGGGTGGCAAAGCCATTCGCCTCGACAGAATCGCGCCATTTTATGTGCAAAAAGACGTTGGATGGATTCTGGATTTCCCACACGAGCCGCTCGCCAGCGCCAAATCCAAGCGACACCATCTTCTTGGTGATACCCGCGCCGGGACGAAGCCCCGAGCTGCGCAACACGTCGAAAAGCGCTCTTCGCAATGGAATGGAGCCCTCGCGCTCATTTTCATCGAGGCGTGCCTCGAAATTCTCCCACATTCAAACGTCTCCAAATTCAGGCAATGCGCATAGCGTGTTGACGAGGCGCATCTGTTCAACGGTGTTGCATTTTGCTTCGCGCAGCCGCGGTGCGCCGAAGACGAGCGCCAGGCCCTTGGCGCGCGAGACAGCGACATTGATGCGGTTGAGCGAGAACAGGAAATCCATCCCGCGCGGGGTTTCCTCGACCGATGAGGCGGTCATGGACACCAGGCAGACGGGTGCTTCCTGCCCCTGGAACTTGTCGACCGTGCCGACACGGATGCCAGCGGGCAAGGCGTCCTGCAGGGCATTGACCTGCGCATTATAGGGCGCAACGACGATGATATCGGCGGGCTCAAGGGCGCGCGTTGTCCCATCCTTATCGGTCCAGCTACCCAAGAGCAGATCGTCGATCGCCGCCTGAATGGCAGCGACTTCCTCGGCCGCGATCTGGGCATTGCCCTCATGGGCGACCGGCACCCAGAAAGCGCCAGCTTCAGGAAAGCCCGTCCCGCGGACCGCCTGGACGGCTGTATCGGGCGCGCTGTTGAGACGGCCTTCATAGACCTGCTGCGAAATAAACCCGCAGACATCGGGATGCATGCGGCGTGAGACCGGCAGGAAGATGCCGCGATCGGGCGGGATGGTGGCGTGCTCGCCCAGCATCCACTCGAGACAGGAAAGGCTGGCCGGATCGGGATGAGCACCCTGGATGACCTGCGGCAATTGCCGCGGGTCGCCGACCAAGACGATGTTGCGCGCGCAGCGTCCCATGGCGACCATATTGGCCAGCCCCACTTGCCCGGCTTCATCGACGAAGAGCCAGTCGAGCGCCTGCTCGTGCTCCGACCGGGCAAAAAAGAAGGCGGTGCCGCCGACCACATGGGCGCGGTTCCATAAGGAATCGTCATTGGCCGTCGAGCGGATGACGCCGAAGCAGTCGTCCGGATAACCGTCTTCGCCGCTGCTGACCTTGTGCCCGATGCATAGGCCCGGAACAGGGTCGCCATCATCCTGCGCGGCAAGGCATCCCATCAGCACATTGCGGATCGCCTCATGGCTGTTCGAGGCTACGCCAACGCGGTGCCCCTGGCGCACCAGCGCAAGGATTGCCCGTGCAGTGACATAGGTCTTGCCGGTTCCCGGCGGTCCCTGGATCGGCAGCACGGTGCCATCCATGGCGGCGATCGCCGCGATCGTGCCGGTCAAGGGATCGGCCCCATCGAGCAGATCGGCGCGCGGTCCCGTCACCAGACGTGGCGCAGCGCGCGCAAGCAGATCATCGAGCGCCGTCAGACGGCGCGCGGCGCATTGATCGTCGATCACATCGCGCAGGGCTGCGGCAATGACGTCGGTCTTGAGCGGCCAGTCGGGATGGAGCGTCAGACGATCGGTCAAAAGATGCGCCTTGGCCGCCCCCGCCTTGATCGCGATGATCCGCTCGCTGCGGTCGAGCTCTTCGATGCTGACAGTGGCCGGCGGCCCGTCGATGACCGGGACCGTCGCTTTGCGGCCGGCGCGCAGCTTGGTCTCCTGGAGCGGAAAGCGATAGCGGCGCAGCACCGAGCGTTTGACGGGTTCTGCCGGATCCATGGCTTCCAAGCCGGCCAACGCATCGAGATCGTCGATCAGCTCGTCCTCGTCCTTGCCGGCGCTGTCGAAAACCGCCCATTGCGCCGGCTTGGCCTCACGCTTGTGGAACAGGCCGAGGTTGAACAACATGTCTTGCCGCTCCTGCGGCAGACCGGATGCGGCAAGCCTCGCGCGCAAAGCCTGCGTATCGGCGTCCTCCTCGACTTCCTTGTCGCCGGCATCCACCGCCAGCACCGGCCAGGGCGCGGCGGGGCGGATGCTTACCAACCAGTCGCGCAGCTCCTCGGTCGAGATACAGTCGATGCGGTTATAGTCTTCGATCTCATCGAGAATCGATTGTTCCCCGGTTTCGCGCCAGCGCTCATAGGCAACGACCGAGCCGCCGGCGGTTTTGACCTCACCCTCGCGCACCCGGCCATAGAAGGCTTCCATCGACTTGATCGAGTAATTGGCTTCCGAACCGATGAGCGCGCCGCGCACCACCGCGAAAAGATCGACAAAGCGCCGCTCGCGCAGCAGGCGATCGAGAAAGGCCTCGCCGATTCCATATTGGGCGGTCAGCCGCCGCAGGGCGGTGATCTCATAGGGCGCATAGTGATAGATGCGCGCTTCGGGATAGGCCGCGAGCCTTTGCCGGAAAAATTCCAGAAGGTCCGCCAAAGCCCGCGCTTCGGCGCCGTGATCATGCGCCCAGAAGGCCTTGAACTGGCCGTCGAACCAGACGCCGTGGAGATATTCGAGCCCGCCTTCGTAATGCGGATCGCCCTCGATATCGTAGAAGAGATCGCCCGGCTGCGGCGCGGGCAAAAGATCAAAGCCCTTGCCGGGTTCGGCCTCGCGCAACTCGAAGGCCGGTGCCCCGGTCTTGCGGGCGTGCTGCAGACGCGCCTGTGTCACCAGCCGTGATCGAGCAGTCTCGGCCATGCCGCGAATGGGATGATCGAGCCCGGCCAGCCGCTCCATGGTGGTGATACCAGCCGCCTCGAGCTTCTTGACCTGGGCCCGGGTAATATTGGCAACGTTGAACAGGCTGTCTTCGGCCTGCCACTGGCTTTCGCAGTGATCGCCCCAGCGGCAAAGCCCACAATCGGCGCAAGGGATCGGCCGGGTCGGCTGAGGGTTTTCGAGGAATGCCTCGAGCCGCTGACGCGCCATGCGCGCATAGGCCTGATAGTCCGCGAGCCGTAGCTGCGCCCGGCTGCCATTACCCAGTTCGACATGGGCAAATTCAGGGGCGACGCCCTGAATCTCGGTCAGCAAATCCGAGTAGAGCACCAGCTGCAGCACATGTTTGGGATGGGGCCGCCGCTTGAGCTTGGTGTCGGTGACTTCATAGCTGAAGGGGCCGAGATCGGACGGCCGCTCGACGCGCTCGAGAAAGTCCGACCAACCGCCCCAATTGTCGCCGAGCAGCGCTCCCTGAAAGACGATCTGCGGCCCGCTTGCCAAAGCCGCCCGAGTTGTCTGCGCATTCTTGGCAAGGTCGGAGCGATCGATCTCGATCACCGTCACACCTGACGCTTTGAGTTTGGCCAGATGGGCAGCTTCGTGGGCATCGCCCTGCTTCTGGAGCAGCGCCGCATCCTCGGTATCTTCGCGCGGAACTGGCCCCTCGCCACGCATATAGGCGAGATCGAGCGCGGTCGCGTGAGCGCAGCCCATGAACCGCATCAGATCTGATGCGGACAAGAGTATCCGATCCCCCTCAATAGTTCGCATTACCGCCCCCTTGTCGAACGCAATCTGCAACAAGACTTGCATCTCGACAGATTGCACGTTCAGCCATAGCGTGCGTGGGTGTCAATATCTGACATAGTCTGTGACCAGGATTTGGATCATGTCATTCGCCAAGGCTCAGGACCTGATCAGGCTGGCGCGTCTGGCCGCCACGCGGCGCACGGGCATCGGCCTCGACGAGATCTGCGAGGAATTCGGCGTTTCGCATCGCACGGCGCAGCGCATGACCGATGCGCTGGAAACCGTGTTCACCAATGTCGAAGCGGTGGATGGTGACGACCGCCGGCGGCGCTGGCGTGTCGCCGACCCCATGCTCGACCGGCTCCAGACCCGCCAGGAAACGGCGGTCGAAGCGCTGGAGATTGCCGGACGAACGGCGCGCGGCGATGGCCGGTTACGCCACGCGGCGGCCCTTGAAGACCTGCGCGACGGATTGCTGGCGCGGCTGACACCAAAGGATGCGCTGCGCACCGAAGCTGATGTCGAGGCGGTCCTGTTGGCAATGGGCTCGGTGACGCGTCCCGGTCCGCGCGTCAATCTGGCGCCGGCGGTGCTCGATGCCGTGATCGAGGGCCTGCGCGGCCCGTTTCGTCTGCGGCTGCGCTACCGGGACGAGGACGCACCTGAACGGATCATCGAGCCGCACGGGCTCCTGCTGGGCCATCGAAGCTATCTGGTGGCGCGCCAGCCGGCGCGCGGCGAGGATATGCTGAACTTCCGGATGGACCAGATCCTGAGCGCCCAGACGCTGGATGAGAGCTTCAGCCTGATGCCCGGCTTTTCGCTGGAGGACTATGCGGCGCAATCCTTCGGCGTCTACCAGGACCCGGCGCAATATGACGAGGTCATCTGGCGGTTTGCGCCGCACGCTGCGGCAAGGGCGGCCGAATTCTGCTTTCACCCAAAGCAAACCGTTGAGGTGCAAGAGGATGGTGGACTCATCGTGCGCTTTCATGCGGCGGGCTGGCTTGAGATGGCATGGCATCTCTATCAATGGGGCGATGCGGTTGAGGTTATCGCGCCCGAGGGGCTGCGCACGCTGGTCGAAAATCACCGCAGGAGCGATTTTGGCGCCCTGCCATAAGGCAACAGGAACGAAGCGGATGACCACAAAGACGGGCCTCACCCATGCAGAACTGAAAGCCAAGCAGCGCGCGATCCGCGAGGGCTTTCCGCAAACGATGGGCCTGCGTGTCCATCGCGCAATCAGCTGGATCGGCCGCGCCGAGGCCTGCGGAACCGACGACGACGCAAAGTTCATCTTCCTATGGATCGCGTTCAACGCTGCGTATGCCGACGAGGGCGAGTTCCAGACTATCCAGCCGGGCGAACGCGCCGCCTTCGCCGATTTCTTCGGAAAGTTGATCGACCTCGACGAGCAGCGCCGCATCTATGGGGCAATCTGGCAGCGCTTTTCGGGGCCGGTGCGGCTGCTGATGGAGAACCGCTACGTCTTCAATCCATTCTGGCAGCACCATAACGGGATTGCCGGCTTCGAGGATTGGGAAGAGCGTTTCAAAGCCTCCTCCCGCGCCTTCGCGCAGGCCATCCAGAGCGGCGACACCAAACGGGTGCTCAGCTTCGTCTTCGACCGGCTATATGTGTTGCGCAACCAGCTCGTTCATGGCGGCTCGACCTGGAACAGCGGCATCAACCGCACCCAGGTCCGCGATGGCGCGGCGATCCTCGGCTTCCTGTTGCCGGTCTTCACCGACCTGATGATGGACAATCCCGACAAGGACTGGGGCAAGCCCTTCTACCCGGTCGTCCCTTGATAGGCTGCAAGGCATCGGCGGGGCAGATCGTTCGCAACCTTATCCTGCAGTCGCAAAGGAGAACGGCCGCATATATCGGCCACTGGTCTGGAAGATGCCTGAGGAAATATGCTGGAGGCGAGAAATCGTCGGATTGGTAAGTTCGGACGCATGATAGGGGATGATTACGTGGGCTTGGGCGCGTGAGATCGCCACATTGATCAGCCGATCACCTTCCTTCCCACGGAGAAAACTGGACGTTGCGTCGACCGGATCAAAAATGATCACCTTGCGCTCACTACCCTGCGCGCGATGGACTGTACTGACGGAGATCGTCGGGTGCCGGCGTTTCAGGAAGCTCCTGATTAGGGTCCGTTGCGCACGGAAAGGCGTAAGGATCAGAACGTCATCGGCATCGACATAAGAGCCAGCGAGATGGTCAATAATCGTCTCAACCATTTTGGCTGACTGAAAACGGATGAAGCCGCCGTAATTCTGCGAGTATTGGTAGGGTTCCGACACTTGCTCGAAACACACGCGCGGCACTTCACGCCCGTTCACGTAATACGGACTGCGATATACTTTCCAGGCCTTGTCCCGCCGAGCTTTGCGGCAAACCGTCAGCTCACCATTGTAGAAGGTTCTGCTCACCGCATGGCAAATCCCCATAGCCATACGGGACTGTTCGTTCAGAAACGTGGTGGGCACGTGGGCAAATAGATCAAAGGCAGTCTTCGCGAGGAGATTCCGATGGACCTGACCGTCAGACTGGACGATCGGCGAAAGCTGCTTGGGATCGCCGGCAAAAATCGTTTGCTGACCCAGTGCCGGAACCATGAGGGCTGCCGGCCCGATTATCTGACTGGCTTCGTCGCAGATGACGAACGGCCATGGGCCTGCGGCCTTCAAGACATGATGCCACTTGACCGCCGTGGCGACAGTGATCCCGACAACACGGGCGCTATGAGCGACGCTTTCGATATCCGCACCAAGCTCTTTGCGTGCGGCCGCCACGCGATCCTTCCATCTGACATACTCTGCAATCTTGCTTTTTGATGGTTCGGATGCCTCCAAAAGCAGAAATTCCGTGACCTTCTGGTCGAGACCAGCGGCCAGAAGATGGGGACGGTCAACATATTTGCGCGGATCGAAATGCGCGCCGACCCGCTTCATCTGCTTGGCGATGTCGGGGCGCCCGGCTTTGGCCAACCAGTCATCGATGGACAGAAGAGCCGTGTCCACCGCCACGTTGGTCGGCCCGATGACCAATATGCGCGCTTTGCTGAACCGCCGCAGAAGATAGGTGCCCAGCGCGCCAACCGTAAACGTCTTGCCGGTTCCGGGCGGACCAATTACCACCGAGCACCGGTATGCGGCATTTTGAACGGCAGTTTTCTGCCGCTCGCGCAGCTCGTCGAATTCAGGACCAAGCGGACGAATTTGCTGAAGCGGTTCGGTTTCTTCTTTGGACTGGCGCAATCGCTTCGCCGCCAGCTTGCCCATTTCCCCGCCCCACATATCGATAAGCGGGCCAAGAAAATCTCCGGGGAACAACCAAAGTGTGTCGCCAATGCTGGGCTGCCCGCCGGTCGCAGGCAACACAATGATGCGCTCCAAGTCCGCATCGACGACCTTGATCAAGCCCGCATATTCAAGTTCCGCCCCCCATTTGACACGCACGCCTTCCAAGGCTTCGTCAATGGCGACACGGTTACGGCCTTTGAGCGGCTTAACGCTCAAAACCAGATAGTGCTCCTCCCAGAAAACGGAGGCGACCTCCAAGCCCCCGCCCTTCTGAGTGAGACGACGTTCTGCTTCCAAAGCAGTCTGTATGGATTGTCGGGTAATCGCCATGAGTCGGTCAGGCCACCAACTTCAATGCGCGAGAACCCACCCCGCCCCCATTTGTCATGCAGTAACGCCTACAACCTCTATCAGCTTCCCATAGTCGGTAACAACGTCATATTTGACGCGATCTTCAGTCACCTGCCGGCTAATCTCATCGAAGAACTTCCGGGCACACGCGATCTTCGTCTTCTCGATCTCCCGCAGCTTCATGGACGACATCGTGCCCTTCGTTTCCGCGACGAAGTAGATGTGCCTGACGCTGCCGGCCCTGAACGAAAGAGCCCAGTCAGGATTGTAATCGCCAACGGGGGTCGGGATCAGGAAACCGCGCGGTAACTTAGCGTAGACGACCACTTCGCTGCTCGTATCGAGCTCTTTGACGAACGCCCGTTCCACATCCGAGTCCGTGATCGCGTAATCATAGACATGGTTCTTGAGCTTCGCTGTGGCGCGCGAGAAATCCTGTCCGGTCTGATTGGCGGTGAAGATGTCGACGTCGTACCTTTCGTCGACTTCGTCATAGGCCAGACGCTCGATCACCATGGCGGCCTTCTGTTCGGCGATGATGCGCGAAGCCTCGGAGATGAAGTGCTCGGGGTTGCTCTTGAATTGCCCGAAAATCGCAGCCTCGATTTGGCCCAGAATGGTGGCAGCCGTTTCTCGCGTCAGCTGTGCGCTTTCGGCCACCTTCCCGACGAGGTCGTACTTCACGAGAGAGTGGATCGAGCCCCCATGCTCGGTCGTTGTGGTGGTGACCATAAAACCGTCGCCGCTGCGAAGCTGGCTGTCCGTCAATCCGTCGTTCTGCACGCCGACCTGAACCGTGTATTGCAGAGGGGTGACGCGCAACTGGCTATCCAGCGCACTGACGCACTTACGGATCAGCTCCGCTGAGTCGAACTCCACCCGATACACCGCCTTGCGGTTGATCCGCGCCCAGAGCTCCTGGAACTCCTTCTTCTCGAAATTGGCATTGAGGGGGTTGGTCTTGGGCTTGCGACCGTCATCGACCTTGGGCAGTTGCGCGTCGCTGAAGACGCTGTCGATGAGCTGGAACACCTGCTCGGCGTGCGGCTTCAGTTCCTCGGGCAAGTCGGCCAGTTTTCCCGCCGCCTTGGCCTCGTGGTAGGCGTCTGCGATCTGGTCCGCATCGTCGGTGTAGTCATTCTTCACCAGATAGCGGTAGATCTGCTTGGCCATGGCGGCAGTCACCTCAACCGGGCCATGCTCGGTCGCGAGTGTCTTGCCCGTGAAGTAGTCCTCTGTTGCCTGCCGCGGACGCGACGAGAGGGTCTCCGCGATCTCTTTCTGGAGCCCGGCCACGAAATCTTTGTAGCTCTCGCTCGCCACCACGGTGAGTACGTTGATGTCGTGCACCACCGCCGGGTGGTCCATCCTGTCCCCGTGCTGATCGACGCTCAGCCGCAAGCCGCGCCCCACCTCCTGGCGGCGGGAAATGGTGTTGTCGCTGTGCTTCAGCATGCACATGACAAAGACGTTCGGGTTATCCCACCCCTCGCGCAGCGCCGAGTGTGAGAAGATGAACCTGGTGGGTTCGGCAAGGGAAAGCAGGCGCTCCTTGTCCTTGAGGATCAGGTCGTAGGCGTCCACGTCGTCGGAATCGACCGAGCGGGCGCCAACGGCAGGGTCTTTGAGGCGGTTCGTCTTCTTATCGATCGAAAAATAGCCGTTGTGCGTCTTCGCGGAGTCGATGCTGGCGAGATATTTCCGGTACGCCTCGTTGTCGATTGCGAGCTCCGAAAGGTACTCAGCCTTCAGCAACTCGTACTCTTCCTCGAAGACCCGCGCATAATCGCCCTTCTCGTCGGCCTGGCCATAGTCCCGGTACTTCACCACCTCGTCGATGAAGAACAGCGACAGGACCTTGATGCCCTGTGCGAACAGCTGCTTTTCCTTGTCCAGGTGCGCCTTGATCGTCTCGCGGATCTGGATGCGGCGGATGTCGCGTTCGGAGACGTCGCCGTTCGCTTCGCCAGCGCGCAACACTTCTCCATTCGTGAATTCGACCGTGTCGTTGACGGCGTCGATCTGGCTGATCGTGAAGCCGCGATACTGGTCCAGCTCGCCCGACTCCACGAACAGGTCGTCGCGGAACGCGAGCCGCCTAAGCTGGCGCTTGATCTCGCCCGACTTCAGCTTCACCTCCAGCTCGATCCGCGCCACGGGGGCCTTCTTCGAAATGTCGATGCCTTCGAGGTAGAGGTACGCGTTTGTGCCGGCCAGCCCGCGGGTCTGGATGCCGCGCACCGCAATCTTTTTCACCAGCTTCTGATTGTAGGCGTCCAGCGCGTCGAGCCGGTGAACGCGGTTGTGCTGGGTCCGGTGGGTCGCCGAATAGCGCATGATGAACAGCGGCTTGAATTTCGGCAGCGCCTCCATCGTCGCCGCGCCTTCCATCTTCTGCGGCTCGTCCAGGATCAGGATCGGCCGGTTCGAGGCGATCACGTCGATGGGCTTGCGCGACTGGAAGTCGTCGAGCTCCTCGTAGATCCGCCGGTTGTCCTTGCCGCTGGCGTTGAACGCCTGGATGTTGATCACCATGACGTTGATGCCGGCGTCGGACGAAAAGCTCTCCAGCTCGTGCAAGCGCTTGGAGTTGTAGATGAAGAACCGCGCCTTCTTGCCGTAGCTTTCGGTGAAGTGGTCGGCCGTGATCTGCAGCGACTTGTATACCCCTTCGCGAATGGCGATCGACGGCACCATGATGATGAACTTCGACCAGCCGTACCGCTTGTTCATCTCAAAGATGGTCTTGATGTAGCAGTAGGTCTTGCCCGTGCCGGTCTCCATCTCGATGTCGAGGTGAACGCGGGTCGCGGCCAGCGCGTCGCGCTTGTATGTGGCCGCGACGGGCACGCGCTCACCCCGAGCGTTGAAGGTGGTGAAGTCTGTCAACGACTGCGAGACGGGCAGGTTCTGGCGCCGCTGGATCTTTTGGATGTTCTCGAGGATCTGCGGCTCGGTCAGCGCGAGGTCGGCGTTCTTGAAGCCTTCCTCAAACGCGCTGGCCTGCGCCTTGCGGCCGGGGTCGATGCGGTAGGTCAGGCCAGAGGTCATGGGCTGGCCAGCGAAGCAGTCGACCACGTCGTTGACGGCATTGGTCTGATAGGGCTGGACCTTGAACTTGAGCTTCATGGCGCGCCCTCAGATCGACTTGACGTCGGTGGTGGGCGAGAGCTGGCGGAAGATCTGTTCGACGTTGATCTTCACCGCGTCCGAGACAAAGCCGTTGTCGCGGAAGACAACGCGCAGGGGCGCATGGCCCGCCAGCTCCTTCACCAGATCCTCGGTGATGCCGCGATCAAAGCAGGCGACAAGGGCGTTGTCGTCGACGAAGAACACGGTCTTGCCCTGCACCATTTCGCGGCGGATGGGCAGCGTCAGGTCCACGCCCCAATCGACCAGCACCTGGAACAGCAGGTCCTCGGCCGTGCGGCCTTCCTTCACGTTGTCGACCATGTCGAGCAGGTCGGACTGCTTCAGCTCGTCGGGGCGATAGTAGACGTCCTTCATGTTCGAGGTGTCGACCTTGAGCACCCGGAAGCCGACATCGCGGTTCCAGTCGGGGTGGCACTCGCCCTCCAAGATTTTTTCACCTGCGCGGCGGATGCGCTCCTTCGAAATTTCTGCAATCGTTGTGAAGCCACGCTTGTAAGGTGGAAGCGAGGGGTCAATTGCTGCCGGCACTTGCACCATGATGAATCGCCGATTTCCGCCATCATTGGCATTGAGCTGCATGACAGCGTGCGCGGTCGTTGCCGAACCGGCAAAGAAGTCCAATATGATCGCGTCCTTGTGGTTGCCGGTCACTGCTTCAATCGGATCGTACACGGCCCAAAGACTCTTCGGGAAGGTAAAGCCTGATCCTTCAACAAGGCTGTTCACCAATTTGGTGCCGTATTCGTTCGAGTCATAGCGCTTGTCGGTCCAAACACTTCTGTAGAGACCAAATGTCTTCCCAATTTCAATCTGATATCCGTCTCCAGAGCGCTTCGCTCGGAGCATGGTGGCGATCTCTTCTACGCTCTGGCGGGCGTAACGCCACTTCCTTTCGGTGCCGGAGTTGTCGATTGGATAGACGTGCGCGACGCCGTCCCTCCACTCGGTCTGGTCGGGGTGGAAGTCATCGGGGCAGACGTCTCCAAATCCTACGATTTTGTCGTCCTTGACCAAAACGGGATAGAAGCAATTCTTAGCATCTGTACGCTCTGACTCGCCGCCCCAGTTCCTAAACTGCGACCAACTCACGTCCTCCTCGCGGATCTTTCGATCACCTATGGCTTTTGTACCACTTGGGAAAACGAAAATCAGATACTCGTTTATGTAAGAGAAGTTTGTTCCTTGTTGTCCTCTCGGGTTGTGGATCACGCTAACGTAAGCGTGTTCCCAGGCGGCGCCGCTAAAAATCTCCTTCATTAGCACTGACAGCGTTCCAAACTCATTCTCATCAATTGCACAAACAATAACTCCATCCTTGGCTAGAATATTCTTCGCGACCTTTAGGCGTTGATACATCATTGAGAGCCAATCGGAGTGGAAGCGACCGCTGGTCTCCGGATTGGCGACAAGTCGTCCGCCCTCCGCCGCAACTTGACCAGACCGCTCAAGAAACTCAGCAGATGTTTCACTATAATCATTTTTGTAAATGAGGTTCCGTCCGGTATTGTATGGGGGATCAATGTAGATCATCCTCACAGCACCTAGGAATGTTTCTTCTATTATCTTGAGGGCTTCAAAGTTGTCCCCCTCAAGAAACAAGTTCTGCGTATCATCAAAATCAACACTTTCCTCGCGGCTGGGACGCAACGTCTTGGCAATTGGCGCGTTCGCAAGCGCCAAAGCTTCCCGCTTCCCCGGCCAGTCCAGCCTATACCGCTCCTGCGGCCCTTCCACGATGTGGTCGCTCAACTCCTGACGCAGCTGATCGAAGTCTACCGCCAGACGCACCGCCCCCGTCGCATCGTCCTGTGCCTCGGTCACGCAGCCGGGGAACAGCTCGCGGATCTTCGCGATGTTGTCCTGGCTCAGGTCGGGGCTGTGCATCTTCAGCTTGTCCATGCTCGTCCTCTCACTCGTTCGTCACGGCGGCGCCGGGTTGTGCTCCCATCAGCCGCTCCAGTTCCTGCTTGGCCGCGCGCAGCTCGGCATTGATCGCCACGCGCTTGTTGAATTGCTTCTCGCGCCCCAGCCGCGCCTTGATCCTCTCGACCTCGCGCACTTGGCGCTCGATCGCCTCGGCCTGCGCGATGCGCTCTTCCAGCGACACGGGGCGCTCGGCTTCGGCAGGGGTGAAGGGCGTCTGCGGCGCCTCGCCCATGCCGGGGATCAGCCGGGCCGTCTGCCCGGCCACCAGCGGCTCGAGCAGCCGCTCGTACAGCGCGCCCATGTTCAGCGCCACCGGAAGGGGCGCGCGGGCTGCGTCCTCGGGCAGCCAGTCCCCCTGGAAGTAGTCGCCCACCACCCAGCGCGAGCCGTCGGCCTCACTCGGCCGCTTGTAGGCCGCGGCCAGCCTTACGCGGCCACCATGGGCCACCTCGAAGATCAGCGGAAAGGGAATGGCCTTGTCGATGGCGCGCAGCACGTCACGGTCGAGCGTCGCGGTGCGCGCGGTGATACGGAAGACCTGTATCTCGGCCACCTGCTTGGTCGCCGCCAGATTGACCGTCTCGGGCGCCAGCTTGTGCGACCAGACGATCTGATCCACCTCGCGCACGAAGAGGTCCTTGAGGCCCGTGTTCGCCCCGGCGTGCTCGTAGATCTTGGTCTTGGGGATCACGCGCCCGAAGGCGCTCGCGCGCGGCCAGTCGTAGAGGGTCATGGCCCGTCCCCTTCGATGACCAGGAAGGCGATCAGCTCGAAGTCGTCCAGCCCCTTGATGGTGTGGGTCAGCGCCGTGGTCCGCCCGCCGCTGAACAGGCTGTCGATATCCTTCTCTTCCTTCACCTCGATCATGGATCGGATCGCGCTGGAGAGCAGGTCGGAGTAGCGGCCCATCTTGCGCCCGTCCTCGGTGCGCTCGTTGAAGATGCGGCAGACGTCGTGGATGGGCTCGATCCGCCCCTTGCAGCTGGATCGGATCAGGTCGAGCAGGCGCTTGACCTCGGTGTGGTCGGCGACGATCCGGCCGTCATCGTCGATGTAGACCAGGTAGAAGGGGTGTAGGCGGTTCTGCTGGTTGACGTTCACGCTGTCGTGGATGTTCTTCAGCGCGAAGATGACGCCGGGTTGCAGGCCCAGCTCGGGCTGCGCGGGGACGACGGCGTGCATGCCGAAGGGCACGTTGTCGAGCTCGCCATGCTGCTTGACGTAATTGAGCAGGTCCATCCGGAAATCGTTCAGCCCGAGATCGGTGATCGAGATGCCGGCCTTTGCGTCCTCCAGCTCGATCACCTCCTCCTGCATCCGCCTCAGCTGTTCCTTGCGGTAGGCGATGTCGTTCGACTTGGCGGTGAGGACGTTGTCGTCGCCGGTGGCAGTGACGTCGGCGATCACCATCCGGTTTTCGACGCGTTCCTTGAGGTTGATGTACTCGTCGAGCGAGATGTCGGGCCAGTAGTTCACCAGCTGGATCTGGCTGTTGGGTGATCCGATACGGTCGATGCGGCCGAACCGCTGGATGATTCGAACCGGGTTCCAGTGGATGTCGTAGTTGATAAGAAAGTCGCAGTCCTGAAGGTTCTGGCCTTCCGAGATGCAGTCGGTGCCGATGAGGATGTCCAGCTCTCCCGGCTCGTTTGGAAGGACGATGGCCTTCTCCTTTGACCGCGGGGAGAACAGCGTCAGGACGCTCTGGAAATCGTAGGACTTCTTGAGCGTCGTCTTGGGTGCGTCCGACCCGGTGACCTTGCCGACATGCAGACCGAGCTGTGCGGCGAAGGGTGCCAGGTTGTCGAAGAGGTAGTTGGCTGTATCGGCGAAGGCCGTGAAGACCAGAACCTTCCTGTTTCCGGGGTTCAGCGGCTCATCGACCTTCTGCCTGATGAGGGCAAGCAGGTGCTGGAGCTTGGCGTCGTCTGCCGCTTTGACCTTCTCCATCGAGGCGATCAGAGCCTCGATCAGGACGAGGTCCGCAGCCAGGTCGTGTTTCCACGATGGCAGATCCATATCGGCGAGGCTGATCTGAACCTTCTTGCCAACGGTAAATTCATCGAGGCCGGACAGATCGTCATCTTCGGGATCGAAATCGCTAATCTCTGCAAGATGGTCGCCGACGCTACCGCCGCGGCCGGTCCTTTCGAATTCGTCGATGGCATCGAGCGTGCGTGAAATATTGTCAGCGAGAGAACGCAGCGTAAGCCGAAATGCCGCGACCGAGCTTTCGAGGCGCTTCAGCAGGTTGGTGGTCATCAGCGCCTGGAGGCTGCGTTCACGATCGGCCTGCCGCAGCTTACCGCCACCGCCCTCGACCTGAGTATCGTAGATGTCTTCGTATTTGCGCAGCCGACTCGGCAGAATGTAGCTGATGGGGGCATAGACCGAGAGCTTCAGCACCGACAGCTGCGTGAAGATCTCATTCAGTCCCATTACGTCAGGCCGCTGCGTAATCGGACAATGGAAAGAGAGCGGTTTGCGCCGTTCGGGAAACTTGCCGATGTCGGTCGTGTCGTAGAAGGTCTCGATATGCTTGCGCGACCGCGCGATGGTCACCGCATCGAGCAATTCGAAAAAGTCGAAATCCAGCGCCTTCAGGATTGAGGCTGCTGTCCGCTCCTCGGGCGGAAGCGCTGACCAGTCATTGAAGGCCCTTTGGGCTCGCCGGAAGATTTCTTCGATGCTGGCCTGCGTACCGAGCTTCTCGCTGAGCGTTTCCGATTGTCCCTCATAGGCGAGCGCGAGCTGATTCCGCAGATCTGTGAAACGATTGTTCACGGGCGTTGCGGAAAGCATCAAAACCTTGGTCTTCACGCCGGCGCGGATGACCTTGTTCATCAGCTTTTGGTAGCGAGTTTCCCGGTCCTTATAGACGTCGTTGTTCCGGAAATTGTGGGACTCGTCGATGACCACCAGGTCATAGTTGCCCCAGTTCACTCGATTGAGCGGAATGCCGAAGGACTCGCCCGATGTTCGCGACAGATCGGTATGCGCCAGGACGTCGTAATTGAACCGGTCTTTGGCGAAAATGTTGGTAGTCAGATTGGTGTTATAGTTGCGCCAGTTGTCCGCAAGCTTTTTCGGGCAAAGCACCAGAACGGAGCGATTGCGTAGCTCGTAGTATTTGATAACCGCCAGGGCAGTGAAGGTCTTTCCAAGGCCGACGCTGTCGGCAAGAATGCAGCCATTATAGGTCTCGAGCTTGTTAATGATGCCTGTGGCGGCATCCTTCTGATAGTTAAAGAGCTTGTTCCAGACGAGGCTGTCGCGGTAGCCAGTGAGGTCGTTCGGTAGAACGTCCTCGTCAACATCCTCCAGGAAGTCCTGAAAGATGTTGTACAGCATCAGGAAATAAACGCGCTCTGGCGAATTCTCTTGGTAGACCGACGCGATATGGTCGCAGACAGCGGCGGTGACATCGTTGAGTTTCTCCGGATCCGACCAAATCTGATCGAACAGCTGGAGATACATTTGCGTGTGACTCGGATCATTGAACCGGGTCACAAAATTCGAGACTGCGTCGCCTTTCTGGTAGCCGAGATCAACGGCCGTAAAGCCGCTGATGGGCATATAGGCCACCCCTCCATCGTTGCTCGCGGCGTGCAGAAACTGCTGCATCGGAGCTTTCGTGGTGTTCGATCGAAATTTGGCCTTCTTGCGTATCCACTCGGCGCATTCGCGAGCCACAGCACGCTGCGTCAGCTTATTCCGCAGCTGGATTTCAAATTCGGTCCCATAGAGCCCACTTTCCCGCCGCGACTTTGGGATAAAAAACTCTCGCCGCTCCTTGCGAAAGCGGTCGGTGGCTTCGGTGGGTATGAATGTGGGAGCGGTAAAAATGAACTGCAGGCTATCAATCTTGGAAAGCTCTGATTTCAGCGCTTCGAAGGCATAGATCGAGAAGCACGACGCGGCGATTTTTAGCCGTGTTCCGCGCCCGATCGTGCTCTTCAGATCATCTCCGAGAAGCTGAGAGGTGTTATCGATGATTTTCATCGACCACCTCCCTGTTCAACAAAACGATCTGTTGATCCTCAGGCCTTCGCGCGTTCGGATCGGTATCAAGTCCGAGACGCCTCAGCGCGTAATAGAGCAACGCCCGGCGAACCTTGATCTTCGTCTTGCCGCCACGCATGCCATAGTCGAGTGCAATCACCTTAGCCTGCGTATCGGACAGCTCGGGATGCGGCCCGATCTCCAGCGTGATTTCCTCGTTCCAATCGGCATCAACGCCGGGCTCAACCCCACTGGGTTTGGAACCACGCGTTTCGACAATCCGAGCGAGGAGGAAATCCTTGTAGGTTTGGTCGATCTGGCAGAAGGCCCGCGCGTGCCAACGAAAGCCATCGAAGCCGATGGCGTGCGGCGCGATCCAGCGCCAGCGGGGCTCCGGCCGCGAAAGCGACTGATATTTGATCTCGATGGCAAGGTTGTCGCGAATGGCGCCGAGAACGGTCCGCAGCGTCTCGTTCGTAACATCCCGCGCGGGGACAGGTGGGCCACTGTAAGACGGGAAATGCGCAATCCACGACGCCGCGGCCGGCAATATGCCTTCGGCGACAGATCGCAGCTGCGTAAGATAATGGGCGGCGTCAGGCCTTAAAAAGCACGGCTGGAACGCCTCGCTCGCCACGTATCGTTTGGCGCTTTTGTCGTAGACCGCGTTGTGCGGAGCGCGTTCCTGATAAAGCGTCAGATCTTTTGATGCCTGCGGCACTGACACGTCGAAGGCTTCGACGATATCGGATCGATTGACCCCGCCTTCCCAATAAAGACGAAACTCAATGAATTCGAGCCGGCGCTCTACGCCCCATTTCAGCACCGTTTTGCCCCCGGCATCGTAAGCATCCCAAAGTCGATAGCAACAAAGACTCGATGGGAATATCGACGTGACCCGTTAAGTTATTATCCTCATCTGAGGGGCAGGTCAATCTACAAGGGATGGCGAATGTCGGTGGCCGGTTCAGCTCGTGGGGATCAGGACGTGGTTGCGGAGCCCTTTCTGGCCCGGGCAAAGCCGCGATCCGTGGCAATGAACCGCTCGAGCATCGGCACGATCAGCTTCACCGGATCCGCCGCCGCTTGACCGCTCTCGCGGGCCAGCACTTCGGCATAAGCGGCCAGATCCCGATGGAGCGGCCCGGGCAGCGCCACTGTTACCTTAACGGGTTTGTCCTCGACGATGGGACCCAGTTTCAACTTCGCCATGATCAGCTCCTGTAGGGCTCGAGCACGAGGTCGCGGGTGACGATTACCCGAACCGGAAAACCCGGGCGGATGGTGAGCGTTGGCTCGACCTGCAATTGTCGCTGGATGATCTGCTGCCCAGCCTGATTGATGGTGTCCTGCGCGCCGTCACGGATGGCGCGGATCAGTCGGTCCTCGTCGCTGGTCGCGAGCTCGGTTCCTATGCCGAGCAATGTCGAGAGCCCGGCGGCCTTCATCAGATCCCACCAATGATAGTCGACGCCGTCTTCAAGTCCGGCATAGCCCGAAGCGTCCGCGCCGGGCTGACGCTCCAGCACGATCGAATGGCCATTGGGGAAGATCAGCCTGTTCCACGCCAGCAACACGCGCCGTTGACCGAAAGTCACGCCGTCATCGTATTCACCGATGATGCGGGTGCCCTGCGGGATCAGAAGCAGGCTACCCGTCGGGCTGTCATAGACGTTCTGGGTCACCTGGGCTGTGATCTGTCCTGGCAGATCGGAACGAATACCAGTGATCATCGCCGCCGGAATCACGGCTCCCGCCTGAAGGATGTAGGGCGATGCAGGTGCCATGACGCGATCGAGGGCGACTATCTGCCGATCGACGGGCTCATTGAGGAAAGCGGTGTGTCTGTCCTGTGCGGCAGGCAGGCCCCCAAGATCGAGGCCGGCAAGGCTGGATACAGCCGCACTCGGTGTGGCTCCAGTTGCAGGAGCGGTCTGAAAGAACACACGACTGGTGCGAGCGGCTTCTTCTTCGGCCAAACGGCGCTGCTCCTCGGGATCGACGGCCGGCGCTGTGATTGCAGGCGGCGCGACCGGCTGCCCCCGGTTCTGGGCATCGAGGATCGGACCGCCGAGATCACCCGGCAAGGGCGGTCCAAGAACCGGGCCGGTATAGTCGCGCGGCAGTTCGGATAGCCCGTCTGCCGTCGGACGGTTCTCGACAGAATAGAGCTCGTCGCCTCCAGGCTCGGCATCGCGCGTCTGCAGCGCGTAGATGAGCGCACCGCCAATGCCGAGAAGTGCGATACCGCCGATAGCGGCGAGCATCTTGCGGGACAGGCGGGTGACCCGGGGCGGCTCCGCGCGCAGCCGCATCGGAGCTGCGGCGTCCTTGGGGGTAGTAGCTTCCGTCATGACGGGGCGCCTCCGGTCGCAGAAGAGGACGATGCCGCAGCTTGCCTTTGCTCGATGCGGACGATCCGGACCGTTTGCTGGCGATCACCGCTGCCAAGGCGAAGCTCGGCCGCACCGAAGAGGTGATCAACGATCAGGATATTGTGGTGGACGCGGCTGTTGACGATCTGCGGCTCGCCATCGGCGCCAAGAACGAAGATCGGTGGCATCTCGCCCTGCACGATGCCGCGCGGGAAAACGACATAGACGCGGCGGCCATCATCGAAGACCGAGATAGGACGCCATGGCGGGCTGTCGCCGGTCAGACCGTAGCGGTAGTTACGCGCGGCTTCCTTGGGGATGATCGGCGCGGCAGGCGCAGTTTGTCGCTGCCCGGGTGGTGGCGCCGGATAGGCCCAGGCAACCGCCGGCATATAGAGCGCCTCGCGAGCCCGCAGTTCAATCATATAAGTGCGCCGGTCGGTGGTGATGACCAGATTTGTCGAAATCTCCGGCCGCGTCGGCTTGACCAGAATATGCACCTGCGCGGCATTGCCCGACCCGCTCGTCGTATCGCCGATAATCCAGCGGGCGGTGTCACCGGCCGCGATCGGCCCCGCGCCGGTCAGGCTTTCGCCTGGTTCGAGCGCGATATCGGTGATCTGCCCCGGTGCGGCATAGACCTGGTAGAGCGCGCCCTGTGACCACGGATAGATCTGGATGGCATTGTAATAGCCCGCACGGCGCGGCTCGACACGCGCGGCAGCGTTAGCGTTTGCAACCCGTCCCGCTGCGGTGCTCGCAGGTTCTCCGCCACGCGCAACGGTCCAGCCAGGCGGCGTGTGCAGCGGTCGCGGTCGATCATCGATAACGGATGCCTGGACTGCCGGCAGCGGCGGCACGTCAGCGTCGTAGCTGAACTGCGGCGTTCGATTTGTGGCACAGCCCGCGAGCAGGGTCGCGCCGAGCAGCAAAGCCGCCGATACGGGTTTACGGAAAGCCGGACTTGCGGACGTACGGATGGCGGAGATCATTGGCTCATCTCCCGCGACCAGTTGATGGCGTTGACATAGATGCCAAGCGGATTGGCGCGCAGGCGCTCGGCATCACGCGGTGTCTGGATCACGATAGTCAGGATCGCGGTCCATCTCTCGGTGGTGGAGAGCTGGCCATTTTCATAATGCCGCTCGATCCAGGCGACGCGGAAGGAATCCGGCGAAGCGCGAATGACTGAGGACACCTCAACCGCGATCTGCTGGCGCCCGACACGGGCGAACGGATCGTTGGCGCGGGCATAATCGTTCAAGGCTGCCGCCCCGCGATCGGTCGTCCATTCATAGGCGCGCAGCCAGTTCTGCCGCACGATGATCGGATCGGCCGGAATTGAGCGCACCTGTTCGATGAAGCGGCCAAGGTGCCAGGCGATTTGCGGGTCGGTTGGCCGGTAGTCGGCCGTGGCCGGCGCAACCGCTTGCGCCTGGCCGAGATTATCGACCTGTACGACCCAGGGCACCACGGTCCCGCGCGCCGATTGCCAAACGAGGGCCGCGGCAAATCCGGCGCTAAGGATCAGCGAGCCGAACGCCATATAGCGCCAGTTGCGCGCCTGGACGCGGGCCGAGCCGATGCGCTCGTCCCAGACCTGAGCGGCCTTTTGATAGGGCGTCTCAGGCTCGGGGGATTTGCCGTAATGGGCGGCGGGGCGTTTGAACAAGCTCATGAACGGTCACTTTCGGAGACGGAGACGGAAGAGCCGCCGCCATGGCTGTCGCCGGAGCGGACGGCATGGGCGGTCATTGTGGTGCCGTGGCTGAGCGCCTGCCGGCGCTGCATCCGCCGCGCCCAAGCGGGCGGGCCACCGGCCGGCGAGGACGATCCTGCCGCCCCGGGAGCGACACTCGCGCCACCGGCGCCGCCCATGGAGGATGAGCCTCCGGTCAGACCGAGGCCGGCACGTGCACCATCGGAGAAGCTGGACTTCACGCTTTGCGAAGCCTTTGAGACGGCGTTTTTCAACGGCGATATGGCGGCCGACCCCGCTGCCCGGGCGACACCGCCAACACCGGAAGCCACGCCGGCCGCGCCACTCTGACCGAACGAGCCAAGGCTATAGGCGGATGTGGCAGCACCTGCGGCCGCCGCACCGCCCCGGACAGCGGCAGCTCCACCGGAGAGCGCAGCTAGGCCGCCTTTCGCCGCCATGCCTGTGGCAGCCCCTCCGGCGACCATCATGCCGCCGGCGGCAAGGCCGGTGCCGACGGCTGATCCTGCGCCCAGTTGCGGCCCGCCCGAAACCAGCCCGGACGCAATGCCGGGACCGAAAATGCCGAGGCCGAGAAGCGACAGCGCCGCCAGAACGATCGCCATGGCATCGTCGATAGTCGGCATTGCGCCGCCAAAGCCTGCGGTGAACTGGCCGAACAAGGTCGAGCCGATACCGATGATGACGGCGAGCACCAGCACCTTGATGCCCGAGGAGACGACATTGCCAAGCACGCGCTCGGCCATGAAGGCCGTCTTGCCGAAGAGCCCGAAGGGAATGAGGACGAAACCCGCAAGGGTTGTCAGCTTGAACTCGATCAGCGTGACGAAGAGCTGGACTGCGAGGATGAAGAAGGCGAGCAGCACCAGCGCCCAGGCAAAGAGCAGACAGGCGATCTGGATGAAGTTCTCGAAGAAGGACCAATAGCCCATCAGGTCGGAGATGGATTCGAGCAGCGGGCGGCCCGCGTCGAGACCGGTCTGCGCCACCCGGCCGGGCCGCATGAGATCGGCGGCGGAAAAACCGGTGCCCGAGGCTTGCAGCCCGAGCCCGGCAAAGCTTTCGAAAATGATCTTCGCCAGATTGTTCCAGTTGCCGATGAGATAGGCGAAGACACCGACGAACAGCGTTTTCTTGACGAGGCGCGCGATGATGTCGTCATCGGCGCCCGAGCTCCAAAACAGCGCCGCCAGCGTCACATCGATGACGATCAGGGTGGTGGCGATGAAAGCGACCTCGCCGCCAAGCAGACCGAAACCGGAATCGATGTAGCTGGTGAAGACCGCCAGGAAATTGTCGATGACGCCGGTTCCGCCCATGGGTCACTATCTCTCATCCGGTTGCGGCACGGCGGGCACGGGCGTGCGGCCCAAGAAGCGGTCGCGGGATTCAGCCCATGCCGACAGGCAATCGGCATCACGGGTGGCGGCTTCGCCAAGTCCCTGGCAGCGGCGGAGCATCGCCTGCAATGGGTCTGCCGAAGGCTGAAGCTGCGGCGCGGTCCTGACGCGCGGGGCGTCCTCCTGACGGGTCATTTCGATCACCGTGGCGGTAATCGCGATGGCGACGAATATGACCGCCCCGAGCCGGACCAGCATCTTGCTGTCCATGGCCGCCCCTCCTTCGCGCCTAATTGCCGCTGCCGAACATTTGCGCATTGCCGGGCTGGTAGCCCGAGCCCGGCGTGAGGAAGCGCTCACGCTGGACGCGTCCCTGCTCGGCGGCGGTGGCGCGCTCGGCCTCGATCAGCGCTTCGGACCGACCATTGGCCGATAGCAGCGCGACCAGATCGGAAAGCTGCTGGGATTGGAGCGCGAGAAGCTGATTGCCAGCCTGCGTTGCCTGCAGCGCGCCGCTCGCATTCTGGCTTCGCCCAACGAGAGTAGCCATTTCGGCGCGGTTGGTGTCGATATTGCCGACCACGCCGGCCTGGACGCGCATCGCGTCCTGCAGGCCGCCCACGGTGTTTTCCCAGCGCGTGCGCGCATCCGCGATCAGCTGCTGATCGGTGGCCGCGAGCGAGATCTGGCCGTATTGCTGCTCGAACGCCTGATCGATCTGCCCGACTTCGAACGCGATGTTCTGCGCCTGGCCCAGAAGCTGCTGGGTCCGCTGCACGTTTTGCTGAAGCTGCTGGAGGGCGGAATATGGCAGGCTGGCGAGGTTGCGGGCCTGATTGATGAGCATCTGCGCTTCGTTTTGAAGCGAGGTGATCTGATTGTTGATCTGTTCGAGCGTGCGCGCGGCGGTCAGCACGTTCTGCGCATAGTTCGTCGGGTCATAGACGATGCGCCCGAACCCGAACTGGGCATGGGCCGGGCTCGTTGCCATGGGCGCAAGCGCGACCGGCACGGCGAGCGCAAACGCCACGGCCGACGTCCTAGCGAAACGGGCAATGGGGATACGGATCATGGTTGGGTCTCCTTTTCTGGCGCGCCATCGAGCACGGCATCTGCCAATTCCGGCCGGCTTGCGAGATTGGTGAGATCGGGAATGAGGTCAGCGGCCCAATCGACGCCGCGATGACGCAGCCACGCTCCAAGAAAGGCTTCGCTTCCATGCTCGGCATGGATGCCCGCGATGGCGGTCTGATCGGATTTGGAGGATGCGGCACAGAGCGCGAGCCCGACTTCGCTCAGCCCCAGCTCGAACAGCCGATTGCCGCGCCGCGACTGGCAATAGTAATCCCGCTTGGGCGTAGCCCGCGCCAGGATCTCGATCTGCCGGTCGTTCAATCCAAAGCGGCGATAGATCGCGGTAATCTGCGGCTCGATGGCGCGCTCATTGGGCAAGAGCAATCGCGTCGGGCAGCTTTCGATGATGGCCGGGGCGATGGTGCTACCGTCAATGTCCGATAGCGACTGCGTGGCAAAGATGACCGAGGCGTTCTTCTTCCTCAGCGTCTTCAGCCATTCGCGCAGCTGGCCGGCAAATCCCTCATCGTCCAGCGCCAGCCAACCCTCATCGATGATGAGCAGTGTCGGGCGGCCATCGAGCCTGTCACCAATTCGGTGGAAGAGGTATGACAAGACGGCCGGCGCGGCGCCTGTGCCGACCAGACCCTCGATCTCGAAGGCCTGGACGTCGGCAGAACCGAGATGTTCGGTTTCAGCATCGAGCAAGCGTCCATAAGGACCGCCCACGCAGTACGGCCGCAGCGCCTGTTTGAGATCGCTGGATTGCAGCAGCACTGCGAGCCCGGTGATCGTGCGTTCCTCGACGGGCGCCGAGGCGAGCGAGGTCAGTGCCGTCCAGATATGCTCCTTCACCTCTGGCGTGCTGGCGACGCCTTCGCGCAGCAGGATCGCGCCGATCCAGTCGGCGGCCCACGAGCGTTCGTGCGACTCGTCGATGCGGGCGAGCGGTTGCAGGGAGACCGACGCATCCGACCCCTCGGTCAGCCCGCCGCCGAGATCATACCAGTCACCGCCCATGGCGAGCGCGGCGGCGCGGATCGAACCGCCGAAGTCGAAGGCGAAAATCTGGCTGCGCGCGTAGCGACGGAACTGCAGCGCCATCAACGCCAGCAACACGGACTTTCCCGCGCCGGTCGGGCCGACGACCAGGGTATGGCCCACATCGCCGATATGCAGTGAGAGCCGGAACGGAGTCGATCCCTCGGTCTTGCCGTAAAGCAAGGGGGGCGCTGCGAGATGTTCGTTCCGTTCCGGCCCCGCCCACACGGCCGACAGCGGGATCATGTGAGCGAGATTGAGCGTCGATATCGGTGGCTGCCGGACATTGGCGTATGCATGTCCCGGCAAGCTTCCGAGCCAGGCATCGACCGCATTGACCGTCTCGGTCATGGTATTGAAGTCGCGGCCCTGAATGACCTTCTCAACCAGTCGCAGCTTTTCGTCGGCGATGCGCGGATCGGCATCCCAGACCGCGACACTGGCCGTGACATAGGCCATGCCCGCGGTATCGGCGCCGAGTTCCTGCAAGGCCAGGTCAGCATCGGCGGCCTTGTTGGCCGCATCGGTGTCCACCAGAGCCGACGCCTCGTTGGTCATCACTTCCTTGAGGATCGCGGCGATAGATTTGCGTTTGGCAAACCACTGGCGGCGGATCCTGGTCAGCAGCCGCGTCGCCTCAAGCTTGTCGAGCAGGATGGCGCGGGTGCTCCAGCGATAGGGAAACGCCAGCCGGTTCATTTCATCGAGAACACCCGGTGTCGTCGCGCTCGGAAATCCGATGATGGTAAGGACCCGCAGATGCTGATCACCCAAACGCGGCTCCAGCCCTCCTGCCAGAGTCTGATCGGCCAGAAGCGCGTCGAGATAGACCGGCGTCTCGGGCACGCGCACACGATGGCGGCTCGTCGAAACGGTCGAGTGAAGGAAGGTCAGCGTCTCGGCGTCATCGAGCCAGCGGCACTCGGGCATGAACCCGTCGAGCAGCGCCAGTATCCGGTCGGTGCGATCGATGAAGCCGCGCAGCAATTCGTGAGGATTTACACCAGACTGCTCGCGTCCCTCGTAGAGCCAGGTTTCAGCGCGAGCGGCGTCTTCCGCCGGCGGCAACCAGAGGAAGGTCAGAAAGTAGCTGGACACGAAGTGCGCCCCGGCTTCCTCGAACCCGGCCTTTCGCTCGGCGTCGACCAAGGCAGACGCGGCATCGGGAAAGAGACTTTCAGGATAGGTCGCGGCTTCGAAGCGCTGCGCTTCGACGAATATGCTCCAGCCCGAACCCAGTCGGCGGAAGGCATTATTGATGCGGCCGGCGACCGCGACCAGTTCGGCCGCCACAGCCGAATCCAGATCGGGACCGCGGAACTTTGCGCTGCGCTGAAACGAACCGTCCTTGTTCAGCACCACGCCGGGAGCGACCAATGCCGCCCAGGGCAGATAGTCGGCCAGTCTGGCGTTGCGGCTACGGTACTCTGCGAGGTTCATCATACCTCGGCCCTCACATCGCCAGAAATGGTGGGATGCGCAGATGGCGCCTGCCGACTTCCAAGAAGAGCGGATCGCGCTTGGCGGCCCAGACCGCCGCGAAATGTCCGATCGCCCAGATAGCAAGACCGACCAGCCAGAGACGCAGGCCGAGTCCGACCGCTCCGGCAAGCGTGCCGTTCATGATGGCGATCGAACGCGGCGCACCGCCGAGCAGGATATGTTCGGTCAGGGCGCGATGGACCGGGACCAGGAAGCCCGGCACCTCACCAAGTTGTTCGAGACCTACCGCCATCAGATCAGCGCCCCGCCGCCGAATGAGAAGAAGCTGAGGAAGAAGGAACTGGCGGCAAAGGCGATCGACAGACCGAAAACGATCTGGATCAGCCGCCGAAAGCCGCCCGCCGTATCACCGAAGGCCAGGGTGAGACCGGTGACAATGATGATGATCACCGCGATGATCTTGGCGACTGGACCTTCGATCGATTCCAGAATGCTCTGAAGCGGCGCTTCCCAGGGCATCGATGACCCGGAAGCATGGGCCGCAGGCGCCATCATCAGGCTGAGCGCGATGACGAAGCCGGCGAGTGACAAATGGTGACGAAGGGTGCGCAAGGCATGGGTCATGCTTGGGGCTCCTCAAAGATTTCGGGATGGGCAGCGGAAGGCTCGCAGGCTGGCACGACGCGGTAGTCCCCGTCCGGCCCGAGGCCCTCAATGCGCGCGAGCTCCGCGAGGCGGCGCGCGGAGCCACGGCCAGACAGGACCGCGACGAGGTCGATGGTTTCGGCGATCAGCGCGCGCGGAACGGTGACCACCGCCTCCTGGATCAGCTGCTCCATGCGCCGCAGCGAGCCAATGGCGCTTCCTGCATGAATGGTGCCGACACCACCGGGATGGCCCGTACCCCAGGCCTTGAGCAGTTCGAGCGCTTCAGCACCGCGCACCTCACCCACGGGAATCCGGTCGGGCCGCAGGCGCAACGATGAGCGCACCAGATCGGACAGCGAAGCGACACCGTCCTTGGTGCGCATGGCGACAAGATTGGGCGCCGCACATTGCAGTTCACGCGTATCTTCGATGATCACCACGCGATCCGATGTCCGCGCCATTTCAGCGAGCAGCGCATTGGTCAGCGTCGTTTTACCGGTCGAGGTGCCGCCTGCGACGAGGATATTGGCCCGGTCGGCAACCCCAGCGCGCAGCGCTTCGGCCTGGCGCGCCGTCATGACCCTGGCGGCGACATAGTCATCGAGGGTGAACACCGCGACGGCGGGCTTGCGGATGGCAAAAGCTGGCGCCGTCACGACCGGTGGCAGCAGACCTTCAAAGCGCTCACCGCTATCGGGCAGCTCGGCCGAAACGCGCGGCGCCCCGGCATGAACTTCCGCGCCGACATGATGGGCGACCAGGCGAATGATGCGTTCGCCATCGGCGGGCGAGAGACGCTCTGTGGTGTCGGCAAGTCCTTCGGAAAGTCGATCAACCCAGATACGGCCATCCGGGTTCAGCATGACCTCGACCACGCCGGGGTCATCGAGAAGCCGGGTGATGGCGCCCCCGAGCGCGGTGCGCAGCATGCGCGAGCTGCGCGCGCGTCCTTCGCTATCGTGGTGAGAGGCCGCCATTGTGTCCCCGTTCTGGCCGGAGACAAGACAATCCTGTCCCGACGGGGACGATTAAAAGAACCCGAAACAGAGCCAATTCAACACCTGTTTGGCGGCGTCGTAGCCTGGCGTGCAAATACAGGAAATAGCGTAGGGCGCGGTCGGCTGGTTCCTGGCAGCGACAAGCGTCGGAGGCGTATAGAGCTTGCGAACTGTCACAGCGCCGATCCCGCCAAGCGGTGAGCCCCCAGGTGCGCGCTCATCACGACGGTTCGTAGTAGATCGCGTCAAGCATCGCCACGCGCGCATCCCAAAGCTCACGGTTTCGGTTCGTCGGACGAGGCGTCGTATACCAGGGCGCCTGTCGGATCGGCTCGATGACGCGCTCCCAGTAATTGTCGAGTTCGAGGGTTGATGGCGCGAATGCCAGCGCTGCAGCAATACCGTTCCGATTCTCGCCGTTCACGCACACGAAGACGTCGGGGCGCTTCATCGCGAGCAGGCGGGTCGCCGGCGCCAGCCGGGCGATCCGGGCGCGACCCGCAAACGAGGCGGTGAAGGCTCCGACATAGTCATTGAACTGATCCTCCGTGATGTCGCCGCGCCGCGGGATCATATCAAGCGCCGCAGCAAGTTCGGTATTCTGTTCGCCGATCAGCTGAGCGAATGTGCCAGCGCCGCCCATTGATCCGAACCAGCCCCAGTCGAGATGGTCGAGGCCCGCCGCGACCGCTTCCGCCTCGCCGACCACACCGGCGATTCCCTTCCACTCGGTGATCGTGAGGTCAGCAAATGAGGCGGTCTTCACGAACATCTGCTGGATGATCCGCAGCAGCTTCATCCGTTTTGTAAAGTCGTGGTGGCGATCAGCCCGTGCCTCCTCGACGAATGTCGCCCAAGACATGGTCGAGAGCGCTGCGTTGAAGCGTTCAAAGCTCTTGGTTTCGTCAGGTAACGTGGGGTTCCGCGGCCTGGGGTTGCTGCGGGCGGCTTCGGCTTGGCGACGATAACTATTAGCAAGCGATTTGGTGATCGGCAGATGCAGCGACTTATAGGTTTCGAACTGGTCGCGGATCTGCACAAAAAAGGGGTCATCGAGGCTGCCTTTGACGTACACGCTTGCCTCGAGGTTGGCACTGAGACCACCACCGGTAAAGTTGGCGCTGCCGACGATCGCTTCCGCCTTCATGCCTGTGGTAAAATAGTAAATTTTCGGATGGAAGCAGCCCGGACGGTTCTTTGCAACGAACGCACCACGCACTCCTGCAAGGCGATCGATAAGATCAGGATCCGTGGCGGAGAAGTCGAGCCCGATGAGGACGGTGTCGATACGGTCTTTGCGAGCTAGAAGAGCTTCGGCAACTTCGGTCATCTGACCCCACGCCACCGCCATCGAAACGTGATCGTGTCTCCCAATCAGCGCTTTCAGGCGCCGTCCCACTGATTTGGCATCCAGCAATGCAATCCGCATAGTCGACTTAAACCCCCATCTTGTGTTGCCACGAATAGCACCCGCTAGGATCTCGCGATACGCGGACGCAACTGGTCCGCATACGCTGCGATCGGCTGTTCTCGGGATGCATCTTCGAAGCTTGAGGGCGACAGCGGTGGTCGGAAGCTGTCCGGATCGAGTTCGCGTCCGTTCGGACTCATTTCCCCGCTCGTCCGAGCCGGCAGCAGAGCCCTCAGGTTTTATCAGCTGGATCTATGTCCTCGCTGATCTCCTGCCGCAACTTGGGCCCTTGTGCCAACCTCCGCCCCAAGGCGGTTACGAATGCATCGTAGCGTTCGGCCGCTTTCGCCCGCGCCGCCTGAGCGGCGGGTTCCGGCAGCGCTGGCGTGGAAGAGAGCCAGAAGCGGATAAAGACTGCCATAGTCTCAACGCTGATACCGAGATCGCGCTCCAGGCGCATCAGGCGACGGTCGACCTGATCGATCCGCTTGGCGATGGCGGCTTCTCGTCTCTCGTCAGCATCGGGCGAGAGGAAGGACGCGATAGCGGCTTCGGCGATCATCGACTGGGACTGGTCCCGGCGAGCAGCATAATCCGCAAGCATCGTCATGATCTCGGGATCGAGATAGACCGAGACTTGCGCCTTCTTCTTGCGACGAACCATGATGCTCACAGCTCCATACCGTCGCCGGGATCCATCGAGACCTGCCGCGCGACCCCGCGCATCACGCGGGTCAGGCGCTGGCTGCGGGCGGCCTCATCGTGGCTGCCGTCATAGGACAAGGGGTCGAACTCGTTTTCGATCGGCGCCCTTTTCTCGACCGAACTGACGCGGTTCAGCTCCGGCTGCTGCCGGTGCTCCGATTGAGTGGGATCCTCATCGTCAACCATCGCCGCTTCGATCGCGGAACCTAGGCTTTCCGGCAGAGGTAAAGCACTCCAATCGTCGGACTGCTTTGGAGCGGTCGATACCAACTCCGGCGGCGGCAGAACGCGTTCGGTGAACCGGCGGTCCTCATAATAGCGCGCCTTCTTCGCCCGGATCGGCGGGGTTCCAGCGACCATGACAATCTCGTCGGTCGGCGGAAGCTGCATGATTTCGCCGGGCGTCAGCAATTGGCGGGCGGTTTCGGAACGCGAGACCATCAGATGTCCGAGCCAGGGCGACAGCCGGTGCCCGGCATAGTTCTTCATCGCCTTCATTTCGGTCGCCGTGCCAAGCGCATCGGACACGCGTTTGGCGGTGCGCTCGTCATTGGTGGCGAAGCTGACGCGCACATGACAATTGTCGAGGATGGAATTGTTGGGACCGTAGGCCTTCTCGATCTGGTTGAGCGATTGCGCGATCAAAAAGCTCTTGAGCCCGTAACCGGCCATGAAGGCCAGCGCGCTTTCGAAGAAATCCAACCGCCCCAGCGCGGGAAACTCGTCGAGCATCAGGAGCAACCGGTGGCGGCCACCATTGGCCTGAAGGTCCTCGGTCAGTCGGCGACCGACCTGATTGAGGATCAGGCGGATCAGCGGCTTGGTGCGATTGATGTCGGAAGGCGGCACGACGAGGTAGAGGGTCGTCGGGGCCTTCGCCTCTACCATATCGGCAATGCGCCAGTCACAGCGGCGGGTGACTTCGGCAATGACCGGATCGCGGTAAAGCCCGAGAAAGGACATGGCGGTCGAAAGCACGCCCGAGCGCTCATTGTCGGATTTGTTCAGCAATTCGCGAGCCGCGCTGGCGATGACCGGATGCGGGCCGGCCTCGCCCAAATGCGGGGTTTTCATCATCGCGGTGAGCGTTGTCTCGATCGGCCGTCTGGGATCGGAAAGGAAGGCGGCAACTCCGGCGAGGGTCTTGTCCTTTTCGGCATAGAGGACATGCAGGATCGCGCCGACCAGAAGCGCATGGCTGGTCTTTTCCCAATGATTGCGCTTTTCGAGACTGCCTTCGGGATCGACCAGGATGTCGGCGATATTTTGGACATCGCGCACCTCCCATTCGCCGCGGCGGACCTCGAGCAGCGGATTATAGGCGGACGATTTCGGATTGGTGGGGTCGAACAGCAGGACGCGGCCATGGCGGGCCCGAAAACCGGCAGTGAGCTGCCAGTTTTCGCCCTTGATATCGTGAACAATGGCCGAGCCCGGCCAGGTCAGGAGCGAAGGCACGACGAGGCCGACGCCCTTGCCGGAGCGCGTGGGCGCAAAACACAGCACATGCTCTGGTCCGTCGTGGCGAAGATAGCTCCCCTCATAGCGGCCGAGCACTACGCCATCGGGATCGAGCAGGCCCGCTACCTTGACCTCTTGCGGCTTGGCCCAGCGCGCCGACCCATATGTTTCGGCATTCCTGGCTTCGCGGGCGCGCCAGACCGACATGCCAATCGCGACGGCAATGGCAATGAATCCGCCCGAAGCGGCAATCAGGCCGCCTTTGGCAAAGACTTCCGGGGCATAGGCCTCGTAGAAATACCACCACCAGAAAATTGCCGGCGGATAGTAGAGCGGCCAGCCCGCAAGGCGAAACCACGGGGTTCCGAGCTGAGCCTGAAACCCGAGCTCCCAGGCGACGTATTGCGTGGCCGCCCAGGTCGTCACCAGGATGATCAGGAAGACCGTGAGGATCTGGCCCCAGAGGATTTTCGTGGCTGACATGGCAGGTCCTTTCGATGCGGCGCTCAGAGGCCGAGCCCACGCTGTCGTCCAAAGCTCCAGTCCACCCCGCCATTGCCGCGGGCGAGACCCGAGACATGACGGCCGAGATGCTTTTCGAGTGAGGGCGACCAGGGGACGAGTTGAAAGCCGAGTCCGTCATCGATCATGGCGAAGCGGCCCGACGCGAGCGTGAGACGCTGGCGGTAGGTGCCGGCGACATAGTCACCCTCGGCGGCGCGGTTGAAGGCAAGGCCGGTTTCTTGCGACAGCCTGCTACCGAGAGCCTCGAGTTCGCGCCGGCGCAGCGTCTCGATCAGGTTGCGGCTGAAGATGATCCGGCGATGCTGCCGCGTGGCCAGTCCTTCCCCCACCAGATGCTCGGCGCGTTCCTCCATGGCCTGACGGATCTCGGCCCCGAAACCACCTGCGGACAGCGCCGCCGGATCGCGCGCCAAGGCCTGCCGGTCGAGCCAGGTCGCGCCCTGTGCCGAAACCTGGCTGTGCAGATCGAGATCGGAGCGCACGGCGATTGCCACCCGCCGCTGCCCTCTGGCATCGTCGAACCCGCGCAGTTCGACGATGGAACCGGGTGCGCTGTCACCGGCTGCATCGAGATCGGGAAGCTTGATGTGATGAGTACGTCCGTCGACGCCGTCGACCACGGCATAGGCCGTGCCTTTGAGTTCGTCATCGAGCCCGCGTGCGACCAGCCTGCCGATGACAGGCGCCTCCAGGCTTTCGCCGGCGAGCACATAGTTTGCCGCGCCGCGCTCTATGCCGCGCTCAGTCAGCGCGCGGTGTATGCGCTTGATGATGTCGCCGCGCTCGCCGAGCTCGCGCAGCACCGTTTGCGCCTTGTCGTCGATCACCCACTGGCCGGGACCTATCTGCTCGGCCAGGCCGAGGGTTTCGAGCTTGCGCAACCGCCCGAGCTTTAGCGCCCGATACTCATCGGGCGGTTCGCCAGCCCGCAGAGCGAGATCGATGACCCCGGTGCCGAGTCCGTCGCGCACAAGCTGGCGGTCAAGACCGGTCCAGCGGTCGGCAGCCATCTGGCGCTCGAGCGTGCGGCGAATGTCGTGTTCGGTTCGCGGCCCGAGCTCCTGGGTGATGAGATCGCGCGCCCGGTCGCGCATCCCTTCCTTGATGTAGTCGCGCGCGATGACGAGATCCTGGCCGTCGTCGCGCACGCCGCGCACGATCAGGTGGATATGGGGATGCTCGGTGTTCCAGTGATCGACCGCCACCCAGTCGAGCCGGGTGCCGAGATCCTTTTCCATCTGCCCGGCCAGATCGCGGGTAAAGGATTTGAGGTCCGCCATGTCGAGGGCGTCGTCGGGCGAGACGATGAAGCGGAAATGATGCCTGTCCCCGCCACACCGTTCGGCAAAGGCGCCGCCATCCGCCGCGTCGACGTCCGGCCCGAACAGCCGCGCCTTCTCCCCGTCCCGGGTGACGCCATCGCGTCGCAGATAATCGAGATGCGTGCCAAGCGGCGCCTTGCGGGCGGTGTGACGGACGACGCGCGCCTTGATCACCGCTCCACGCGAACGGGCGGTAATGAAGCGATTGGCCTGAATGCTGGCACGTTGGCCATGCCCAAACCGCGAGCGGTTGCCCGAGACGATCCTGCCCGAGCGTGAAACACCGCCGCCGGCCTTTTTCGCCGCCGCCAGTGCCTGGGCAATGAACGGCCGCGCCTGCTGGGCGCGGGTCGAACGGATGCGCCCCGGGCGAATACGGAACTCGCGCTCATCGGACATGATGCGTTCCCGCAATGTGTGAAAACCCGCGCGAAAACAGGCAATCCCGCGTCGCGCACACATTGCGCGCTTGGGTCACAAGGTGCGGAATCGCAGAAAAGCCTGAGCAAAAACAACCGACCGTCTGGCCGACAATGTGCGGCCTTTTATCCTGCCATCGGTCGGTTGTTGCGGTCCTCCCCTGCCAGCCAGCACGCCATGGCGCGCTGGCGCACGATGCCGTGCGATCGCGCAAAAGCCGCATCATGGTGCGGCACCGCTATCGGCTCGAGTGACAAAAATGGTCTCGTGCTGTCGCCGGTCGGGCGCACCGGCTGCATCCGGAACGGGAATACGGGTGTCGTTGCCCTGCGCAGACGCCGCGTCTCCGATAGCGCTCGGTCGGTTGCCGCTGCGCGCAACAAAGAGCGGCGCCTCGCGCCAATCGGGCGGCAGAGCAGCCGGGATGGAAACGCCGTGAGACGGCGCCGCGTTACCCAGGATTGGTGCGAGCCTGGCGACATAGGCGCGCGTTTCGGCGGGCAGGACGCGGCCCGCCGAAAGATATTCATCGTAGCGGCCCGGCCCGGCATTATAAGCCGCCAGCATCGCCGCGACATTACCGTAGCGATCAAACATCGCGCGCAAATAGGCCGCGCCCGCGAGGATATTGTCGCGCGGATCATAAGGATCGCGGCCCAGGCCATGACGCTGCCGCAGCGCCGCCCAGGTGGCGGGCATGATCTGCATCAGCCCCATCGCCCCGGCCGAGGATATGGCGCGGCGATCGCCGGCGCTTTCGGCCTGCAGGACCGCATCGATCCAGAACTCGGGAATGCCGAAACGCCGCGAAGCTTCGGCAATATGGTCGGCATGTGCATCGTGCGGGACGCGCGGCGCGAGTGAACTTGATTGCGCCTGCGCCGCGAGGCCGACCGGGCTGCAGAACAGGCCGGTAAGGAGAAGGAAGGCAATGGATCGGGCGGCGCGGTGACGCCCGATCGCAACGGAGGGATCATGCCCGAGGCGACAACGCGGCATCCCTCAGTCCTTTGCTTCGCGTTTGGGCGGCCGGTTCCAGTGCAGCGACCAGGACGCCGCATCAGCGCCGTTCTGGAACAGGGCGGCACGGATCGGATACGGCAATGCCGGATCGTCGATCAGCACGGAGAGATATTCTCCGGCCTTCTCGCCGGTGCGTGTCCAGCCCGCCCCTATCTCAGGGCCGGCGCCATCTTCGCCGAGGTGGACGCGATGGTCCGGGGCGTTTTCGACATTGGCCGGATCAACCGCGATGATGGCGATCTCGCGGTCGAGCGTGAGCGTCTGGATGCGCCCGGCAAAGCCTGTCTTGTGCCTGGTAAATTCACCGATCTGCGGCATGGCGGTTTCCTTTCCTCAAGCGGTGAAGGACGATCGGGCGGACATCGCGCCCGCCCTTGGACAGGCGTTCACCGCGCTGACGCCTGCCATTCGAAACGGCCGTCACCATTCGCGTCGGTCCAGATCGGCACGACGCGGGCGGTGACGGCAGAAAGCGGAAGCGGCCCGAAATAGCGGCCATCGAAACTGTCGGCGGCGTCCCAGTTCATCAGGAACACATCGCGTTTGCCGATCACGCGGCAGCCCTGCCAGGAGGGAAGTTCGCGGCCCATCCGGTCGCGCTCACGGGCATGGCCATAAAGGTGGTCGTAGGCGGTAATGGCTGTGCCATGGCGGCAGACTCTCGCGCCTTGTAGCGCCAGGACACGCTTGATCAGTGGTACGCCGCGCGGAAGATAGCGGCGCGCGTCAAGCAGCTCGGCCAGCGCGTCTGGCGGCTGGACCGCGACCAGATCGGTGACTTCGATAGGGTCGGCCGGCTCGACGGCGTAGAGACCGATGGGCGCACTGGCCGAGGCGTTCCAGATGAAGCGCGGACCATGCCCGGTGAGGACCGGGGCAACGACCAGCCCGACCGACACCAGCGCTGAAGCGAAAATGGCGCGCCGGGTCATGGAAGAATGCTCCGCCGCTTGATCCAGGCGCGATGCTGCGCGCGTGTGTAAGCCCGGGGGCTTTCCCCGGCCGCCAGTCGGTTATGAACGTGGCGCCAGTGATCGGGCGCGACATCGGCCCCATCGATGCCGCGCGCCTCGATCGCGTCGATGAGTTGCAGCACGCGCTCGACTTTCGACCAGCCAGACACTGTCAGCAGAAGCTCACCGCCCGGCGTGACGGCGGGAACGGTCTGGTAGGCTTCGTGCGGCGCGACTGCGCGCAGGATATCGAGATGGGAGGCGACGGTGCCGTAGTCATTCGCCGTCCAGCGCACGATGGCAAAAAGGCTCTCGGGACGAAAGCCGAGAACACGGCGTCTGCGGTCAATGATGCGCTCCTGAACCGGATTCCCGAACCGCACCCAATATTCGATCGATTTCTCGATCCAGATCAGCTCCACCTCTGTCAGGGCCGTAGCCGATGAAGCGCGCGCCCCCTCGGCTGCCAGCGTTCGATGTCCCGCCAAGCCGGTCATTGGCCATTGTCCCCAGCAGGTGGAAATTCACGCTCCAGCAGCGCGCGGAGCATGTCGGCGACGGTCATGCCGCGCTCAAAGGCCGCGATCTTGATGCGGCCGCGCTGCGCCGGTGTCACATCGATGGTGAGCCGCGCCGTGTTCGCAGCGCCGTCCGCCCGACCGGCCGGCTGCTCCTTTGCGGCTCTCACCCAGGTTTCGGGATCGGCCGGCCGGCGAGCAAAGCCGCTCCTGGGCGCTCGGGTGCTCATGACGTCCTCCGCGTGCGCGGGAGCCGCTCGATTTCATCAACCAGCGCTGCGATCTCATCGGCCGCGGCTGTGGCGCCGTCCAATTCGTGAACGAGACGGCCGGTCTGGGCAGCGCTGGCGAAGGCGACACGCTGCCCGATCCGGCTCGCGAGCACCGGAGGATCGTGATCGGCGAGCGCCGCGGCGGTTTCGCGGCCAAGGATGGTGCGCGCAGCGCAGCGATTGAGGACGAAGCGGGCGACGAGATCGGGCCGATAAATGCGCGCTTCGGCGATGAGCGATAGCATCTCGGCGGAAGCCCAGCCATCGAAGGGCGAGGGCTGCACCGGGATCAGCACCAGGTCAGCGGCGAGCAGAGCGGAGCGCATGAGACCAGCGACACGCGGCGGCCCATCGATGACAACATGATCGGCCTGCCGGGACAGTTCCGGCGCTTCCCGGTGCAGCGTATCGCGAGCAAGACCGATGATACCGAACAGCCTCGGCGAGCCCTCGTGCCCGCGCTGCTCAGACCAGTCGAGCGCCGAGCCTTGCGGATCGGCGTCGACCAAAGTGACCCTCTGCCCCCTTCCGGCCCATTCTCCGGCGAGATGCAGCGCCAGTGTCGTCTTGCCGACACCGCCCTTCTGGTTGAGCAGAGCAACGATCATCGCTGACCGTCCTCACGCTCACCGCGCAGCGGGCGCATGGTGTCGAAGCCGATTTCTGATGTGTGATCGAATGACGTTGGCGGCCGCCGGTTCGCCGTCGCTCTGAGCGCCTGGCCGGTGCGGGCGATGAGGTTTTCAACATCGCGCTTGCGCTCTTCAAGGTTAGAGTCTGTGTTAGACTCTCTGTTACGGGCGCGATTTTCTGAACGATCTCCGTGCCTTAAACCCGGATCGGGTTCCTGATAGCACGAGCCACCGGTTCCCGATGGCACGATAGTTCGGGTTCCCGATAGCACGAGGCCGTTCACAGCTTTTCCACAGGCGGGCCATGGCTCGAAGGCGAGCAGCGCCCGGCGTCCGATCTCGATCTCGGTAAAGAGCCTGTAGCCGGGCAGCGGCTGACGGCGGATGATATCGCGCAGCTCGAAGGCAAAGCGCTTATAGGGCGAGAGAGAGCCGGACTTCTGGTGCAGATGACGAAAATCGAACCGCCATCCGCCCTTCTGGCGGCCGCCATGCTTGCGCACGAGCCGATAAAGCCAGCGGTCGAGCCCCCCGGTCAGATCGAAATAGGCCCGATCGATGGTCAGGATCAGCGCATCGTCCAGAACAGCGCGATAAAACCAGTCCGGCACGATCAGTTCGATACCATCGGGGCGGCCGTTGCCGTCGGTTCGCTCCTGCCATTCATTGATCCAGGAGAAGCGGTGCCGCCGTCCTTCAGCGGACTGGCGGATCGTGGTCGAGATGGTCGTGGATTGCAGCCGGTCGAGCGCCGCCTTGAGGCGTTGGTAATCGCGCAGGCTGGTGCCGCGGCCGATGAAGGTGAGAATCTCATAGGGCGTCGCCGCCATGAGCCGCGAGGTGCGCAGGCCTGTATCGCGCGCTTCGACGATCTGGCTGGCAGCCCAGATCAGGATATCGGCGTCCCAGATCGTTGCCATGCCGTGGTCGGCAACCGCCTCGACGCGGATCGAGATTTTTCCGGCGGTGAAATCGATCGGGGTGATGCGATGTGATTTGGCGAGCGAGAAGAATGGATACGCCATGAGGTCCTGCGCGTCCCGCGGTGCGAAGTCACCGGGAAGCGCTCTGAACAGGTCGAGCTGCCCGCGCTCGGACGGAGAACGTCGCCGGATCGCCATGGGTAATCCTCGTGCGACGGTCAGCGATTGATGCCGCCGGCCGACCCACAGGCCGCTGGCATGTGCCGTTTGGCTGGCAGAACCTGTCCGCGCGGATCGGAGGTTGACGTGACCGCGCCGCGCGAAGCCCAGGCTTCGAGATCAGCTACCGAATAGACGACGCGCCCGCCGAGCTTGCGATAGGCCGGGCCGGTTCCATAGGTGCGGTGCTTTTCCAGCGTGCGCGCGGAAAGGCTGAGAAACACCGCCGCTTCCTTGGTGCGCAGGTAGCGTGGCGGCAGGGCGGCGAGATTGGGTCGCATTGTCGGGCCTCCGTGGCGTTGCCGGGCGCCGCTGCGGAGCAACGGCGGATCGCGATCACGGTGGCGAAGGAATGCCGGCGGGGTGGATGGGGAAGATAACAGGCGAACAATCCCCACCCCCGGGCTCGAAGCGCGCTCAGGATCGGCGACGATGCCGTAGCAATTTGCGATAGCCGCCATTGATGAGCGGCCCGGCGCTTTCGACCAGCCCGATCACGGCATCGCGCAAGGATGAGGTCTTCCAAGGCTCGGCCACGACCCGCTCGGGACCGAAAAGAGCGTTAGCGATCTGGCGATAAGTCGCGCCATTGGCCCGGCCGTCGGCGGCTCGCATCATCAGTCGGATACGTCGACGCTGGTACGGCGTGATGCGTCCGTCGCGGGTAACGGGGCGCGCGCTCAGCGCTTGCCAGAGCCGCAGCACTGCCTCGACCCGATCGGGCAGATCGTCGTCGAGTGGCAGGATGACAGCCGAGGCTCTATCGGTTTTTCGGCCCGACAGCAGGAGGATCTGCGCGACGATGCCGGCGCGATGGATGGCATGGAGCCCTTCCGGACTCGAGCGAACGTCAGCAGGCGCGGCCAGTGACGGTGACGGCGGCAGAAATTTCGGAGCGTCGTCAGCGAGCAAGACCGCCGGATTGGCAAGCGGCGACCATAGGACGTCCTGACGAAGCGCGGAAAGGCTCGGACGAGCCGGGAAATCGCAACCCCCAGTGACGCTGGGCGTCGGTTGAATAGGGATGATCTTCGGCCTTCATGGCGAGGAGTTCGCCATAATGCTCCTGGTAGCGTTCAAACCGCCGCAAACATTCCCATGCGAGCCCTTCGACCGAGAGCGTGTCGAAGAATTCATAGCGACGACCGTCTCGCCAATGGGAAGTGTCCGGTCGCACCCGTCCCTCCTCACGTGCAAAGCGCAGGTCAGATTTTTCGCCGAGCTATTTACGACAAGTTCTGTTGCAGCGGCATGACACGGCGGCCAGTAATGCGGAAAATCTGCCTACAGGCCGCGAAACGCCGTATCTCGCCCGCGCGTCTCCGTGCGCCGCGCCAGACGCGAATTTCAGACCTATCGCTTCCAGAGAAGATGACGGTAGCCGGTCTGCGCCATCCATTTGGCGCGCGCCAGATGAGCATCATGGACCCGGCGCGCGCGATCCGGCTCGAGGGCGGGGTCGATGCCAAACAGGATTTGAGCGGCTTCGGTCCACTCGGCACCATCGGCAGCGGCATCCAGCAGTCGCATGTAAAGCTTGATATGGGCACGATCGTAGGCGGTTAATTCGCTGGAGACCGGCGGTGCATCCTCGAAGGGTTCTATCGGGGGCATGTCAGTTGCCTGGTGCGTGCTGCCCACTGCAGGACGCGGGGTAATACCAGATACTCCAGGATTGTGTGTTTTGGGAGAATATCGCCGGGAGGGAATACGGCGTCTGCCGCTTGCCCGTCAGCGCTTTTTGTCACCACCATCATGGACCAGCAGCACTCCGTGTCCACGCTCGGTCGACAGAAGGACGACACCGGCTGCTTCGAGAGCCCGACGGACCTGATCGCGCGTGCTTTCGTACACCTCGAGGCCGCTTTCGGATTCGAGGCGCTTGAGCGCGGTCAGTGATACACGGGCCTTGTCAGCAAGCGTCTCCTGTGTCCAACCCAGCAAGGCGCGCGCGGCCCGCGACTGTCGGGCGGTGATCATGCATGATCACCTCCCATTGCGACCGGCGCGCACTCCAGAACTACGACTATAATAGTCGTTCTGGGCAAATAGTCATCGGGAATTGGCCCTCTGTTCCGCAGCTACAGCGGCGCTGACCTTTGTTGTCGGACGACTGATTCGGCCGCCAAAGGCTGATGGGATTGGCCATGGAAGATCACTGTATGATCCTCAAACATATCAATCCATCCTACTGAGATATGTTTGCGGATCATCATCTTGCCTTTCAGACCGCCTCGTGATACGTTTCCGAATCAAATCGAGCAAATTGATCTGTAAAGGATTCACATGAAAACCGAAGCAGAGGCTCTGGATATGATCGGCGACCATTTTCGGCGCGCACGGCTAGCGGCGGGCCTGACGCAGGAACAGGTCGCCGATCTCGCCGGCATATCCCGTCCGCGCTATCGCGACATCGAAACCGGAGCCGCAGCGGCACGCGCCACGACTCTGATCAATGTTGCAAGGGCGCTTGGCCTGGAGATGATGCTGGTTCCTCAGGCGATGGTCCCGGCCATTGAGGCGCTGCTCAGCCCGCAGGGCGAGGACGACCGGCCGGCTTTCAGCCCGCAAGCGGAAGGTGATGATGAATAGAGCCCGCTCCGCCGAAACCGTCCTGTCTCTCGATGTTCTCCTCAATGAGGTGAAGGTCGGCACGATCGTCAGGACACCGGGCGACTTCAACGCATTCAGCTTCGATCCTGCCTACCGCGCGAGCGGAGGGCATCCCGTGTTGAGCCTGTCCTTCCGCGCGGCAACAGGAGGATTGCGCAAGGATCCACGCCCTGTGGCAGGCGCCTTGCCGGCCTTCTTCGCCAACCTCCTGCCCGAGGACAAGCTGCGCGAAGCGATGGAAAAGCATCACGCCCGGACCGTCAGGCCCGGCAATGATTTCGATCTGCTGGCTGCGCTGGGCGCCGACCTGCCAGGCGCTGTGCGGGTTGTCCCGAGTAACGGCGATATCGTCGCTGCAACCGCTGCAGTTGAGGGCGAGCCGAAGGCGCGCTTCTCGCTCGCTGGCGTGCAGATGAAGCTCTCGGTGATGAAGAACACAGGCAAGGGCGGCGGATTGACAGTGCCGCTCGGAGACAGCGACGGTCAGTACATCGCCAAGTTTCCTTCGACCGCCTTTCCAGGCGTGTCGGAGAACGAGTTCGCCAATCTCGCGCTGGCCGAAGCCATCGGCATGGACGTGCCCGAACGCGAGCTAGTGGGCAAAGACCAGTTCGAAGGCATCCCTGAAGAGTTCGAGACCCTGGCCGAGGGGCTGGTCCTTCTTATCCGGCGGTTCGATCGCGCCTCCGGCGCGCGACGAATTCATATCGAGGATTTCGCTCAGGTCTTCGGCATCTATCCGACACGAAAATATGAAGGCGCGGCCTATCATGACATCGCCGCGGCTCTGAATGTGGCGATCTCGCCGATAGCGGCGCTGGAGTTCGTCCGCCGCCTGACCCTGTCGGTGGTCATGGGCAATGGCGACATGCACCTGAAAAACTGGTCGCTGGTCTATCCCGGTGACGGCAATTCGCCCGCCCTGGCGCCGATCTACGACGTGCTTTCGACGGTTCCCTATATCCCGGCTGACAATCTGGCTTTGTCACTTGGCGGCGAACGCGCGTTCAAGGCCCTGACGCTGCCGCGGTGGAAGGCTTTCGCCAATCGGGCGCGGCTTCCAGAGCCCGCCGTCCTGAAAACTGTCAGCGAAACTGTAAGGCGTATCGATGCGCATTGGTGGAAATTGCCGGAACGTGATGCGATCCCATCGATCGTTCTGGAACGGATCGACGCCCACGTGAGGGCCATGATGCCTGTCCTCTTGGACTGAGTGCCGTTCATTGGTGCGGCTGACAGAGAAAGGGCCCCGGCTGTGTCGCCGGGGCCATTTGCGCTTCAGTCGCCGCGACGCGGGTTGGGGCGGGACCAGATCAGCGAGTAGGCTTCGCCGTCCTCGTCATCGAAGAGGTTGGCGTAGATCGGGGCGGTGAAGCTCGGATCATCGAGCTTGAGACCGAGATAATCGCGGCCTTCGCCCGAGCGCTTGGACCAGGCGGCACCGATCTCGGCGCGGCCGACCAGGACCCGGTGGCTGGGAGCGTTCTCGCCGTTTGCGCGGATGTCGGGAACGATACGCACGCCCTTGGCCTGGACACTGAGGGTGACGATTTCGCCGGTGAATTCGTTCGAACCGGTCTTCTTGAAGGTACCGATGGTCGCCATTTCAAATCTCCGTTTTCCGTTTTCGAGCCCGCACCATTGCGGCCTCGATGGCGATCGACGGGACGGAGACGATCGCTGGCGCATCCCCGTTTGCGGGGACTGGACAGCACAGGAGGGACTTTCTTGCTCGCGCGAGGAATGACGCGCCTCGAGGACCCATGGAACATGGGGCGGGGCCGTCAGGGGAAGAAAGTTGTGACGACGCTGTTGCGCCAAAGCGATCGAAGCGCGCGCCGCGCGCTGGTCTTCGGCCAGATCAGGCCATGGAAGAGGCCGTTTGGAGCGGTCAAAGATACGAGAAGAGCGCAGATTCTGGCGCATTCGAGTTCAGCCAGACCGGTGGCGACGGATGCCCGTGACGTCGCCCCTGTCCTTGGCACGCGTACCGCTATTTGGCCCAATCGAAGTCGGTGAGAGCTCATCCCGCCTGGGTTCCGCAATGTGCCCGCGAAATTCGCGTCACCCGTCCTGCGCTCCCGCTATGTGCCGCATCACTCCACTAGATTGATGTGAGTTGACTACGCCGATCCCGCGCCCCTTATCTCTGAGGACGGCGAGCTTATCTCTCTGTTCTAGCTTCCAACGGATTCTGCACGCAGCTAGATGCGCGCATGGCCCGCGCCAGCAGACTCGGCAGATACCATTGCCGCAAGCCGCAGGAAGGTCGTCACTCCCACGGCAATTGCGCCAATGACCGAGAAGATGAGCTGCCAGGTTTCGGACGGCATCATATGTTTGACGATGCCGAGCGTGGCGTAGAAGCCGGCGACGACAGCCGGAGCGACAAAGGCGAGCGCGATCAGCAACCGCGCCCACAGCGGCCGCACCACAATGAGCAGGCCTTGGGCTGCCGCCAAGGTCAGGCCGGCAGCGAGCAATCCGACAAGAACAGCCCCGAGCCAGCCCGCGCCGGTGCCGTAGGCCCAGATACCGGCGTTCACACCGATGAAGAAGGGCAACGCAAAGACGGCAAGGTTGAACAGCAGCCAGCACATGAAACCTATGGCGACCATGGCGACGAGAATACCGAGAAAGGTCATGGTGGTGTCTCCGTGGAATGGATTGGACGGTGCGCCTGCCACCACCTCCACGGCGCAATCGGAACAGTAGCAGAAGTGCCAGCGACCAGTAAGAACAAATAGAGATCAAAGAGATCCCCTGACCTTGTCCGACCCTCTTCCTTGTTCTGCCTGGACATGCTCGGATCCAGCGGCCCATCACGTTGAAGGCGATGTGTTTGGCCGGCATGACAGGCCATCGAGCCATCTCCGGTTCGTCGAAGGCCTTGAGGAATGGCGGGCAGCGCTCACGCGCCGCCCGTCCCGAAGCGGTAGACAGGAATGCCCAATTTGCGCGCCTTGTCGGCGAGATTGTCCTGAATCCCGGTACCGGGAAAGACGATGACCCCGATCGGCATCGTGCCGAGCATCTGATCGTTGCGTTTGAAGGGCGCGGCCTTGGCGTGTTTGGCCCAATCGGGCTTGAAGGCGACCTGCGGCACCTTGCGATTGTGGGCCCAGGTGGCGGCGATGCGCTCGGCGCCCTTCGGCGATCCACCATGCAGCAGCACCATGTCCGGATGCTTGGCATGAACCTGATCGAGCTTGTCCCAGATCAATCGATGATCGGTCGTCTCGCCGCCCGAAAAGGCGATCTTCGTGCCGGCCGGTAGCAGCACGTCATTGTCGGCGCGTCGCTTGGCGGCGATGAAGTCCCGGCTATCGATCATGGCCGCCGTCATCTGGCGATGATTGACCCGTGAACCCGAGCGCGGCGACCAGGGCATGCCGAGCGTCCGCAGATAGATATCGGCAGCGGTCTCGCGGAAAAGCTCCAGACTGTCACGGCGTTCGATGAGACTTTGCCCGACCCCGATCAGGGTCTCGAGCTGGACGGATTTGACCTCAGACCCGTCCTGTTCGCGCTGAATGCGCTTTTGAGCTTGCTCGTTGTCGTCGAGCTTCCTTTCGATCCGTTCGACAGCGCGGTGGAAGGTATTGACGCTCGACCAGAGGATCTCGGCAAGGTCGAAATCGAGACTGGTGTCGGCCATGGTGGAGATCAGGGCGTCGAAAATATCAGCGACCGCGCTCTGGATGATGTGATCCTCGGGCGTGATCCGGGGATCGGGCTCGTCCTCTGACGGACGATAGCCGTAAAGCTCAAGCTCCTCGATGACATGGCCGGTGGCAGATGTCGCGTGATCGGGTTCGCGTTCGTCATGGGTGTACATGGCAGGCTCCGATGGCAAGGACCGCGACCGTCGCGGCCTGATGGCGACGACAAGCCCGCAGGCGGTCCGGCCAGGCAGCCCGAGCCTTTCGCGAGGGCCTCGATGGCAAAGCCCGGCTGGTTTGCTTCGCGCTGTAAAGGCGGGGGAGACGGGGTCCCCACGCGACTAGTCGCGTGGGGTGGCGGGCCGCCGACGGAAATCAGTCGGGCGCCGCCATTGCCCGGCCGGTCCGTTTGTGGGCCGCTCGCCCTCTCGAAGGCCGAGGCGCGGTCCCCTGCCGAATAGAGAAGGCTTCCTGTATGCCGCAACGGAACACAAGCACCCGCCCGCTTCTCATCCCGGCTATGCAGCCAAAGCCATGAAACGACTGACGTCGTCTGCAGCCAGTTGCCCGTGAAGCCTTACCCGCAATGCATCCAGCCCGCACGAAGTGAGGTCTTCGTTGAAGTCACCCATCATCGGCGAGAGCGTGATGGTCTCGATTCCGGCCGCCAGCGCCCGTTCGACGAGCTTGTCTCGTGCGCTGCCGCCTGCCGGATCGTTGTCACGCACGATATAAAGCCTGCGTAGATGGGCCGGGAACAGGAAAGCGGCGAGGTGCCCGGCCGAGAGTGCGGCAGCCATCGGCATCTGTGGCAGCAATTGCCGCAGCGACAGAATGGTCTCGATGCCTTCTCCCGCCGCGATGACATCTTGTGCCTTTCCGAACCGGACGGCGTTACCAAGCAGGTCCCCCATGGCCTTGCGCGGCGGATCACGCGGCGCTTTGCCCGACCCGTCACGCGCGAGCCAGGTGCGGTGGGCGCCGGTTATGTTGCCATCGAGATCGGTGACCGCCGCGATTATGGCCGGCCAGGTCTCGGTTGGCCCTCCATGCTCGGGCCGCCAGTAGCAGTTCGGATGGAAGTGCAGCGCGCCGGTCCCGTGCAAATCCGTAATGCCGCGTCTCCGCAAATACGTCTCTGCGAGAGTGCCCGTGATCGGTTGTGCGATGCGCCAGAGCCGGCGTGCGGCCTCTGCCGACCCCGATATAGCCGGAGTTCCGCGAGGCGGCCCCGTGGGTGCCTGTTCCGGATGAGGAAGGCTGAGAAAGCGGCGAGCTTCATCGGCAACATCAGCGAAGTCGAGGAGACCGAGGCTTTCGCGGATTACATCGAGCAGATCACCATGTTCGCCGGTGGCGGCATCGGACCATTTGCCCGCCGGTCCCGTGGCGCTGTCATGCAGCCGCACGAACATCGAGCGTCCCGCGCCATTGCGGACGTCGCCGACCTGCCAGTAATGGCCCTGCTTATTGCCATTCGAGAGGTAGTGACGGCAAACCGACTCGGCCTGCCGACTGAGACGCTGCGCCAGATCGGCGGCGTAAAGACGGGACATCAGGCCGCCTCCCGTTCTTGATGCGCTCGATAAACTTGCCGATAATTCCAGAGTCGGCTGCCCTGATCGGCGCAAAGAAGCGCAATTTCCATGATATGATTTCGCTGAAAAACCCATAGGCGCGCAACCTTCCAGGCTCACCCGTTCCGGCGGCCCTCTCACTCTGACTGAAGCGACATGGACAGCGCGCGATCGTGAGGCAGGGACGCTTCAAGCAGGGTCAACCGAAACGAAGACCGTCTTCGGTGAAGGTATGGCCATTGGCTAGAATGGTCTCGTCCACCACCTCATCGGAGGACAGGTAGTCGTATTCGCGCTCGAGCTGGTGATAGAGCCAGCGAGCGAGATCGCGCAGCGCCTCGGCGACGACGTCCTCCGCGTCGGTGGTCATGTTCTGCCAGTTCGGACTGGCCCGCTCGACCGAAATTTCCATGCAGTATTCGTGGTAATAATGGCCGCGATGACCAACGTCAGCGCGAAGCTGATAAAAGTTGCGCCGCTGGGCATCCTGAAGCGCATCGGCGATGCCATGCAGCATCTCGTCCTGCGGCGCGTAAGCCCGGATCGCGGCTGAAGCATTCTTGCCATACGAGTAGAAGCCCTCCCAGCACGAGCCGTCGCCTTGCGACCAGAAGCCCCGGAACCAGATGCAGGGTTCCTGCCGCGATCCGCCGCCCATCAGGCGCGCATGCCGGGTCTTGAAGCAGATACCGAGGATCTCGGCGATGCGCTGGAAATCCTCATAGACGGCGTCGAACCAATCGTAGTCGAAGCCGCCATCACGATACCAGGCGCGGGCCTTGTCCTTCGCCGTGTCGGAAAGCTCGTTGAGGCCATAGACCGTGGTTTCGATGATCTCAGGCATGGGGATCACCTCCCTCCAGCACGGTCGCGAGCCAGCCGTCGGTGTAGATCCAGTCCACGGTCTCGCCGGTCGAAAGATCGAGTACGTGTGCTCCGCCGCCGAAGCCATCGAGGCGCGGCTTCGAGCAGGTGTTGGCATATTGGAAGCCCCACCGGCCCGTGAGCCCGAACACGGCGGCGCAGCGCTTGACGAACTGGATGACGTGTTCGGGATCCCCGGTGGGATCGTCGCGTATCCAGAGCTGCGTACCGCCATGTTCGGGCTGGATCGACAGCAGAAAGCCATCCGATGACGGATCTTCGGCGGCGTTTTCGTCCGCCAGCGCATTATAGAGTTCAAGCGCACGGACAGCGTTCTCAGGGGTGCCCACATCGAGCAGGCAGGAAAAATGGGTATAATAGTCAGCCATGACGGCCTCCGGACATGACGAGACCTGGCGCAGGACCAGGCCGATTGCGTGGAAGGGGTGAAAATCAGGCGGCGCGGGGCAGACTAAGCAGTTCCGCAGCGGTCTCCCGCCAGGCGCGATCGACCAGGCGTGTTTCGAGCAGACTGGCGCGGTAGCGCAGGCTGCGGGCTAACCGGGCATCGCAAGCCGCCGAGGCCCTGCCGCGCAACCGGCTTGCCTCGCTCACGATACGGCGGGCTTGCGCGTCAGAAATGACAGGCTGCTGCCAGACAATGATCCGGGCCCGGATTTCTCCGGCGAGGACCAGACCGTAGGTCGAGTCATGGATTGCGGCGATGCGCGCCACAAAGCGCAGCGTGTCATCATCTCCAACGCGAATATCGTCACGCGAAACGCGCTGAGCCGCGATCGTCATGGCGTCTTCGGGAGAGGCACATTCGCCGAGAACGATAGTCCGGTCGACTTGGTCTGCATCGTGATCATCGACAAAACGGACAGTGCCGAGACAGGAAACCCGTAGCGGATACCGAAGGGCGCCACGCAGCCCGGACAGCACCTGCCGGGCGAGGATTTCGCCGATCGGGCGAAACCCGGATGAGCGGTGAAGGGACATGGGAGCTACTCCGCGACGGGCGCCGGGAGCCTCTCTCTCCGACCACCAACCCGTCACGGCCAACCGGCCCACACTCTACCTCTTTCGTGCCGGGTATGGCCGCTATCGCCGGCGGTAAGAGATCACCCGCAAAGCGATGGCCCGGCTGGGTTGCCTGCGCGCCGGGCCATCGGGAGGAGGCTCTTCCCGTGCCTTCAGGCCCACGGATCGAGTTCGAGTTTCACCATCTCTTCGTCGCCATCGAACTCATTGGCGGGCATGGCGCCATGGGTGCCGTCCCCGGCCTGGAACACGACGATCATAGTCATCAGCGTGGCAGCAAGGCTGGCGGCGAAGGCGGTGGCATCTGCATAGGACATAGGTTTCGGCTCCTGTCTTGGAGGCGGGGGACCATCCCCCGCGCGACAGGCGCCCGAAGTGTCTGACCGGATCTGCAATCACCCTCGCGCGTTCGGCTTGTCCGAATCCGCGAGGGCGGCACGCAGAGCGTCAAGCCGACCCCTTGCGGGTTGAATGCAAAGACGACGGCTCAGACCAAGGTTTGCGAATGGAAGCGGGGGTGGTGTTCTGCATCTGACAGAAATCCGCATATCCGTTGCGGATCGGTTCGCCGCGCCAGCCTGGATGCCACGCGAGTAATAAGCGATGCTCCCTCAGCTCGGGACGGCACCCATTGCGCCAGCCATGACGGGGATTGATCTTGGGGCGACCCTGGCGCGGCTTGCTCCATCCCGATCGCGTCAGAAAGAGACGGGGCAGCCGAAGCCGCCCCGCGTTACGATCATTCAGCGGCGATCATCTGCTGCGCCTCGTCGTCGACGATGTCATCCTCGCCGTCGCCTGCGAGGAATTCAGGAAGGTCCACATCGACATCGCCTTTCTCCGAAACGTCAGGCTCCGCAGCGGGGTCGATCGTGCGCAGCGGCTCGGGCAGCCAGCCGGTATCGGCGAGCAGGCGCTCGGCTTCCTTGGCCATGTCGCCCTTCTTGAGATGGCCGATCAGTTCCGAGGCCCGTTCACCTGCACCTTCGCGAACCGCCTCGAGGATGCGCGGCTTGGTCACGCGGCCGAGATAGTTGCTGACGGTCGGCTTCCAGCCCGCCGCCACCATATCGAGGCCGGTAGCGCGCACCAGACGGTTCGCCTGGGAGAGACGCACCTCCAGCCCGTGCTGGCTGACGCCCGTGCCGCTATAGGGATTGGGCTTTTCGTAAAGGGCGTTGATGCCAAAGCTGACGCAATGGGCGAGAAGCTCCATGCGGGACTCGTCATCGAGATCGGTCAGCCAGTTCCAGAGCGCCTCATCGTCAGCCGGGATGTGATCGCCCCAGCGTTCGTGCCGTTCGGTAACAGACTGCGCCGAGACGCTGTCGCGCAAATCCTCAGCCTGTGCCGGCAAGTGAACCTGGCGGACATGGGCCTCCAGGCATCCCCTGGCGGGCTGCGGCAGGAAGGTGTCCATCACCAACCGATGCAGCAGCGCGGTCATCGCAATATGGGGGTTCATCGCAACAGCATCGCGCAGCGCGAGCGTGCGATGCGCGGTCAGCTCGCTGATTAGCCGGTCCGGCAGCGGCCGCACAATCTCGGCCTCATCGTCGTCCTCCTGGGGTTCGCTGCCGCCACCGACGTTGACGACCGTATGCGACACACCAACTACAGCGCCCTCTGTGGCCGGGCCGGAGGAGCCATCGGGATCTTCGCCTTCAATCGCCGCTTCATCCTCGGGCCGAACATAACCCCGTTCGGCCCGCAGCTTGCCGTTCCCATCGATGCTGACGAAAACGCCCGCCCGCGCAACCTGTTCGGGATCATAGATCATCGGCCTGCGCTCGAATTCTTCCAGCGCCTGCTCGATATCGCCAAGCCGCTGATCGACCTCATCGGGCAACTCGTCGGCCTCGGCATATTCGGTTTCGAGCCGGTCATATTCCTCGCGCAGGGATTCGCGGGTGGCCCGCTCATCGTCGCTCAGATCGGCGACCGAACCCTCGAGTTCCCGCAGACCGTGATCGTGGCCATAGGGAAAGGTCACCGCTACCTCGACCCACTTCCAGCCTTCGGTCGCAATGGACTCGGCTTCGGCTCTGAGCTTTTCGCCCGCCAGGCGGTCGAGCAGCTCAGGGTCCTGAAGCCAACCGCCGTCGTCGCGCTGAAAGAGATCGCGCAGCACATAGCCGCCGGCGGCTTCATAGGCCTCGATACCGACAAAAAGCGCTCGCCTGTCGGAGGCGCGCACTGCGGTTTCGGTCAGGAGGCGGCGGATATAGTGCGGCTCTTTCTGCCAGGAATCCTTGATCGCATCCCAGACCTGTTCCTGCCGGGCATGGTCTTCCGACACGGTGAAGGCCATGAGCTGTTCGAGCGTCATGCCGTCCTCGGCGTAAACGTCGAGAAGCACGGGCGAGACCGCAGCAAGACGCAGGCGCTGCTTGACGACCTTCGCGTCGACAAAGAAGGCCGCTGCGATGGCTTCCTCGCTCATCGCCTTGTTGCGTAGCGCCTGGAAGGCACGAAACTGATCGAGCGGATGAAGCGGCGCGCGCTCGATATTTTCCGCGAGCGAGACTTCGTCGATCAGGATGTCGGCATCGGCCGCGGATATGACGCATGGTACCGGTGCAGTTTTTGCGAGACGCTTCTGCTTGACCAGCAATTCAAGGGCCCGATAGCGGCGACCGCCTGCGGGCACCTCGAACATGCCGGTTTCCTTGCCCTCGGGATCGAGGACTGGCCGCACATGCAGGGACTGGATCAGGCCGCGACGGGCGATGGATTCGGCCAGTTCCTCGACCGAGATGCCGGCTTTGACGCGCCGGACATTGGCCTGGCTCAGCGCCAGCTTGTTGAACGGGATATCGCGCGAGGACGCGAGGGTAATCTTCTGAACGGCAGTAGCCATATGCCTTACTCCATGACGGGCGCCGGGAGGCTCTCTCTCCGGCTACCGACCCGTCACGAAGCAAAGCGCCGCCCTCTTCCTCTCAAAAGAGCGGCGCAAAATCGCAAAGCCGGAGAAGCGGGATTCAGTGTTTCCGGCTTTGCGTATCGGTCGGTTTCCGAGTGGGCGTGGAGGCGGCCCGGGCGCCGGAATAAAGAATGCGTTCGGCCTCGCGGATGCCACCGGCCCGCCGCGCCATGTCAGCCCAGACCGAAATCGGGAAATCGCCAGTGAAGTGCAGATCGCGCTCGATCCTCATATCAAAGGGCAAGCGCACCGCCTGCATTTCGCCGAGGCTCCAGCTTCCAAGCTCTGGAAACCCCAAATCGGCGAGGCCGAACAGGATGTCACCCTCGCTATCCAATTCGGTGGCAAGCCAGACACCGCCACCCAAGGGATTGAAGAATTTTACCACGGGGACATGGTCGACATCGCTCTGGCGGCCATTGGCGAGGAGCTGCTCGCGCTGGATGGTGGTCAGGAGGATCATGCCGCGGCCCTCCGATCCGTCGACGCTGTATCCGCTTCGCCAGTGTCTTCGGCGGGCAGATGCGCCAGCAGCCAATCGGCTGCCCTGCTGGCCTGGGAAGCGGCGCGGACGATGGCGCGGTTGTCCTCGCGCAGCACCTCGAGCCAGGAGCCGATGTAGTCGGCATGGCGTACAGTCGGCACAACGCCGATCGTGGCGCAGCAGAAGGCCGCGTTCATTTCGGCGACCAGTTCTTCGAATGCGTATTTCCTGGTGCCGAAGCGGCCCGACATATCCCGCCCAAGCCGGGAGGCATGGCCGGTGGCGTGCCCCAGCTCGTGCAGGGCTGTCCGATGCCAGTCGATCGGCTCGAAATAGGCCTGTGGCGGCGGCACCTGAACATAATCGTGCGCTGGAACATAGAAGGCCTGGTTCCCGCCGATGCGAAAGTCGATCCCGGTCGCCCGGATCAGCGCCTCGACCCTTGGCTCGATCATGTGGGGCGGCGGTGGGGGCGCCTCGATAGCAACATCCTCAGGCAAGCCCTCGCATTGCGCCGTGTTGAACACGGTGAAGCGCTTGAGAAACGGGATGCTGCCAGCTTCCTCCCCCGTCTCCCGCGCGCGGCGCTTCTCATCCTCGGGCGTGAAGCGGTCGGCATAGACGACGGTCGTGCCGCGCTCACCTTTCCGGACATTACCGCCGAGCGACAGGGCCTGGCGGAAAGTCAGCCAATGCTGGGTCGGATAGCCGTATTGAACAACGGCGCCCCAGAGGATCAGTATGTTGATCCCGGAATATTGCCGGGCCGTCGCGGCATTCCTCGGCATCGCGAGCGGTGCCTTCGCCGCCGTGCCCCAGGGCTGGACCCAGGGCAACCGCTCTTGCTCCAGCTCGTTGATGATTTTCGCGGTGATCTCGTCATAGAGATTGGTGCGGTCGCCGCCGTCGCGCGCGGCGCGGTTCTGTTTGGCCATCGGGATTGTCTCCGCGACGGGCGCCGGAAGCCTCTCTCCCGATCTTCAACCCGTCACGGCAAACCCCGTCCGCACTCTCACTCTAAGGGCCGGGGGGAGGCCTAAAAGGGGGGGAGAACCGCCCGAGAAGAGACCACGATCAGCATCAAGCCTGTCCGATCTGCACGCCATGGCCGCCGGCCATACGCCGCGGCGAATTTCTGCTGGCCCTTATCGGCACATATCGGCTCCAATCGCATCACCGCACCACGTTCAGGAGCTGCAGATGCCATCCGTTAGCGACCGGCCCGTCAAACGTTCGATCCGAAGGAATGAACTGCGAGAAATCGTTCCTCTGGCGGACAGCACCATTTACGAGATGGAGCAGCGCGGAGAATTTCCACGCCGCTTTGCCCTTTCACCCAGATGCGTCGTCTGGGATCTTGCCGAGGTCGAAGCGTGGCTCGAAAGCCGGCGCACGCGGCCAATCCCGCGCGCCAAACACCCCGACGTCACCCAGCGGAAGTTCCGGCCGGTCAAAGGACACGGGCAGAGTTAAGGTTGGGCATTTGAGAATCAGGAGCAGTCGAGCGTCCGTCATACCGGTGCCCCACATAACCCTGGTTTGCATTCCGGTGACCGACAACTACGGTGGCAGGCGATAGCTCTGCCTGTTGTGTCAAGCGTCAGGATTTGGGCATCAGGATTACAAGCGAGTCGCTGCAAACGCGCGACGGATTGCGTCCTCACCACTTCCTTCAGCCAACTCGCCGCTACGGGCTTGTCCAAGACCCGTCATCAACAGAAGTCTTAGATCATCAAGCTCGGCCTCCTCGCGTTCTGAAAGACACAATCCCGCACGAAGGGCTTCCGACGCATTCTGATATCGCCCTGACGCCACCAGTCGGTCGACCAGGGCAGATTGACTATCGGTGAGCACGAGATTTCTTGTGGCCATGCGAGGCTCCATCGGTTCATTGGCAATATATGCTAATGTCTCTCTGATATCGATCGTACCGGCATCCGCCCAGCGCTGGCCCATCAAAGGGCAGGATCGGGCTCAAGCATAGGCATGGTCGGGGGGAGCAGGGTGACTGGCCGCTTGCGACCTTCCACCCATGCGTCAACGACGTCCGACCACTCCTGGAGCATATGGCGGCGCTGAACCTCGTATTCTGCCTTGTTGTAGACGCCGCGCGACGATCGCCCGTCCTCGTGGGCGAGGCATTTTTCGATCCAGTCGCTGTTGAAGCCGAGTTCATTTAGCAACGTTGAGCCGGTCCGTCGTAAGTCGTGAACTGTAAACGGCTCCAGCGGCAGCCCCTCCTTCTGCGCCAAATCGACCACCGCGTAGGTGATGCGGTTGAACGTCGCCCGCGACATGGGCGCATCCGCATCGTAGCGCGAGGGCAGCAGATACCGGGAATTGCCGGCACAGGTCTTGAGCGCGATCATGATGTCGAGCGCCTGTCGGGAAAGATACACATTGTGCGGCTTGGAGCGCTTCATCCGCTCCTTCGGAATGCTCCAAACCGCGTTCTCGAAGTCCACTTCGTCCCATACCGCGTCCTGCAGCTCGCTTTTGCGAACCATCGTCAGCAGGAAGAGCTTCATGCCGAGGCGAATGGTCGGCAAAGTCGGGACATGCTCCAGTTGCCTGAGCATGATGCGGATCTCTGTCGGTGAAAGCGCGCGGTCTCTGGGCCGGAATGCAGCAATAGAAGCTGGACCGACTTCATCGGCGGGATTGGGCACCTTCTCCCCGTGCAGAATCGCGAAACTGTAGATCTGCTTGAGGATGTCCCGGACGTGGATGGCCGTTGCAGGCGCACCGCGATCGACGATCTTGGCGCAGAGAGCTCTCAGATCATCTGGGGTGATTTCGCGCAGCAGCCGGTTGCGCCAGACGGGCAGCAACTCTCGATCGAGGATCGAGCGCCGCATCGCTCTGGTACTGTCCGCCATCGGAGCCTTGTCCAGCCACTTCTCGCCGAACTGACCGAAGCTCTTGGCCTCTTTCAGGCGGCGCTTCTCGCGCTGTTTTTCAATTGCAGGTGAGCGGCCCTCTCGGACTGCGCGCTTGGCGTCCAGGCAGAGTTCGCGAGCCCGTGCGAGCGAAATGCCGTCACGTCCGTATCTGCCGAGATAGACGGTCTCGCGGCGCCCATTCAGCCGGTAATCCAGGCTGAAGGAGATCAGACCCGTCGGCGTGACACGGACATACATGCCGTCCCTGTCTGACATCTTGTAGACTTTGTCTTTTGGTTTCAGCGCCTTAAGCGCAGCGTCCGTCAACATCTTCGCGCAGCCTCCGAAAAGTACCGTCATGCGGTTTTGGGAGGTTCGTGACGCCTAAATCACTTTATTATCAGCGTCTTACGTTGAAAAAAGTACCGTCACAATCCTCAGTTCTTGTGACGGTACTTTCTGAAACGGCCGTGATCAATATGAGCGAGCACCGTCAATCATGACGGTACTTGTGATTGCTACCCACCGATAGGCCTCGATAGGTATCGGATAAAAAATTATTTTTAATCAGAGTGTTAGGGGAAATTCTGGCGCATTGTCGGCGGCGTTCGGATGGGCCTGAATCATTCCCATTCGATTGTGCCCGGCGGCTTCGACGTTACGTCGTAGACCACCCGGTTGATGCCGC